>VFQN01004550.1_pt1 | contig 18206 bp, 14 predicted proteins | sample 3512371 | NCBI WGS metagenome assembly VFQN01 (sample SAMN10412370, study PRJNA504923) | tailings metagenome | isolation source: Replicate 2 from Balatoc abandoned mine | place: Philippines: Itogon, Benguet | collected 2017-08-28 | reverse complement strand
CATGCCGAGCTCTATGTCTTCGCGGATTCGGTCGCGGCGGTGGAGGCATTGGCTCGGGCCTGGCGCGAGAATGCCGGTCTGCCGCCGCTGCGGGTCCTGGTCGAGACGGGTGCTGCCCGCGCAGGCGCCCGCACCACTTCGGATGCCGAGGCGATCGCCGATGCGATAACGGCCACGTCAGGCCGGCTTCAACTGGCCGGCGTCGCCACCTATGAGGGCGCTGCCGCCCAGCCCGACCCGCAACGCACGGACGAGGTGATATCAGGGCTCTTGTCCATGACGGCCGACATGTTCCTGCGGGTGCGGGCCCGGGTGGGCGGCGATGCGCCGCTGATCCTCACTGCCGGCGGTTCGGTCTTCTTCGACAAGGTGGTCGCCAGCCTCGCGCCCCTCGTGGCGGCTGACGGCAACGCGACGCTGGTGTTGCGTAGCGGCGCCATCTACTTCCACGACCACGGCGTCTATGACCGCGCCTTCGACCAGCTCGACGCCCGCCATGGCTTCGCGGTCGGCGGCGCCGAGGTTTCAGCGCGACAAGCCTTCCGGCCGGCGCTGCGCCTGTGGGCCGAAGTCCTGTCCCGTCCGGAGCCCGGCCTCGCCATCTGCGGCATGGGCATGCGCGACGTCTCCTTCGACCAGGGCCTTCCGATCGTGCTCGGGCTCTGGCGCGACGGCCGCCGCGTGACGGCGCCGGCGGGCAAGGTCGTCAAGCTCAACGACCAGCACGCTTTTGTTGAGATCGAACGGGGCGACGATATCGCCGTGGGCGACGTGATCGAGTTCGGGATCTCGCATCCCTGCACCTGCCTCGACCGCTACCGCGTGATCTTCGGCGTCGACGAAACAGGGCATGTCAGCCATGCCTTCCCCACTTTTTTCGGCTGATCCCCGGGACAGCCGACGAGACCATGAACCAGAAGGAACCGACATGATCAGATATTACCAGTCCGGCAGCCGCATGTCGCAGGCAGTCGCCTATGGCGGGCTCGTGCACATCGCCGGCCAGGTCGCCGACAACCGCAAGGCCGGCATCGAGGCTCAGACGGCCGACGTGCTCGCCAAGATCGACGCGCTGCTCGCCGAGGCCGGCACCAGCAAGTCGAAGCTGGTGGCCGTCAACATCTTCCTGCCCCAGATCGGCGACTTCGAGACCATGAACAAGATCTATGACGCCTGGGTCGACCCGGAGCGGTTGCCGGCCCGCGCCTGCGTCGAGGCGCGCCTGGCCGATCCCGATCTCAGGATCGAGATCACTGCCGTGGCGGCGGTCTGACCTCGCCATGCATACCGGCCTCGTCCATCAGCTCGACTTCGATCGGGACGGCAAGACGCTCGACTTCCTGAGCATTCCCTTCTCGATCGACCGGTCGCCCTATTTCCAGATCAAGGTGCCGATCTGCCTCATCCGCAACGGCGATGGCCCGTCGGTATTGCTGATGGCGGGCAACCATGGCGACGAATATGAAGGCGAGCTCTCGCTCGCAAAACTCATCCGCAGGCTGGACCCGGCGCGCATCAAGGGCCGCGTCACCATCCTGCCGATGGCCAACGCCCCGGCGGTGATGGCGGCGAAGCGCTGCTCGCCGCTCGACGGCGGCAATCTCAACCGCGCCTTCCCGGGCGACCCCTCCGGCACGCCGACCGCGCGGCTGGCGCATTTTCTCGAGAAGGAACTGTTCCCGCGCCACGACATCGTCTTCGACATCCATTCGGGCGGCACCTCGATGGAGCACCTGCCGACTGCGCTCATCGAGCGCAACGACGATGCCGAGAGGCACAAGCGGGCGCTCGATCTGATGCGCTCGCTCGGCATGGCCCACGCCTTCGTCGCCGACAACGGTCCGGCGGCGCCGACCTCGATGGGCGCGGCCCGCCGCGCCGGCGCGGTCGGCCTGAGCGGCGAGTATGGCGGCGGCGGCACGGCCACCGTCGACAGCATGGCGGTGACTGCACGTGCCCTCGATAATCTGTTGATGGCGGCCGGCGTGACCGATGAAGCCGTGCTCGGCATACCATCCGCAGCGGGCAGCCCCACGCAGCTTCTTTCACTCTCCCGGCACAGCCAGGGCATCTACGCCACGCGGCGCGGGTGGTACGAACCCGCGGTTCGTCTCGGCGACCGCGTGTCGGCGGGCGCCCTCGCCGGCTGGTTCCACGACCTCGAAAGGCTTGACATGGCCGAAGAGCCCCTGTTCTTCGCCGAAGCCGGCATCGTGATCTCGCGCCGGCTGCACACGCATTGCGAAGCCGGCGACTGCCTGATCCAGGTCGCCGAGCCGGTGGAGGCCTGACGAAGACCATGGACACGCTGATCCGGGACGCCCGCATCATCGACGGAACGGGTGCGCCCTGGTTCCGGGCGGACCTGCGGATCAGCGGCGGCCGCATCGCCGCCGTCGGGCCACAGCTGGCGGCAGGCGGCGCGACCGTGGTCGAAGCCGGCGACCGGTATCTCGCGCCGGGTTTCATCGACGCCCACTGCCATGACGATCTGATCACGCTGCGCGAGCCGCAGCGGCTGGAGAAGATCATGCAAGGCGTGACGACCGTCGTCGTCGGCAATTGCAGCTTCTCCCTCTACCCAATTGCAGCCGGCTCGCGCCGGCTGCTCGCCGACCATTTCGGCGCGCTGCTCGGCACCACGGCCGACGATGAGGTCTTCGCCGATCTGGATGGCTACCGTGACGCCCTGGAAGGACGAGGGGCGGCACTCAACGTCGTCTCGCTGGTCGGTCATGCCGCACTGCGGCTCGCCGTGATGGGCTTCGAGCAACGCTCTGCGACGGACGACGAAAGACAGGCGATGCAGCGGTTGCTGGCGGTCCAGCTGGCGCAGGGCGCCGCCGGCCTGTCGCTCGGCCTGGTCTATCCGCCCAGCGCCTATGCCGACCAGGCGGAGCTCGTCGCGCTGGCCGAGACGGTGCGCGACCACGGCAAGCTGCTCACCGCCCATATCCGCAGCTATGAAGGTGGCCTCATCGCCTCGACCGACGAGTTCCTGTCGATCCTGCGGAGCGCCGGCACGGCCGGGCTCCTGTCGCATCTCCAGTCCGCCGGCCGTCCGAACTGGGGTAACGTGCCCAAGGTCATCGAACGCCTGGAGACCGCCCGCAGCGAGGGGCTCGACGTATCCTTCGACATGTATCCTTATCCGGCCGGCAGCACTTATCTGCTCCAACTCCTGCCGCCGGAAGCGCTCGCCGGCGGCCATGGCGCGCTGGTCGAACGCTTGGCAGGCGCGGCCTATCGCGACGACCTCAGGCGCTGGATCGAAGAGGGCGGCAACGACCCGCACCGCCAGTCGAAAGTGTCGCTGATCGGCTGGGAGAATGTGCGCCTCTCGGCCATCGGCGCGGTGGCGCTGAAACATCTCGAGGGCCGGTCCCTGGCCGATGCAGCGGCCAGCGAAGGCAGCACCCCTTTCGACCTCATGGTCCGGCTCATCGTCGAGGACCAGGGCGAGACCGGCATCGTGCTGTTCCAGCTCGACGAAGGCGACCTTCACGCCGCCTGCACCCATCGCCTTCACCTGGCCTGTTCGGACGGCCTGCCGCGCATCGGCACGCGCCCGCATCCACGCGGCTTCGGCAGCTTCGCACGTTTCGCCGGCCGGCTGGTGCGTGACGGCTGGTTCCCGATCGAGGATGCGGTGCGGCGCATGACGTCCGCGCCGGCGCAACGCTTCAACCTCGCCGATCGTGGCGTCATCAGGCAGGGGCTGGTCGCCGATCTCACTTTGTTCGATGCGGCGATCGACGATCCCGCAACTTTCGACGACCCCGTCCGCATCGCCACCGGGGTTAGCCACGTCTTCGTCGCGGGCGAGGCGGTCGTCGCCGACGGGCAGCCGACCGGCAGCCTGCCCGGAAAGATCATCCCCTAAAGATCATTCCCTGAGGAGTTCGCCATGCAGCTTTCGATGTGGACCTATCCCTGGGACATCCAGGACATCGGCTACGACACCGTCGAGCGCGAATTGCGCGAGAGGGCCGGGCTCGACACGGTGAGCATCGCCACCTCCTATCACGCCGGCCGCTTCCTGCAGCCGCGCAGCCCCCGCCGCAAGGCCTATTTCCCGGAGGACGGCACCATCTATTTCGAGCCGACCGCCGCACGCTGGGAGGGAATGCCTATCCAGCCCAAGGTCGCCGACGTCATCCGTGAAGGCGGCGATGTGCTCGGCGAGCTCGTCAGGCGGCGCGAGACGACCGGAATGCGGGTATCATGCTGGACGGTCTGCCTGCACAATACGCGGCTCGGCATGCTGCATCCCGATGCCGTGACCCGCAACGCCTTCGGCGACCCCAACTACTACAATCTCTGCCCGTCCAACGCCCAGGCGCGCACCTATGTCCGGACGCTTGTCGAGGACGTCACGCGCACCTACCGGCCGGACAGGATCGAGCTCGAAAGCCCATGCTTCATGGGTTTTGCTCATGAATACCACCATGAGAAGGACGGGGTCGGCCTGACACCCGAGGACGACTTCCTCCTTTCCCTGTGTTTCTGCGCCTCCTGTGTCGGCCGCGCCAAGGTCGCCGGCGTCGATGCGGAACCCGCGCGCAAGCTCGTCCGGCAATGGATCGCCGAAAGCTGCGAGCGCCCGGTGCCCGTGCGCCGCTTCCCCGATTTTCCCGCGGGCGGTCTCGACACCTTCGCGCCCTGGCCAGAACTCCACGCCTTCCTGCTCTGGCGTTTCGAGCCGGTGACCAGCCTGGTCGCGGAGATCCGCGAGGTTGCCGATCCGTCGACACAAGTCGTGATGATCGATCTGAAGGACGGCTGGCTCGGCGGCTGCGATCTCGCCACGCTCGGCAAGGCGTGCGACGGCGCGATCCTGTGCGCCTACGACATGCAGGCCGACGCCGTCCGCGATCTCCTGGCAGCCGGCCGCGCAATTCTCGGACCCGAGAAGTTCTTGGGCACGGGCTACCGGCTCTTCTATCCCGAGATGTCGAGTGCGGAAGTGCTGGCGTCCAAGGTCCAGCCGGCGCTGGAGGCCGGAATCGATGGCATCAATTTCTACAATTACGGGCTCGTCCCCGCCACCCGGCTGGACTGGGTCGGGCAGGCGCTTGGCAAGCGAGGCGGCTGAGCGGAAGGCGCAAGCGAAGAGAACGAGCCAGCATTGATGAGCGACATCTTGGCGTGACCGGTACCAAAGTGGTATCACTTTGGTATTAGCCAGATTCGAGTGCGCCGGCATGCTGACGTTTGAAGGGTTCAGGCTGAACCAGTCGACACCCGCCTATCGCCAGCTGAAAAGCTGGATTGCCGACGCTATTCGCGACGGCGAGGCCAATCCCGGAATGCCGCTTCCCTCGGAGCGGGAGCTCGCCGACCAGTTGGAGATCTCACGCGTCACCGTGCGCAAGGCGCTGGACGAGCTCGTCGCCGACGGACTGGTCACGCGCCGGCGCGGCAGCGGCACCTATGTCGCCGAGCCGCCGCAGCGTGTCGCCCAGAGCCTGTCGCGGCTCTATTCCTTCAGCGAGGACATGCGCGCCCGGGGCCGGGATCCGGGAACGACCTGGCTCTGCCGCGAGATTGCCGCTGCAAACACGGAAGAGGCGCGCCGCCTCTGTATCGAACCCGGCGAGCCCGTTGCCCGGCTGCATCGTCTGCGTTTCGCCGATGGCGAACCCATCGCGCTGGAATGGACGGTGAGCCCGCTCAGCCTGCTGCCCGACCCGCAGCAGGTCGGCGCCTCCTTCTACGAAGCCCTGCGCGCGCAGGGCCATCCACCGGTCCGGGCGAGCCAGCACATCACCGCCGTAACCATCGAAGGACAATGGTGCCGGATGCTGAAGGTCCGCGAGGGGCATGCCGCCCTCGACATCCATCGCATCGCCGAACTCGCGGACGGAACGCCGGTCGAGTGGACGCACTCCATCTTCCGTGGCGATGCCTATGATTTCGTCGTCGACCTTTCATTCCCGGAATAGCGTCCTTGATTCGGCCGAACCATCCGAACCATCGTCTTCGTTGGGCTCCGGCCGGTGCGCCCTGCCCACCCGCTCCGACATTTTCTCTCGAACTGGATTTCTCATGAGCCGATATCTTCTGGGCATCGACGCCGGGTCCACCATGACCAAGGCCGCCGTCTTCGACCGGGACGGCACGGAGATCGCCAGCAGCGGCCATCGCATCGTCATTCACCGACCACAGCCCGGCTGGTGCGAGATCGATCCCATAGCCGCCTGGGAAGCCGCCACGGCGGCGATACGCGGGGCGCTCGACAAGGCCGGCATCACGGGGGACGACATCGCCGCCGTCGGCCTGTCCGCCGCCATGGTCGGCATCTGGCTTGTCGATGCCGACGGCAACGCCTTGCGACCCGGCGTCAACTGGGAGGACAGCCGTACCCAGGCCGTGCTCGACCAGAGACTGGCCGAGGATCCTGGTTTTTATGCCAGGGTCTTCCGGTCGAACGGCTGCGTCATGCAGCAGGGCTGCACACTGCCGCTGCTCGCATGGCTGCGCGACAACGAAGCCGATATTGTCGAGCGCACCGCGCATGTCTTCAGCTGCAAGGATTTCCTGCGCATGAAGCTGACCGGCCGCGCCGCCGCCGACCGCACGGAGGCGGCCGTAGCACCGGGCGACGCCCGGCTTCGTGATCGCAGCCCTGCCATGCTCGAGCTGTTCGGCCTGACCGACCTCGCCCACAAACTGCCGCCGGTCGCTGATTCCGAGAGCATCGCCGGCTCGATCACCGCAGCTGCCGCCGCCGCTACGGGCCTCAGGGCGGGCACCCCTGTAGCGATCGGCGCCGGCGACGTGCCGGCGACGGTGACCGGCGCAAGCGCGCTGGAGAACGGCATGGCCATGGCCGTGCTCGGCACCACCTGCATCGTCGGCGTGGTGTCCGACACGCCGGTCTTCACTCCGCCGGATCTCGGCCTACTCTTCACCTTGCCGGGCGAGGCGTGGTTCCGCGCCATGGTCAATGTGGCCGGCACGCTGAACCTCGACTGGGCGATCGACACCATCCTTGGCGAAACTGCGCGTGACGCCGCCTTCTTCGCGCGCCTCGAAGAGATGATTGAAACCGTGCCGGTCGGCTGTGACGGCGTGGTGTTCCTGCCTTACCTCAGCGAGAGCGGCATCATTGCGCCCGTCTTCGACGCCCAGGCACGCGCCGGCTTCTACGGCCTGACGCCTCGTCATGGCCGCGCCCACATGATGCGGGCGGTCTATGAGGGCGTGGTCCTCGCCATTCGCGACCTGCTGGCGGACCTGCCGCCTGTCGAGGACGCGCTTCTCCTCACCGGCGGGGGAGCCCGCAGCCGCCTGTGGGCGCAGATGATCGCCGACGCGGTGGGTACGAAGGTGATCGTTCCGGCCGGCACCGAATTCGGCGCGCGCGGCGCCGCCCTTCTCGCCGGTACGGCGATCGGCTGGCATCGCTCGATCCGCGAGGCCTCCGTCTCGACGCGCCGGATCGAACGGAGCCAGGCTCCCAACCCCGCCCGCAAGCAGGAATGGGACAGCGCCTTCGCCGCCTATCGTCGTTTCCGCGATCGCGCGCTCGGTCGCCAGGGCTGAAGGGCGCTTCCGCACTGTCCTTCGAAACTGTGCGAATCCGGGCCCCGCAGCGTTGACGGGACATGCCATGGCTGCATAGAGTAAGTGGTACATACCACAGCAACCAGCGGAATAGACCGCCGATGATGCCTAGCCCTCTGGCGAGCAATCTGACCGAACAGGCACCGCTCTACCGGCGCATCGCCGGCGAGTTGGAGGCCAGGATCGGCTCGGGCGCGCTCAAGATGGGTGACCGCCTGCCCTCCGAGCGTCAGATCGCCGAGGATCTGGGCGCCAGCCGCATGACGGCCCGCCAGGCGCTGAAGCTATTGGAGCAGCGCGGTTTCATCGAGACGCGCGTCGGGCGCGGATGTTTCGTCGTCTATCCGCGGATCGAAAAGCAGTTGCGCACCCTCAACGGCTTCACCGAGGAGATGCGCCGGGACGGACGGCATGTTTCGAGCATCGTGCTCGACGCCGGCATGGCGTCCGCCGACAAGGAAACAGCGGCAGCACTCGATATCCCCGAAAACACCCCGGTGCACCGGCTGGTTCGCGTCCGCCTCGTCGACGCCGAGCCCGTGGCCGTGGAGCGCACCGAGATACCCGTGGCGCTGGCGCCCGGCCTGCTCGAGCGTTCCGACTTCTCGAGCGATTCCCTCTACCGGGTGCTGCGCGAGGAATTCGGCCAGGTTCCGACGGAAGCCGAGGAAAGCCTCTTCGCCGACACGCCCGACATGGCGACCGCCACGGCTCTCGGCATTCCGGCCAGCGCGCCGGTGCTGCGCATCACCCGCTGCACCTTCGCCGGCGACGGCCGGCCGCTCGAATATGTGCGCTCGTCCTACCGGGGCGACTGTTTCAACATGCGGGTCAGGCTGAAGCTGACGAAGGAATCATGACAAAGACACCGACACCAACCGCCGCCGCCTATCTCGGCGAACTGACCGAACGCATCGGCAAGCTGCTCGAGCAGAACGGCGAGGCGATCGCCAAGGCTTCCGACGCGATCGAGACGACCGCCCGTGCGGATGGTCTCGTCTACATCTTCGGCACCGGCCACAGCCACACCATGGCCGAAGAAGCCCATTACCGCGCCGGCGGCCTGGCGCTCACCGTGCCGATCCTTGCGGGCACCACGATGGTGCACGAGGGTGCCGTCGCCGGCACCGTGTTCGAGCGCATGCCCGGCATCGTGAAGCCGATCTTCGCGCGTTACCCGATCGGGCCGAACGACGTGCTGATCATCGTTTCCAACAGCGGCGTGAACGCCGCCCCCGTGGAGGCGGCGAGGCTCGGCAAGGATGCCGGCGCGACCGTGATCGCCATCACGTCTGAGGGCTATTCGACCATGGCCGCGAAAGGCCGCACGAGGCTCGCCGACGTCGCCGACATCGTGCTCGACAACCATGCGCCGGCCGGAGATGCCATCACCGCCGTGCCCAACAGCGAGCTGCGGGTCGGTCCGATCTCGACGCCCGTGGGCGCCGCTCTGATGAACGCCATTCTGGCCGAGGTCGCGGCGCGCCTGCAATCGTCGGGCGTCGCGGCTCCGATCTATCTCAGCGCCAACATGCCGGGCGCTGCCGAGGTCAACGATGCGCTGGTGGCCCGTTACCGGCCACGCAACCCGCATCTTTGAGCACTTAGAGGCAGAGGAATCCCGTCGCTTTGGGGAGCGGCGAGACTAGAGGGAGAAACCTAGGATGACGAAGACCCTGACCTTGGCCGCGCTCGCGGCCACACTGCTCGCCGGTACGGCCTATGCCGAGCCGGTGAACCTGACTTTCTGGCACATGGAACAGCCCCCGCACCGCGTTCAGCGCATGCAGGAGCTGCTCGACGAGTTCAACAAGGCTCACCCCGATATCGTGGTGAAGCAGGAACCGCAGAGCTGGGGCGAGGTCTACGCCAAGGCGCCGGCCGCCTTCGCGGCGGGCAACGGTCCGGACCTGCTGTTCGCGATCCCTGACTTCACCACTGTGCTCAAGGGCATCGACGCTGTCGTCCCGGTCGACGACATCGTCAAGGAGCTCGACGCCAAGCACGGCTTCGTGGAAGCCACGGTCGCCCCTTACAAATATGACGACCACGTCTGGGCGGTGCCGGCCTACAACATGGCGATCTCGCTGTGGTACCGGAACAGCGCGCTGAAGGCCGCGGGCCTCGAAGTGCCGAAGACCTGGACCGAATGGAAGGCGGCTGCCGAGAAGCTCTCGACCGACGGCAAATACGGCATCGGCCTGCCCGCCAACAAGCAGCTCTATACCGACCAGACCGTCTACAGCTTCATGGTCAACAACGGCGCTGCCGATCTCTATTCCGAGGACGGCAAGATCACCTTCGACAAGCCCGAGACCGTCGCCGCCTACCAGGCCTATGCGGACCTGCAGAAGCTGTCGCCGGCGGACAGCACCTCCTGGACCTGGGGCGAGGCGGAAGCCTGCTTCGCCAGCGCGACCTGCGGCATGATCCTGCAGTTTAGCGTCATCAACACCTATGACACGCAGGCGGAAGGCGATGCCGCCGACCTCGGTGTGGCGGCGGTACCGCATGCGGACGGCCAGTCGGAATCGGCGACGATCTCCTACTCCAACGCCATCATGCTGACCACCAAGGACAAGGCCAAGCAGGACGCCGCCAAGGTGTTCCTGACCTGGCTGATGGAGCCGGAGACCTATGGCCGTTTCCTGACCATGGAGCCGGGGCTGTTCCTGCCTGTCACCAATGACGGCGCCAAGGCGGACTCGTTCTGGAAGGATCCGGTCGTGGCCAAGTACAAGAGCCAAGTCGAGACCATGGTCGCCAACTCCAAGAACGGCAAGCTGTTCGGCTTCACCACCGGCAAGGTATTCCCCTCGATCGGCGCCATCTCGGCGCAGAACGTGATCGCCGAGACCTTGCAGGGCGTCGTGGTGAACGGTCAGAGCGCCGCCGACGCCGTCAAGGCCGGCCAGGCGCGCATGACCGAGATCACCGCCAAGTAAGACGTATGGAGCGTTCCCGCTTTTCCTAGAAACGCGGGAACGCTCCAACTCTTTGTTTTTACGCAAATTCCGGACGCAAAACCGCTATGCACTCTTGCTGGAATTGCTCTAGCGCCGGTGACGGACCATGATGAAGAACACGCCTCTGGCCTTCGTCTTTGTCGCCCCGGCGCTGCTTTTCCTGCTGGCCGTGCTCGGCTGGCCGCTGGTCCAGGCGATCCTGCTGAGCTTCCAGAACGTCGGCGTGATCGGCTCGGAAGGCAGTTTTGTCGGCCTCGACAATTATGCCGCCGTGCTGGGGGGCGCCGGTTTCTGGAAGTCGTTCGGCCGCAGCATCGTCTGGGTGGTGGCGAACGCGCTGGTCCAGACACTGCTGGCGCTCGCCACGGCCCTGGTCCTCAACCAGAAATTCCCCGGCGTCCGCATCGCGCGGACATGGATCATCCTGACCTGGATCGTGCCGACCGTGGTCGTCGTCATCATCTGGCGCTGGCTGCTGTCGACCTCGGGAGGGATGATCAACCCGCTTCTCATGCAGGCCGGCGTGATCGATCGCCCCGTCGGCTTCTTCGCCACGCGCGAAGGCGCCATGACCACGCTCATCATGATCAATTCCTGGCGATGGTTCCCGTTCACCGCGCTGATGATGCTGGCCGGCCTGACCCGCATTCCGGGCGATCTCTACGAGGCTGCGCGCATCGACGGCGCAAGCGCATTCCGGCGTTTCACGCGCATCACCTGGCCCCTGCTCCAGCCGACGCTGATGGTGCTCGGCGTGGTCGGCACACTTCTGTCGTTCAATGTCTTCGACGTGATCTGGCTGCTCACCGCCGGCGGCCCGGCGCAGGCCTCGCAGACCTTGCCCGTGTTGATCTACGAGACAGCCTTCAAGGGCTACCGGCTGAGCGAGGCCGCCACCATCTCGGTCATCACCAGCCTGATCCTGATGGGCTTCGCCTTCCTCACCACCCGCGCCATGACGGCGAACGAGGCCGCCCGATGAGACGAAGCCTGCCGCAATCGGCCTCGCTCTATGCGGGGCTGCTCTTTCTGGTGCTGATCATCGGCCTACCATTCTGGTGGGTGGTCACCGGCTCGATCAAGCTGCCGCGCGAGATCATCCAGCGGATACCGACCATGGTTCCGCAGAGCTTCACCCTGCAGCATTTCGAGAAGCTGCTGCAATCGTCCGATTTCCCGACCTATCTCGTGAACAGCCTGATGGTGGCCCTGTTCTCCACCGCCGTCACCGTGCTTCTGGCGCTGCCCGCCGCCTATGCCTTCTTCCGCATGGAGTTTCCCGGCCGCAACGCGCTCTACCGCGTGATCCTGCTGGCTTACGCCTTCCCGGGCGTCGTCGTGCTGATCCCGCTCTACGGCCTGTTCTCGAAGGCCGGGCTGATCGACAGCCGGATAAGCCTCGTCATCGTCAATGTCGCCTTCGCGTTGCCTTTCTCGATCTGGATGATGCGCTCCTTCCTCGCCTCGGTTCCGAAGGAGATCGAGGAGGCGGCCGTCATCGACGGCGCTCCGACGACGACCATCCTTCTGCGCATCCTGATGCCGCTGATCGCGCCAGGCATCGCCAGCGTCGCCATCTTCGCCTTCATCTCGTCCTGGACGGAATATCTCTTCGCTTCGGTGCTGATCGTTTCCGATGCCCGCCGCACGATCCCGGTCGGCTTCGCCGGCATCATCGGCCAGTATCAGATCGACTGGGGCCTGCTGCTCGCCGGCGCCACCGCCGCCACCGTCCCCGTCGTCATCCTCTTCGCACTCGTCGGCCGCTGGTTCGTCTCCGGCCTGACCGAAGGCGCGGTCAAATAGAACGGAACCCTCGCATGGCAGGCCTCGCCCTCGACGCAGTCAAGAAGCGCTTCGGCGCCACGGAGATCATCACCGGCGTCGATCTCCAGGTCGCCGACGGCGAGTTCGTCGTTTTCGTCGGACCGTCGGGATGCGGCAAGTCCACGCTTCTGAGGATGATCGCCGGCCTGGAGACGACATCAGAGGGCAGCATCGTGATCGGTGGCCGCGACGTCACCGACGAGGACCCGGCCCGGCGCGGCATCGCCATGGTGTTCCAGACATACGCGCTCTACCCGCATATGACTGTCGCCGCCAATATGGGCTTCCCGCTCGAGATGGCCGGTCATCCCAAGGCCGAGATCCAGGCCAAGGTGGCCGACGCCGCGCGCATCCTTCATCTCGAGCCCTATCTAAAGCGCAAGCCGCGCGAGCTTTCGGGCGGCCAGCGTCAGCGTGTCGCCATCGGCCGCGCCATCGTGCGCAAGCCCGAAGTGTTCCTTTTCGACGAGCCGCTCTCCAATCTCGACGCGGAACTGCGCGTCCAGATGCGCATCGAGATCGCGCGGCTTCACCAGGAACTGAAGTCGACGATGATCTACGTCACCCATGATCAGGTCGAGGCTATGACGCTGGCGAGCCGCATCGTGGTGCTGAGGGCCGGCCGCATCGAGCAGGTCGGAGCGCCCCTCGAACTCTACGAGAACCCCGACAACATGTTCGTCGGCGGCTTCATCGGCTCGCCGCGCATGAACTTCGTCAAGGCAAAGGTGGCGGGCCGGGCTGGAGACAAGGCCGTGACGGTCGAGGCTCCCGAAGCCGGGCTCTCCGGCACCGTCGTTGCGACCCGCGGCACGCCGCCGGCGCCGGGCACGACGGTCAGCCTCGGCATTCGTCCCGAGCACTTCGTCTCCAACGGTACGGGCGGCGGCGTCGAGGGGCGCATCACCGTCATCGAGCGGCTGGGCGGCGTCACCTATGTCCACGCCTCGCTCGCCGACGGCAATACCCTCACCGTCGAGAGCCGCACTGCTGCGGACCTCCGGCAGAACGAGACTGCGCGGTTCCATTTCGACGCGACGCGCGCCTTCCTGTTCGGCGAGGACGGCCAGAGGATCTGACCTCGGTCCCCGCTGATCCATTCCAAGATCTCTCCCGCTGCCGCAGGGCGATAGCGTGCGATGGTGCGCTGGCGCTTGATCCAGCGCAACTTCTGCGCACCATGGAGCGGCTATAGCCGACGTCAGGTCGCGAAAATCGTGAACCCGTTCGCCTCGCCCGCGTTTGGCGAAGGCGATGACGGGCATGGTTGCCCGACCTGCCGGCATGGAAATACACTCACGACCAGCCGCCGAGCCATTGGCCCTCTTTTCGAATGAAAGGACCGCACGCCATGAACGAAGCCGACGCTGCCCCTCTCTCCGAGACCGAGCTCAAACAGATCGACGCCTATTGGCGGGCCGCCAACTTTCTCACCGTCGGCCAGATCTACCTGCTCGACAATCCGCTGCTTCGCGAGCCGTTGCGGCTGGAGCATGTCAAGCCGCGGCTGCTCGGTCATTGGGGCACGTCGCCGGGACTGAGCTTCATCTACGCCCATCTTAACAGGGTGATCCGGCATCAGAAGACGAACATGATCTATATCTGCGGCCCTGGCCATGGCGGGCCGGCCATGGTCGCCAATGCCTATCTCGAAGGCACCTACAGCGAACTCAATCCCGATGTTCCGCTCGACGAGGCCGGGCTGCGCACCTTGTTCCGTCAATTCTCCTTTCCGGGCGGCATTCCGAGCCATGTCGCGCCCGAGGTTCCGGGTTCGATTCATGAAGGCGGCGAGCTCGGCTATGCCCTTTCCCACGCCTACGGCGCCGCTTTCGACAATCCCGGACTGGTGGTCGCGTGCGTGATCGGTGACGGCGAGGCTGAGACCGGCCCGCTGGCCACGGCATGGCATTCCAACAAGTTCCTCAACCCCATCCATGACGGTGCGGTGCTGCCGATCCTGCATCTCAACGGCTACAAGATCGCCAATCCGACCATCCTCGCGCGCATTCCCCATGCCGAGCTACGGGCGCTGCTGGTAGGCTACGGCTACGATCCGCTATTCGTCGAAGGCGAGGAACCGGCGGCGATGCACCAGCGCATGGCGACCGTGCTCGACCAGGCGATGCGCAAGATCCACGCCATCCAGGACGCCGCCCGGTCGGGGCACGGCGGCACCAGGCCGGCCTGGCCCGTCATCGTGCTGCGCAGTCCGAAAGGCTGGACGGGTCCAAAGGAGGTCGACGGGCTGAAGACCGAGGGTTTCTGGCGATCGCATCAGGTTCCCCTTTCGGGCCTCGCCGACAATCCCGAACATCTCAAGATGCTGGAAGATTGGCTTCTGAGCTATCGCCCGCAGGAACTGTTCGACGACACGGGTCGGCCAAAGGAAGAACTCAGGGACACCACGCCCACCGGGCCCTTGCGCATGAGCGCCAACCCCCACGCCAATGGCGGCCTGCTGCGCAAGCCGCTGGAACTGCCCGATCTGTCGAAGCATGCCATCGAGGTGCCGCATCCCGGCGCGGCCAAGGCGGAAGCGACTCGGGTGATGGGCGGTTACCTACGTGCGGTGATGCAGACCAACCTCGCTGCGCAGAATTTCCGCATCGTCGGACCGGACGAAACAGCGTCCAATCGCTTGCAGGATGTCTTCGAGGTGACCGAGCGAGCCTGGATGGAGGAGATCCTGCCTGAAGACGTCCATCTCGGGCGCGACGGCAAGGTGCTGGAGATCCTTTCGGAACACACTTGCCAGGGCTGGCTCGAAGGCTATCTGCTCACCGGCCGCCACGGCCTCTTCTCCTGTTACGAGGCCTTCATCCACATCGTGGATTCCATGTTCAACCAGCATGCGAAATGGCTGGACGCGTCGAGCCATATCCCATGGCGGCAGCCGATCGCGTCGCTCAACTATCTCCTGACCAGCCATGTCTGGCAGCAGGACCATAACGGCTTCAGTCACCAGGACCCGGGTTTCGTCGACGTCGCGCTGAACAAGAAGGCAGACATCGTGCGCGTCTATTTCCCGCCTGACGCCAATTCGCTGCTGTGCGTGACCGAGCATGTGCTGCAGACCTGGGACCGCATCAACATCATCGTCGCCGGCAAGGCGCCGTCCTGGCAGTGGATGTCGATGGAGGACGCCCGGCTGCATTGCGACGCGGGCATCGGCATCTGGGATTGGGCCTGCCGGCACAACCGGCCCGAGCCCGACGTGGTGATGGCCTGCGCCGGGGACGTGCCGGCCCTGGAGACGCTTGCCGCCGTCACCATCCTGCGCGAGCATCTGCCCGATCTCGCCGTCAGGGTCGTCAATGTCGTCGACCTCATGGCGCTGCAGCCCGAGGAGGTGCATCCCCACGGGTTGTCAGGCGAGGCCTTCGACGCGCTTTTCACAACGAACCGGCCGGTGATTTTCGCCTATCATGGCTATCCCTGGACCATCCACCGGCTGACCTACCGGCGTACCAACCATCACAACATGCATGTCCGCGGCTACAATGAGGAAGGGACGACGACCACGCCTTTCGACATGACGGTGCTCAACGGGCTCGATCGATTCCATCTGGTGATCGGTGTGCTCGAAAGGCTGACCGGGCTTGGAGATGCAGGCGACCGGTTGCGGGCGCTGATGGAAGCCAAGCTTGCGGAGCATCATGACTACATCCGCGCCCACGGCCAGGACATGCCCGAAATTCGCGACTGGCGCTGGACCGCGAATGGATCGGGCTGATCGTGTCCTGGCGGCGCGGAGTTGCGCACCTCGACCATCGACGGCTGCCGTCATCTGAAGGACCCGTGACATGACCGACGCCTTGCTCGTGCTCAATGCCGGTTCGTCGAGCCTGAAATTCACTGTGTTCGAGCGGGTGCCCGGCCTCCCGGTGCTCGCAAAGGGCGCAATATCCTCGCTCCACGACAACCCTGTGCTCACGATCGGCAAAGGCGGCGGACAGCCCGCCAAGACCGCGCTGGGTCCCGGTCCGCTGGCGACGGAGGATGCCATGGAACGCGTCGTCCTTGAGATCGCCAGCCTGGGGCTGATGCGGCATATCTCGACCGTGGGCCACAGGATCGTCCATGGCGGCCGCGACCTCGTCGAGGCGACTAGGCTCGACGACACCACCCTCGCCGCCCTGCGCAGCCTCGTTCCGCTCGCTCCTCTCCACCAGCCGGTCAATCTCGACATCGTCGCGGCAGCGACCAGGCTCTTCCCCCGCGCCGTGCAGGTCGGCTGCTTCGACACGGCCTTTCACACGGCGCGTCCGCGGCTGGCGACACTCTATGGCCTGCCCCGCGCTTTGACCGAGGCCGGCGTCGTCTCCTATGGGTTCCACGGCCTGTCCTTCGGCTATATCGCGGCGCGGCTTCGCGACCGGTACGGAGAAAAAGCGGGCGGGCGGGCGATCGTCGCGCATCTCGGCAGCGGTTCCAGCCTGTGCGGCATGGCCGAGGGGCGCAGCGTCGCCACGACGATGGGCTTCTCGCCGCTCGACGGCCTGGTGATGAGCACGCGCTGCGGTTCGCTCGACCCCGGCGTGGTCCTGCATCTGGCCGAGGAGCGCAAGCTGCCGCCCGACGAAATCTCGGACCTGCTCTATCGGCAATCGGGACTGCTCGGCGTGTCGGGCATATCGGGAGACATGCGCACGCTCGAAGCCAGCGACGATCCGGGCGCGGCCGAGGCGATCGATCTCTTCGCCTATCGGGCCGGCCGGGAGATCGGTTCGATCGCTGCCGCGCTCGGCGGGCTGGACACGCTCGTTTTCACCGCGGGCATCGGGGAGAACTCACCTGGTATCCGCGAAAAAGTAGCGGCCGCTGCCGGCTGGCTGGGCGTGGCGATCGACGCCGATCGCAACCGGCATGGCGAGATGCGGATCAGCGGGGAGGACTCGGCGGTCGACGTGCTGGTGATCCCCACCGACGAGGAGCGCGCGGTGGCGGAGCAGATCGTTGCCGCCGTTTCGGCCCGTTCGAAGGGCTGAGCGGACAGCCGCGAAGAAGGTTGTTCTGCTTCGCAAAATTCGCTGCTAGGCTGAGTGAAATTACGGATTCGGGATTTGAACGTCGGCTCGACAGGATAGATTCAGGGATTTGAAATGGCATCGGACCGCCCGTTCTGGAGTGACGAGCGAAAGACGATCCCGAACGACCATGGCGCCATGGTCGCCACATCGACCTTTTTGAATGACCTTTCGCCGGCGGTGCCGGCTTCGCCGATCGTTGCCCAGCCCGGTCAACCCCGCCGTGGGGATGACCAGGGCGGGCGGACAGTCCTTCGCTCCCGTTGATTGGAGATGGCCATGGTCGTCGTGTCGAGGCATCAACCGTCGTCCGGCCACGTCCCATGGTCCCGCATCGTTCGGTGTACGGCAGTGGCAGGGTTGCTCTCTATGCTTGCGGCCTGCAGCGAACAGGCCACGGTGCAGCAACAGGCCGAGGCTCCACCGACCCCGGTGGGCGTCGTCGACGTCGCCCAGCGGCCGACCAACCCCGGACTGTCCTTTGTCGGGCGGGTCGAGGCCATCGACAACGTCAATCTGATCGCCCGGGTCGACGGCTTCCTCGTCGAGCGCGCCTTCACCGAGGGACAGGCCGTAAAAGCCGGCGAACTTCTGTTCGTCCTCGAAAAGGACACCTACGAGGCGATCGTCGCTTCCGCCCAGGCAAATCTCGAGAAGGCACAGGCCGACGCCGACAACTTGTCCCTGCAAACCGAGCGTGCCCGCACGCTGGTCCAGCAGCGGACGATCCCGCAATCGACGCTCGACGATCGTATCGCGGCCGAGAAGCAGGGCCAGGCCGTCGTCCAGCAGGCCAAGGCCTCGCTCGACCAGG
>VFQN01004549.1_pt1 | contig 18209 bp, 26 predicted proteins | sample 3512371 | NCBI WGS metagenome assembly VFQN01 (sample SAMN10412370, study PRJNA504923) | tailings metagenome | isolation source: Replicate 2 from Balatoc abandoned mine | place: Philippines: Itogon, Benguet | collected 2017-08-28 | reverse complement strand
GGGGGGGGGGGGGGGGTGGGGGGGGGGGGGGGGGGGGGGGGGGGGGGGGGGGGTTAGAGCGAGGGGGCAGCAGGCTTAGACCTCGCATCATGAGGCTCAGCACGGTGGATACCCTTCGATGCTTGCAACATTTTGTAGCATGGCATGTGTGCCATATACCGTATTGCTGTCGCCGGTTGCTGTGTTTTTGCACCTGCTTATGCACTGTGTGCTGCCCGCAGCCCGCGTACCGCTTCAACAAGTTCTACGAGGCTGTGGGGCCCATGCTGGGGCTGCTGCTGTGCCTGTCGCTCATCTTCCCGCTGGCCATGCTCACGCGGTGGGTCGTTTCGTTGTTTGGCGAACCCGGGGGACCTCCACACGCACGCTTGCCTGGTTCATGGGTCCAACGAGTAAACGCGCAACATGCAAGGCCCTTGTCCAACCCCTCGCCTCCGCGACGGTTCCAAAGCCCGCGAACGCGATTTGTTTCCCCTGAACACGCACACCCCACGTACACCCCCGCAGCGGCATGGTTGAGGAGAAGGAGCTCCGCCCCACGTGCACAACTCCTCGCATAGTTCCTCTCCGCCATGTAGCCCTAACACACATCAACTGCCCTTGCCCCAACCACCCTCCACAGCGGCATGGTTGAGGAGAAGGAGCTCCGCCAGCGCGAGCTGCTGCTCATCATGGGCCTGTCTCCCGGCCCGCACGTGGCGGCGTGGGCCACCACCTACCTGGCCGTGTTCCTGGCCGTCAGCGGCCTGTCGGTGGCGGTGGCCGCCTCCACCTTCCTGCCGCACGCCTCGCCCAGCCTGCTGCTGGCCTACTACGCCTGCTTCGCGGCCGCAGAGGTGGCGTTCGGCGTCATGCTCAGCACGCTCTTCACGCGGGCCAAGGTGGCGGCGGTGGTGGCGCCGCTGGCGCACTTCGCGTTCGCCATGCCGCGATACGTCTTCTTCCGCACGGGTGGGCCAGGGGCAGGGCCAGGGCGAGAGTGCATGGGGTGGACGAGTGGCTGGTGGTTGGCTTGAAGCGTTGTGGAGGCTGATCTGCAGCGCAGCTAGTGGGCTGGGGCTCGTACGACGCCCACGGTTGGATGCCAGCGGGCCTTGAGCAAAGCAGCAGACGTGAGGGCGGGCCCTCGCCTCAAGCCTGTTCCCCAGGCCGTCGGCACCCACGCCAGCCAACGCTGTTGCCCTTGCCTCCCGCTGTCCCGCCGCAGGCTCCCCCCAGGCGCTGGCCGGCAAGTACGCCGTGTGCCTGCTGGCGCCCTCCGCCTTCACCTTCGGGGCGGACCTCATTGCGCAGTACGAGGACAGCGGGTCAGGGCTGCAGGTGGGGGCAGTGGAAGGGGCGTGGGAGGGGGAGGGGAGGCCTTGTGCAGGGCTCCTGTTCAAACGAGGTCACTTGCCGGGTGGGGCTGCAGGTAATGAGACGAGACGGAGGCGGTGCACCCAAAGTGGCCACCGGCTGCTTGCCACGTGACCCCAACCTAGCGACAAAGACACTCCCTCCCTGCCTACCAAGGCCCTGTTCCCCCGTCCGCACCCCCACGCAGTGGTCCAACCTGTGGTCTGACGACCTGCCCTTCGGCGCCTGCTGCCTGCTCATGGCCTTCGACGCGCTGCTGTACAGCGGGGTGGCCTGGTACCTGGGCAGGGTAGGTGTTGCTGGTGGGAATGCGGTCCTTTGGTTGCTGGCATCGCCACTTATGCCACCTTGGCCGAAGCACAATCCATGTACGCACGAAGAAGCCCTGTAGTAGCCCTGTATACACGTGTAAGGCCTGAGAGTGTGGACGTCCACGTGCTATGCCCTGATGACGCCCCACCCACCCACGCACTGTCTTCTCACAGGTAATTCCACAGAGCCCCGGCGGCATCTGCTCCCCCTGGTACTTCCCGCTGCTGCCCCTGGCCCGGGGCCTGCGCCGCCTGCGGGAGGGCAGGGCCGGCGGCGGCCGCGGGGCCAGCTACCAGCAGCTCCAGGGTCTCCCTGCGGCGGGTGTGGAGGCGGGCGGCGTCAACGGCGTGGGGTTTGGTTTCGGGGCGGGCGGCGGGGACGTGGCCATGGGGCCGCTGTGGCACGGGGCGGCGAAGGTGCGAGGGGTGGAAAACGTGGAAATGGGACATCTTCGTCAGCGTCTGGGTCCGAGCACTGCAGTCCAGGGCAGCGCGTTACGTGCCGAGCCAACTCTTATCTCACGTACTACGTTGCATGAGGGCGTGGCCATTCGTGCCGTACAGTACCATCCATGTGTCGTACTTTAAGGCTGTGTTTCACTTGGATTGCAGGGCGATGACGAGCTGGTGCCGCTGCGCAGCGGGGAGGTGGCGGCTGGGGCCGGGGGGGAGGCGAAGGCGGCAGCAGCGACTGCGGGGGCGCGGGTGGAGGGAGGAGGTGCTGGTGGTGCTGCTGGTGCTAACACACAGGCTGACCTGGCGGACCCGCGCGTGGCGGTGGTGATGGACCGGCTGCACAAGCGCTACCCCACGGGGCTGGTGGCGGTCAGGGAGCTGTCGCTGACGGTGAGGGCTGCACTATGGCGCGGGGCCCCGGGGGCTGGCGCGGTTACAGACATGAACAACGAATAGGGCACATGCCGGAGAGGCCTTGATGGAGGTTCCCTTTCTGGGCAGATGCGATGCTCCCATTACCTCTGTGTGCACGAGCCTTCCTCTAGTGCCCCGCAGCCTTGGTCTTGTCACTTCCGCTCTGGCCCACCCACCGTTACGGCCCTCCGCCCTCCTCCCTCTCAGCTCCGCTCCGGCGAGATGACTGCGCTGCTGGGTCACAACGGCGCGGGCAAGAGCACCACCATTGCCATGCTGACGGGCCTGGTGGCGCCCACGGCGGGGGACGCCACGGTGGGCGGCGCCTCCATCACGACAGCCACGCAGGAGGCGCGGCTGTCCATCGGGCTGTGCCCGCAGCACAACGTGCTGTTCGCGCACCTCACGTGAGCAGGGGACGGGCGGGATGTTAGCAGTAATCGGGATAGGGATAGTTATGGGAAAGGAGATTGGTGCTGGATTTGCTAATGGTGCAGCGTCCTGGTGGCACGGCGCGTACGGTGCGGGCGCTTTCTACAAGTTGCGATGGACAGCTTGCATCTTGCGCGCACGCTCGGCTTCGGTACACGCTCGCCGACCAGCCTGCTTACCCTCATCCTAACTGTTAACCCAGACACCTCGCACGGCATGCGGTAGCATATGGAAATGGTGGCCGCAACATGTCCCCTGCACACCACGGCGTGCAAGAAAGAAACACCCTAACCCACACCACCTCGCTAACCCACACCCCGCGCAGCGTGCTGGAGCACCTGGAGCTGGTTGCCGCCATCAAGGGAGTCCCCGGCTCGGCCGCCTGCCGCGCCGCCGCTCAGGACATGGCGGGCGTGGTGGGGCTGGGCGCGGCGGGGGACGCGGGGGCGCTGTCCAAGAACCTGTCGGGAGGCATGAAGCGGAAGCTGCAGGTGGGGCCAGGAGCAGGAAACGCGGTACTCGCGGTGGCGGCAGCCGGCCTGCAGCGCAGCTGCAGCAGGGCGGTGCTTGAACAGAATTGTTGCAGCTGATGGAGATGGGGTGTTCTTCGCCATCTCCACACGGATCGCGCACCCTCCCAGGCATCGATCTGCTCCATGTAACAACACCTGTAGAGACGCACGACACCACCATATGCCCACATCGCGCAGGTCGGCATGGCGCTGATCGGCGGCTCGCGGGTGGTGGTGCTGGACGAACCGTCCGCCGGCATGTGCCCCTCGGCGCGGCGGGGGCTGTGGGGGCTGCTGCGCCGCGTCAAGGCAGACAGCGGGCCACTGGGCGGGGGGGCTGCAGAGGGGGCGGGGTCGTGGGGCGCCCCCGGCGGCCGGGCGCTGCTCATGTCCACGCACCACCTGGAGGAGGCGGACGTGCTGGCGGACAAGGTGGGGCAAGGGAGGGCTGGAGGGAGCCTTGATTACAATGGTTAATTTCCTGCACGGTGGCGGTATCCCTAACGTGTGCATGCGTCAGGGTTTGGACGACTTGTGGTGTGGAGCGGGTGCGGAAATTATAGCACAGGCGTTTGCGGCCGCCTGCTGTTCGTCGGCTTGGCTTTCATTGGTGTCGGGAGTTCCAAGGCGGATGCCGCGTTGGGGGCACTCCGTTGCTCAAGAGGCCACGCGCATTCTCGCGCGCGGCAAGTCCCTTCCCTACAGTATCCTGATGTCTGTCCCCCCTCACCCTCTCCACCCCCCAGGTGGCCATCATGGCGTCCGGCCAGCTATGCGCCTACGGCACCCCCCTGGAGCTGAAGCAGCGCCACGCGGGGGGCTACTTCCTGCACCTCAATCGCACACCGGAGCTGGCGGGCGCTGACCCCGGCCCCCTGGTGGAGGCGGTGGCGGGCCGCGTGCCGCGGGCGAGGCTGGCGCGCGCGGCGGGCGGAGAGGTGGTGCTGCGGCTGCCGCTGGACGCCGCGCCGGCCTTCCCCAGGTAGGCGTTGGGCTAGGGCCTTGGGTGAAGCGCAGAGATCACCTGTGGGCACGCACTGCCACCATACTGGTCGGTGCTGCGGAGCGGCTGACCGCTGCTGGCGCTGATGCATTTAGCATGCTGCAAATTGTATACTGACTGCCGTACCGTCCCCCTGCGCCCGCAGCCTGTTCGACTACCTGGACGACGCCCCCACGCGGCTGCAGCTGGGCGTGTCACACTTCGGCCTGTCCATGCCCTCCATGGAGGAGGTGTTCCTGGCCACCACGCAGCACACCAGCAGCGAGGGCGGCGGTGGGCCCAGGACGGGGTCGCTGAGTCGGGCAATGAGTGATAAGCTGCAGTCTGTGGGGTCTGCGGGCAAGGGCGGGGTGGGGGCGGTGGCGGCGGCGGTGGCGGGCGTGGCGAAGCAGCTGAGCGTGGGCAGGGGGCAGGGGAGTGAGGTAGGGTACGGGCGGCTTGGCGCGGAGGAGGGTAGCGGGTTTGGGGGAAAGGGGGACGCGGAGGCGGAGGAGGGGTTGGTGGGCGGCAAGGGGGGCCAGGTGCAGGAGGAGGAGGTGGAGGACCTAGGGATGGCGGCCCAAGTGGATGCTCCTCGCGGCAGCTGGCGGCACGCGATGAGGTGCCTGCGGCTCATGGTGTGGAAGCGCAGCTGCGTCACGCTGCGGGACATCAAGGTAAAGCGGCGCTTACGTAGCGCAAGGACCACCGGTATCTTCATGAAGGCAGGGCATGCGTTCTCCCTGCCTTTCGTTCGCTTGCGGCCCTGCCTTGAGCCACGTGCTTGCCGACCGCCAAATGGGAGTGGCCCACTCCTGGCCGTGCCCATGTCCTCTTCCAGCGCTGTCAACACCTAGTGCCGCTATCTTGACCCCCACCCCTGCAGGGCCTCGCGTGGCTGTTCCTGCTGCCCATCGTGGCCATCGGCCTGACGCTGCTGGTGCTCACCGCCAACATCGACCCCACCGGCCCCTCGCTGCTGCTGTCGCTGCGCTCCATCGAGCAGTTCACGCCCGTGCCGGTGTCGCACAGCCCAGCGCCGCTGCTGCTGCGCGGCTGCCTGGGGCCCGCCACGCCACCGCCCGCGTCGTACAGCGCCGAGTCCAAGAGCCTGTTCGGGGGCTGGATGCCCAAGGCGCAGTGGGGCGGCCGCAGGACGTGCCCGCTGGGAATAGAGTTCAGGGTAGGCCGCTGGGGATGTGGGGATATGGTTCAGGGGAGATCGCTTGGGATACAGGTTGAGTTCAGGGTATGTAGGCAGGAGCTGGCAGATTGCAAAAGCACGTGCGTGGTGCGAGAGCGCACCTTTCTCGGTTGTTGTTGTCAAGTTGTTGTGGTACAACCAGTGATATGCGGTGGCGTCTAATCCCGACGCCGCTGCCTGCTGCCCTCCCTCCTGCTGCCCCTCCCCTGGCCTCCTTTCCTTGTTGACGCTAAAATCGCTCTGCCTCCACACGCCCCAGACCGACTACGCCAGCGACGGCTGGATGCAGTCGCGCCACCTGCTGGCCGACATCGCGGCGGGCCACGTGCCGCAGTACGGCGCCGTCGTGTGGGATGACCCCATGGTGCTGCAGTTCAGACAGGTGCGGTGGGGCCGTGCGGGTGCATGGGTGTGCATGGTCTGCGGCATGGATGCTTGCAGGCAGCCGCCTGCTGGTACATTGCACGTTGGCGGTGTTAAGCTCGAGCTCCGCTGCTATGCCATCCGGTTTCCTGACACCGTGCTGCCCGTAAGGTCCGGATGGCCCATCCCTCCCCCACCACACGACAGGACCTGGAGAACTCCAAGTTTACGCTCCAGAGGACCACGAGGGAGGCGCTCGACGTTAGCGGGGTGAGAAGGCCCAGTGCCGTACTGCCTACGGCACGCGACTAAACTACTTCCAGCAGTACGGTATCTTCGCACGCCCCAACCTGCCTTACGTCTTGCGCATCAATCCACCAACAGCCAAAGTAGGGTACCGCCGTACCGTGGTCCTCATCGTACATCAGCCCCCGACCTCTGACCCCCAGGCCGACCTGCGTGTTCTGTCCGACTACACCACCCTGCTGGGCGGCGTGCCCGGCGGCCCGGAGGCCGTGGCGGGCGCCGTACTGTCGTATACTGAGTCCCTGCCCGTGGACCCGGAGGTCGTGGCGGGCTGGCTGCGGCCGCTGCTGGGTCTGCTGCCGCAGAAGCAGGGCCAGGGGCAGCAGGGGCAGAGGGGCCAGGGCGGTCGGCGCCGGATGCAGTCCGTGGACCTTGTCGGTGAGGGAGGCTCTGCTGGCGGGGAGGCAGGCAAGGGTGGTGTGGACCGGGCGGCGGCGGCCCAGGCGGTGCAGGGCCTGCGGCGCTTGCGGCGGCAGCTGCTGCAGCAGCAGGGCCCGGGGGCGGGGTCGGGGGCCCACGGCGAGCGGCACGCGGACCCCGCCGCGCCACGCGTGGGCCCCACCGGCACCTGGGGAGGCTCCACCACCGGAACCACCGGCGCGCAGGAGGGTGGCGCTGGCGGGCCCTTGGACCTCTCCTCCCTGCTGCAGGGCGACGTAGATCTGTCAGCGCTGGCCGATCAGCTCTCCTCCCTAGGCCTGGGGGGCCTGGGGGCCCTGGGCTTGGACCTGAACGGCCTGAGGCCCGGGGGCGCCCTCAACGCCACCCTGGGCGGCGCGCAGGCGCTGGTGTCTGCGCTGCAGGCCATGAGCCCCCAGGAGGCGGCAGACACCCTGAACGCGCTGATTGGTGTATTAGCGGAGGCAGCAGGGCTGGGCGACGGGCAGGGAGGAGTGGACTTGTCTCTGGTGCCGGGGCTGGACGCGGCGAGGGGATTCCTGCCCGCTGGCCTCATGCCGAATGGCAGCAGCAGCAGCAGTGGTGGTAGTGGTGGGCAGCTGGTTACGCCGGCAGTGGCGGCGGCGGTGCAGCGGCTGGCACCGGCGGTGCTGGCGCTGGCGGCGGAGGCGGAGGCGGGGTCGGTGGACTTCGCCGCGGCGGTCAAGGGGGCGGCGCGGGTGCAGGGCGTGGTGTCGGGGCTGTGGCGGCGCTTCCAGCAGATGCCCGTGACGCTCATGTTCAACGGCTCCTCGTGGCACAGCAGCATGGCGGTGCTGGTGGACATGCAGCAGGCGCTGGCGTGTATTAACAACAGCGCGGTGGTGGGCCGCACGCCGGTGGAGCTGGCGGAGGTGCTGGAGCCTGCGTACCAGGAGGCGCAGGAGCGCGACGGTGCGTGCGTGTGCTCTTTTGTGTCGAGTACACCCCTTATCGAGCTAGTGCCTTTTCCTGGTGAATGATTATGATTCACTTGACCTCAGACGTGTGTCTTGCCTCTCCCTGCTGGCCCCCCAGCCGCTGGCGGCTCCGGCCCGTGGCTGCCCGCCCCCTTCGCGCTGGACCGCCACCTGCGCGTCACCAACCACCCGCTGCCGCTCACCGCCGCCGACTCGGCCGCGCTGGACACCTTCCTCACCGTGCTGGCAGCCATATTCGTGCTGGTGCCCTTCTGCTACCTGGCGGGTGGGCAGGGACAGCGGAGGGTAGTGGGACACATAGCATACCGGTGGTCGATTGAGACGGTGGGCTGGGGCAGGGACAAGAAAGCAAGATGACCAAGGTGGTATTGACTCGGGTGCTAACCGGCACCACCAGATGACTTTAGAGCTGCACCGCTCCGATGATGGCCAGCGGTCTTGACACCTCAACACATACATTTTCGACATTCCAACCCTCCCCCCAGGTGCCTACGCTGTGGCTCCGGTGTCCGAGGCACGCTGTGGCTCCAAGGCGCTGCAGGTGGGTGTGGGCGTGTGTGTCGCCACGGTGTGTAAGTGTGAATAAGCTGGTTTCGGGGCTATGGGGACAACAAGGTCACGGACAGCGTGCTGGCCAAGGCTTTACAGATGGAAAGAAGTCGGCCGCTCGACGGCATGCAAATGGGAGCAGACAGCCGCTTATGATGTGGCTTTCCCTTTCATTATAAGCAATGTGTACTGTCCTGATCTCTTCATGTGCCCACATAACCCCGCATGCAGCTCGGCGCCGGCTGCCCCCCAGCGGTGTACTGGGCCGGCCACGCCGCCTTCGACGCCGTCGTACACGCGGCGGTTACGGCGGTTGCGCTCGCCACCTTTGCCGCCTTCGGCGACGGCGCCACGTGCGGCTCCGCCGTACAGGCCGCCGCCACCTTCCTGCTGCTGCTGGGGTACGGCCTGGCGGTTGCGCCGCTGTCGTACGCATGCAGCCTGCCATTTAACAGCCCCTCGGCGGCGCAGGTGCGTGCCGTACGATTGGGCGTGGTGATGGCTACACTCTGGTGTATCACGCTACCTGCATGTCGTGCAGGGCATTATAGCTCGCTAGCGTGAGCGGGGAAGTGCCAGACGAAGGTGCTGGGATGCCAAGCTGGAAACCCTGCCTGCCAGACCACTAACTCTCCTGCCATACCTGGCACCCCGCTCGCCCGCCAGACCATCAACCCCCATGCCGTGCCCCCGCTGCCCCTCTGCTGCAGGTGTCTGTGTCCGCGCTGTGCTTCCTGCTGGGCTTCATGTTCGTGGTGGGCAACCAGGTGATGAAGGACATCCCCGAGACCAGGGAGCTGCAGCGCACAGCCGTGCACTGGTGCCGCCTGCTGCCGCCATTCAACCTGGGTGGGTAGCGGAGCTTGCGGGCTGGAGACAGGGGTCTAGGGCCCCCTTGTGGGTGTCCGAGCATTGTCTGAGGGCTGCCTACGCATGTAGGTCCGGCCTTCATAATCTACCACGCAAACTTGGAATGATTGTTGTTGGACACCTAACCGTATCCCTAGATGGCAGGGTGGCAGTTCACGCCCGAAACTGCCGGCGTACGTGCATGCATGCTGCAGGGCAGGGGACACTGCTCTCGTGCAACCTTGTCTTGGTGGTGCCAACGCCTATGAACACTCATTTCTGTCCCCATCCTTCCTCCGTCCTCCTGTCCCCCGTCCAGGCGAGGGCCTGATCAACATGGCCGCCTTCCACCTCATCACCCAGCTGCGCAAGGACCTCAACGTACAGCAGGACCTGCAGGACCAGATCGGTACGACAACGTCCGCGCCCGCCAACGGAACGACAGACGGCCCGGCCAACAAGGACTCGCTCATCCCGGAGGACGCCATCCCTAAGGAGTACGACCACGACAGTCCCTTCGACTGGGCTGTGGCGGGCAGGAACCTTGCCGCGCTGTACGGCGGTGCCGTACTGTACTTCATCCTGGTAGTCATACTGGACCGGTGCCGTACGGACCCCCACTGGGCGGCAGCGCTGGCGGCGGCGTGGCGGGCGGCGACTGCGCCGCTGCGCGCAGCTTGGCTGTGGCTGGCGGACGGCGGCCGGCGGAGGTACGGCAGCTTTGTGGGCTGCTTCGCGGCCGTACGGGCGAGCGATGGCGCAATGTATGGCGCGTTTGCGGGGAAGGCGCCTGGGGACGGCAGTGCGAGCGGGCCCGGTGGGGAGGTGGCGCTGCAGGAGCTGGGCGGAGGGGGGGGCACAGGCGGCAAGGCGAACGGTGGAGGTGGTGGGGTGTTTGGGGGAGGGTATGCGGACGTGGAGGCGGCGGCGCTGCTGCCGGCCGGCGACACCGGGGGCGGCGGCGCGTCGGGTGGCGGCGTGGGCTACGTGGACTGGGAGGAGCCCGAGGCGGTGGCGGCGGAGCGGCGGCGGGTGGAGGGCGCGGGGGCGGAGGGCGACGCGCTGTGCGTGCAGCGGCTGAGGAAGGTGCGGCGGGGGAGGTGGGGTTGCGTGGCGCGATGAGCGGTTGGGGTTTGATCAAGTAGTCCATCGTGGGAGACGGGCCATGTGCACAAGTGTCAGCTGCAGCTGTCACTGTGCGGCGGCCATGGAAGCAGGGGTTGCCACGGGGACTTGAGCAGTACGGCGTGTGCTGCCCACCGCGCGAACCCTGCTCCCTACGCACCATACTGAGGCCCTGACGCGCATGCTGGCTCCCCTCACCCGCCCCTCCCCCCAGGTGTACCCCACCCGACCGCCCAAGGTTGCGCTGCATTGCCTCAGCCTGGGCGTGCGGCCGGGGGAGCGGTTCGGCTTCCTGGGGGCCAACGGAGCAGGTGGGGGGAGGGGAAGGCACAGAGGGGTGGGCAGGACGCCAACAGCGGTCCCTGCGCTATGCTATGGCGCGCGCATTGGCCCTTGACAATCGTATGGAGCTGCCCGGTTGGGTTCATCCCGCATTGGCAAGTCCCTGTTAGCTATTCGCTGACCCACAACCCACACCTACGCTAATCCACAAGCCCCCTAACCCACCCTACACCCGCATCGCAGGCAAGAGCACTGCCCTGTCCATCCTGTGCGGCCAGCAGCTGCCCAGCGGGGGCCGGGCGCTGGTGGCTGGGCGCGACGTGGCTGCGGAGCCCGCGGAGGCCCTTGCCAGGACGGGGTACTGCCCGCAGGTGGGGGGACGGGGGAGGGACTGAAGGGCGACGGGCAGGGATGGCTACCGTTGGAATGGGTAAAGGGAGAGGAGGGAAGGGAGGGGAGGGGAGGGAAGGCTCAGGCCAGGACGGAGTACTGCCTGCAGGTGGAGCGAGGGGCAAAGAGGTGTAGGGAGGAGAGGGAGGTGGCGTGTGGAAGCTCGCGCAGGACGCTGCAACACGACGTGGCCCCAGACTAGGCGTCCCACGTCTGCATCACACGGAAACGGTGCCACCCCCCACCGTCCGCCAATGGGCTTCTTCTCGCATTCAACTGCTCACGTGCACACTCCCGCACCCCCAGACCGACCCCCTGCTGGAGCACCTGTCTGCGCGCGAGCAGCTGCTGCTGGTGTGCGGCCTGCGCGGCCTGCCGCCCGCCGCCGCGCCCGGCCTGGCCGCCCGCCTGCTGTCCCGCTGCGCGCTGCCGCCCGCCTCCTGGGACGCGGCGTGCGGCACGCTGTCGGGCGGCAACAAGCGCAAGGTGGCGCTGGCGGCGGCGCTGGTGGGGCAGCCGGCGGCGTGCCTGCTGGACGAGCCCAGCGCAGGTGGGTCACTGCCCCAGGGTGCGCGGGGCAGGGGACGCAAAGGCGCACCGCGGTCACAGGCTCTGTCGCTGGGGCGGGTGGTGCGGCCTCTGAGCCCCGTTGTATTCTCTCCATGCTGACCGTGACTCCACCGCATTTACCACGTCCTGTGCCCCCAGGCATGGACCCCGGCGCGCGGCGGGCCATGTGGGACGCTATCCTGCGCGCCACCAAGCCGCACCAGCAGCAGGGCGCACAGCAGCAGCCACAGCCGCCCGTGTCTCTGGTGCTTACCACGCACTACATGGACGAGGCCGAGGCGCTGTGCGAGCGGGTGGGCATCATGAAGGCAGGCCGCCTGGTGTGCCTGGGCGCGCCGCAGGAGCTCAAGAGCACGTACGGCACCGAGTACGAGCTGGAGCTGCAGATGGATGAGCGCCGTACGGCAGAGGCGGCGGAGGGGGCGGCGGAGGCGAACGGCCACTGGCACGTGGGGGCGGGCGGCAGCGGGGCGGTGGTGACGGCGGCGTGGGCAGCAGGGCTGGGGGAGGAGGAGGGCGTGGCGGGGGCGGGTGGGCCGCTGCTGTCGCCCTCTCTCTCCCTGTCGCGTGGGAGTGCTTCGCTGGGGTCTGCTACTTCGGGCATTGGCAGCAGCTCGGGGCTGTGGGGCGCGGCCAGCCTCACGCCCGCGCAGTCGGCTGTGGCAGCAGCAGTAGCAGCAGCAGGTGCAGGCGGCGGCCCAGCGTGTGTTAGCGTGGAGGAGGTGGTGTGCCGGCTGGCTGCTGTGTTCCCCGGCGCGCGGCTGCTTCAGCGGGACGAGGAGAGGCGGCACGCGCGTGTGGCGCTGCCGGCCAGGGGGCTGGCGCTGGGCCGCGTGTTCCAGGTGCGGTGGTGGAGAGCGGGTGGGCAGCAGGGTGAACGGGCTGGCGTGGTGCAGGGAGCGTGCTGGGTGGCACGGCGTAGGCTGTCGAGGATGCATCGGCGCATTGGGCATGAGGAGTCTCTGCTTAAGGCTGCATGCTGGTCTAGCTCCTTTGCATGCGTGCCACACCCTACCACGGCTCTTGTCAAGCTTCCCATGCCACATCTGTGCCCCGTACCGTACGCGTTAACCATGATCCCTTGCTTCCGCCCCCTCCCTGCAGTACCTGGAGCAGCACAAGTCCTCCCTGGGTCTGCTGTCGTACGCCGTGAGCCAGCCCTCCCTGGAGCAGGTGTTCCTGGCGGTGGCGGGCGGCCGCATTCAGGAGGACGGGGGGGAGGAGGAGGGGGAGGGCGAGGGAGGGGGCAGCGGGGCTGCGGCAGGGGCGGCCGTGTAGGAGGACGGCGAGCGGCGGCAATGGGTAGGGCTGTGAACGGAGAGGTATGGATACGACGGGGGGTTGCAGGCCGGGCTACGGTATGTTGGTGCGTGCAACCTGGTGCAACAGAACTGGTACATGTAGTCCGTGCGGGTCCCAGGTGGTGATGATGCTCGCTGTGTGCAAAGTTGGTAACAGGGTGCGGTGCGCGGTGTTGGTAGCTTGTGTGGGGTGCGCCCCTTGCGCACACCCTTTGTAAGGCCTGTGATGAACCCCTGTACTAGAGGCTCTAGCCCGTGCGTGCATGTGCTCGTGGTGATGCAGTCCGCTGCTGTGGCGCAAGGAACGTGTCGTGAGAACGGGTGGAACGTTGTACAAATGCTGCCTGTGAGGTGATGTACATAGTTCTTTTCAGCTTGACCACATTCATGGTGGTGAACGCCATACGCTAGGAGTCAAGAGGCCGGTTGTGGAAGCCCCGTCCTGATGTACTCCCGTACCGTACTGTAAACGTCGACTCCGTTGCCTGTTACAGGCTTACAGCACAGTTGGTGATCTACGATACCGGTAAGAGCAGTTTCAACGTTGCCGCCCAGCGTGGGCGCAGGATGTACCGCAGCTTTGTCCAGCCGCACAGCCGGCAGCAGCATGCAGGCCCAGGCTCGACCTCAGACTGCAACAAACACCAACGCCGCTGCGAGAACCGTTACCAAGGAGAATGATGAGCTATCCAAACCTGAGATGTAGCTATTCGTGGCTGTAGCTGTCTAACAACTAGGGCCGTCGCCAGCCTGCTAGCGTCCACTGCAGCGACTTTTGGCCAGTCCACAGCCGCTAGCAAGTCCTTGGCACACTGTTCGAGGGGGCAGGGGGGCAAACACGCCGCCTTCGAAAAAGCACCACTGCTCGTGCTCCCGCCGATGGTTTGCTTCACACCCCTGCCACCCGGACTTGAACACAACCCCTCGCAAAAACACCTTGCGCTAGCACCACTCCCACAGCGCAAGATAGAGAACTGCGAGGCCCTTGTTCCAGCATGACTGCTTCAATCACAATGAAGCGTTCAACATGACAGCAGTTTGAACGGCGGATGTATGTGGGGCTCAAAGGAGGCGCAGGGATGTACTGCAGCAGTGTCCAGCCACCACAAATGACTTCAACCTGCTCCTACACGCACCCGCAGTGCGTGCTGCTGGGAAGACGAGCTACGTTACGACACGAAGCTGGTTCCCTGGTTGGGACCAGTTGGGACTGAGCTGTAGCTGCCTAGCTAGGGGCTAGGGCCGCCGCCGCCACACCGCCTTATGCACACGTTGCTCAGTTCCACTGCAGCGCCCCCAGCCAGCCCGCCGCCGCCAGCGTGTCCCTGGCCCACTGCTTGAGGGGCACCAGCACGCCGCCCAAGAAGATCTGCCCGGAGTCTCGCTCCCGCTCGTAATAGCACCTCCAGAAGTCACTTGTAGCGCTGTGGATAAGGTAAATCATGAACAGCGTGGACGCCAGGTCCTTGCCGGCCATCTCGCCCATCCGCCAGGCCACCACCGGCAGGCACACAATGCCGGCTAGCACCCAGGCCGAAGAGCACGCCAAGCAGATGCCCAGCCAGATCTTGTTGCTGCCGTACTGGCCGCCCATGGTCAGCCACACAGCTGCCGCCAGCACCACGCGGCACCAGTCGCGCAGGCGACGCCGCTGCACCGCCGGCGGCCGTGCAGCATCCGCGGCTGCCTCGGTGCCTGCTGCTGCTGCCGTGTTATGACGTTGGCGCAACTCCGCACTCATTTGCGGGCGGGTCAAGAAGAAAAGAGTCGCTCCTGAAGCAAGGCGTTTGCAAGAGCGCAGTTAACTCAGAGCCTGCAAGTTCTAGCTCCTTCATGCATTTACGCACGCGCGGGCTCACCGAGGCGCAAGGCAAGCAGTCCAACGCGGCCTTGCGGTCCACACGGTTTACAAGCTGCTGGAAAATGTAATTGATGCACAAGAGCACCTGTAGAAGATCCTCAAGCAGGCAAGCACTGTATACTGCCGCGTGCATATGACTGTCGGTGGCCGACGCAATGTATGTGACCATTCCGGACAATCTGCAGGGCAATGAGCCCTCTTAACAGATAGACAGTTCCGGCTCCCAAATGCATCAATAATAGGATAGGAAAGTCATTATCTTGCTGTCTACCTGCTACTTGCGTATCTGTGCGTGCGGCGGCGTCTGACGCGTTGGCGTTCCTCAGCGAGGTGAGCCTCTTGTCGCCAAGAGCCCAAGACGTTCCATACTGCTGCAGCAACGTCAGTAGTCTTTAGCCGTCAGTATGTAGTTAGAGCTGTAGCTTGAGCAGTACACCCTGCTGCATGGCAGCCGGAGAGCTGCGCAGGCAGGTCCTCCGCACGCTCTGGCCGGGGTCTCCTCACCATCCACCGACCCATGGGCCACCCACACCCAAGCGAGAAACACCGGCTCAGTGCACGCAGGTGGGGCGGGGGAGGTAGGGTTGCGTGGCGCGATGAGCGACAGGGGGTCAAATAAGTTGTCGGACATGGGAGACGGGCCATGTGTACAAGTATCAGCTGCAGCTGTAATTGTGCGGCGGCCATGGAAGCAGGGGTTGCAATGGGGACTTGAGCAGTACGGCGTGTGCTGCCCGTGGCATGGCCCCTGCTCCCTACGCACCGTACTGACGTCCTGCCTCGCATGCCGGCTCCCCTCACCCGCCTCTCCCCTCCAGGTGTACCCCACCCGGCCGCCCAAGGTTGCGCTGCACTGCCTCAGCCTGGGCGTGCGGCCGGAGGAGCGGTTCGGCTTCCTGGGGGCCAACGGAGCAGGTGGGGGCACGGGGGAGGGGAAAACACAGAGGGGTGGGCAAGATGCCGGCAGTACCGGTAGTCGACTGTTGTATTGTCATGACGAGCGGCTTGGTTCTCGACATGTGCAAGGATCTGTCCGGTTGGGTTTAGAGTTACATCTCCCGCATTGGCATGACCTTACGCGCTACTTGCTGACCCACACCCACCCTACACCCGCATCGCAGGCAAGAGCACGGCCCTGTCCATCCTGTGCGGCCAGCAGCTGCCCAGCGGGGGCCGGGCGCTGGTGGCTGGGCATGACGTGGCTGCGGAGCCCTTGGAGGCCCTGGCCCGGACGTGGTACTGCCCGCAGGTGAGGGGTGGGTGCAAAAAGTTGGGTAGGGAGGAGAGGGAGGTGATGCGCGTAAGCTCATATTGTATGCTACCGAAAGCTCCAACCTCAAAAGCAGCGTTACCTCTGCATGTTCCCGGTCCATTCACACTGTACCAACGGGACTGTCCGTAAAATTCCCCAACAACCCAACTGCCCACGGCCCCACACAATCCCCCAGACGGACCCCTGCTGGAGCACCTCTCCGTGCGCGAGCATAAGGCGAACGGCCACGGGCACCGGGGGTCGGGCGGCAGCGGGGCGATAGTGACGGCAGCGTGGGCAGCAGGGCCGGCGGCGGAGGGCGTACTGGGGAGGGGGAGGGCCGCTGCTGCCGCCCTCCCTTTCCCTGTCGCAAGGGAGCGCGTCGCTGAAGGCTGCCCACTCTGTTACCAGCAGCAGCGCTGGGGTGTGGGGTGCTGCCAGCCTCATGCCCGTGCAGTCTGCTGTGTCAGCAGCAACAGCGGCAGCCGGCGGTGGCCCAGCGTGTGTTAGCGTGGAGGAGGTGGTGTGCCGGCTGGCTGCTGCGTTCCCCGGTGCGCGGCTGCTCCAGCGGGAGAGGCGGCACGCGCGTGTGGCGCTGCCGGCCAGGGGGCTGGCGCTTGGACGCGTGTTCCAGGTGCGGTGGTGGAGAGCGGGTTCATCAGGGTGAACGGGCTAGCAGGGTGCAGGGAGCGTGTTGGGTGGAGCGGAATGAGTGGTGGAGAGTGCGGAGTGCGTTGGTGCATGCGACAGCTGCCGCTGCTTCGGGCTGCATGATTGTCTCATTTTGTCCCCCTAACGCATGTTCATTTCACATGGAGCACCTGCAACCCCTGCGCAGAAGCCAAAACCTACCCTTCCCCCTTGCTTCCGCCCCCTCCCTGCAACCTTTCCACAGAAAAAAAAAAGTACCTGGAGCACCACAAGTCCTCCCTGGGGCTGCTGTCGTACGCCGTGAGCCAGCCCTCCCTGGAGCAGGTGTTCCTGGCGGTGGCGGGCGGCCGCATTCAGGAGGACGGGGGGGAGGAGGAGGGGGAGGGCGAGGGAGGGGGCAGCGGGGCTGCGGCAGGGGCGGCGATGTAGTAGTAGGACGGCGGGCAGCGGAACGGGCCGGGGCTGAGGGCATTCGTTCGATAGCTGAACGGAGAGGTAGGATACGACGGCGGGGTGCAGGCTGGGGTACGGCATGTTGATGCGTGCAACCTGGTGCAACGAAACTGGTAGAGATTGTCCGTGCGGGTCCCAGGTTGCGCGCGGTGTGCTGTGTATTGAGTTGGTAGGTTGGTTGTGGTGTGCGCGAAGCGGGCATGGGCTGTGCAGGGCTGATGAGGTGGCGGATGGGCGCACGGCACGTGCCACTGTTGGAGGAAGCAGAGCGTGTTGCGCTTTACTGCTCTGGCACACCAATTGTAAGCCCTGTGAGGAAGCCCTCTACTAGAGGCTCTAGCCAGTGCGACCATGTGCTCGTGGTGATGCAGTCCGCTGCTGTGGCGCAAGGAACGTGTCGTGCGAAGGGGCGGTGGCACATTTGTGCACATGCTGCCTATGAAGTGGCGTACATACCTGTACATACCCAGTACATAGCTGTAGTCCTTGTCAGATTTTGATCACATTCATGGTGGTGAAACGCCAGTACGCTAAGAGTCAGATGCCGATTGTGGAAGCACCGTACCTGACCGTACCGTTGTACTCCCGCACCGTACTGTACACGCTGTCTGGTCGTCGACTGAATGGACGACTGTGACAGGCTTGCAGCACAGTTGGCAGTCTGACATACCGGTAAGAGCAGTTTCAACGTTGGGGCCCAGCGTAGGCGCAGGATGCACGGCAGGCGTACGTATGGTACGGTGTTGGACTGGTGGAGTGAGGCATGGTGCGAAGACGTGGTGGCTACCGGTATGGCACGCTCAGGGCAAGCCCAGTGGGGAAGCCCTGCCTCTGCCCACGCGTGCTTCGCATCGTGCTGCTGCAGTCGGCTGCGGTGACATTTGTAACGTAATAGAACCCTGTCAGCACCGTATCCCTGCTTTCCAGCTGAATCATGTTATGCCGTGGCGGCGGTGGTGTCTTCACCGTACGCCAACAGTGGCTGTGGAAGTACCGGTACCTCGTGAAGACTGCGAAGCCCTTGTTACCGCATGACTGCTTCGGTCACAATACTGGGGCCTTCAACATGAGGGCACTTTACACGGCGGATGTATGTGAGGCGCAAAGCAGGCGCCGGGATGTACGGCAGCGCTGTGCAGCCACCACTAGTAGCAGGTAGTGTGACGAGTCCTTCAGAGTCTTGGGTAGAGTAGGTCGCGGTGGTTGGTGGAGCGTTCATATCCGCCCACATG
>VFQN01004548.1_pt1 | contig 18211 bp, 20 predicted proteins | sample 3512371 | NCBI WGS metagenome assembly VFQN01 (sample SAMN10412370, study PRJNA504923) | tailings metagenome | isolation source: Replicate 2 from Balatoc abandoned mine | place: Philippines: Itogon, Benguet | collected 2017-08-28 | reverse complement strand
GGTCCCCGAGTATCCGGCGGAGAGCCACAGCCGCTACGCTTGAACGGCGTTGCCGTTGTCACACGCACAATTGCTCCCGGCTCTGGGGATGTGTTCCTCGACATCGTCGGAGAAGACGCCGCCGTGACGAGTATCCCCGATGGCTACATCAAGAATCGCCATTGGGAGAATGTCCCGATCGTTGTCGACCACGCTGCCCGCTCACACGTGCAACCCGAGCACCTCGGATTCTTCGCATTCGAGGACATCAGGTGAGGGCGATCAGCGCCCTTCTTGATGCGGTCGCATCGCTCGTGGAGCGGCTGCTGCCGGGTCGGGCCACGAGATTTCTCGTTTCCATAGGGCTCACCATCGCAGTCGGACTGATCATCTACGTGGTCGGTTCGGCCAAACTTGCGAAATGGTTGTAGGCCGAGACGATTAGAGTCTACGGCACGCCGGAAGGCAGGGAGCTCAGCTTCACGATGCCTGGGCCCCAGTCAGGGGGTGGCCGTTGCAACGAATTGGAAAACGTCTACTCATGGTTGTTTATCAACTTGTGAAACACCGTTGCTCTCTCTAGTTTTCTCCAGGTTCAGAACGACAATGAGTTGGGGGAAAGATGAGTTTCACGCGTGTGCTGCGAGCCGTACTGGCAATCGGCACGGCCGGTCTGCTCGGCGCCTGTGCAGACGGCTGGGCCACGACGCAGGTGACGCCAACGGCGGCGGCGGCCGGGCGGGCACGGACGCCTGTCGACAAGATCCAGATCATTGAGGGCGACGTCACGGACAGGCCGTACAAGTCGCTGGGCGACGTCTCGGCGACCGTCAACAAGACCACGCTTTTCAATGCCGATCCGACACGCGAGATGGTCAACAACAGGTTGAAGGCCGAGGCGGCAAAGCTCGGCGCCGACGCGGTGATTCAGGTCCGCTACGGGACGGTCGGAATGGGCCTGGTCAGTTGGGGCTCACTGGATGGCAAAGGGCGGGCGATTGCCTATGACAACCAGTAGAGTGGCGGCTCTGGCCCTGGCATTCTTGTTGGCCGGGTGCGCGCGCAGTGCGCCGCAGCTGCCGCCCGATCTAAGCCATCTTCCGCCCGAGCAGCGACTGCTTGTCGGCGATCAGGAAAGCCCGGAGGGCAAGCTGACCTGTCCGGAACTGAAGGAAGAGGCCGTGAAAGCCAATGCCGCCAGCCGGCAACTCGAGGGAATCATTGCTTCCAACCGAGGTTACAATACCGCGATCATCTATGTGAGCAGCTTCCTGCCTCCACTGGCACTTGCCGCGCGTACGGATGAGGAAGCGAAAACGTCGCTGGACAGTCTTCAGGTCCGCCGGGACCGTATCGATCGGCTGGCAAAGGCGAAGAACTGCGGCGCGATGCCGTCAAGCAATTGACAGTCGCGAAGGCAAAGGATTATAAAATTCCCATGCTCAAGACCCTGTCCCACAACGCTTGGTATTTTACGCCCCTGACATAGGCGGCGCGAAGGGTCATGACTCAACGAAGCCGCCGCATCCCGGCGGCTTTCGTGTTCTAGGACTTGGCCTCCGGGCCGCGGCGGAACCCGCAACCGGAGGACGACATGTCGATCATCGAAGCAGAAGTTGAACCGCATCAGTTGCCGCTCGCCATCCGCGTGAGGCTGGCAGGGCCCCGCGACATCGAGGATCTCACGGATCTTCTCGATAATGGCGAGAACGGGCGTGAGCAGGTGCTGACCTGGCTGGAGACACCCGGCACGACGCTGCTGGTCGCGCAGAGCGAGCTGGGAGTCCTCGCCGTCGCCGTGCTGATGACGCGACTGGTGCCGCTGGACGGCGGGACGGTTCACAAGGTCATCGAGGTCGACAATCTCGTGGTGCGCGCCGACCAGCGTGGGCGCCGGGTCGGAAGGCGTCTCCTGGCGGCCGCCGTCGAATGGTCGCGCCAGCGCCGCGCGGTGCAGGTGGAGGCCGTGGTGGGCGAGGGGCCGGCCAAGCGCTTCTACGAGAATTTCGGGTTCGCGGTCGCGAACGACCGGCTGGTGCTGGCGGCGTGAGCGTCACGACACGTCCGGCGCGCGTCGATGACTACGCGACGCTGTGCGCCCTGTTCGATGAACTCGATGAGTTCCACCGCCAGGCGCGTCCCGACTTCTTCCGCCCGTTCGATGGGCCTGCGCGGTCGCGCGAGCAGGTTGCGCGATGGTGTGAGGGGCCGGGGTCGGCGGTTCTCGTGGCGGAGAGCGACGGCGAGGTCGTGGGACTTGCCGTCCTGCTGACGCGCCCGCCGATGGCATTCGCCGGCGCGGTCCCCCGGCAGGTCATCGAGCTCGGCAATCTCGTGGTACGGAGCGATTGGCGCGGCCGCCAAGCAGGTCACCACCTGCTGGAGGCGGGCACGCGATGGTCCCGAGAGCAAGGGGCCACGCACGTCGAAGTTTCCGTCCATTCGTTCAATCTTGATGCACGGCGGTTTTACGAGCGCTTTGGGTTCTCCCCCTCGATCGACCGGCTAGCGCTGGCGGTTTGATCGCGATTTCGCGATGTGAACAAAGAGAGGTTCGCGCCGGACGATGTGGTATGGTTGGCATTCTTGCACATCCAGTGCCGGACAATCGTGCAGGAGTAATCGTGGCCAAACATACGAAACAAGCGCCGGTCGCCAAGGCGCCGGTGGGCGTCAAGCAGACGATGGCCAAGCCGATCTCGAGCTACACCGATCCCGAGCAGCTGCGCACGCTCATGCAGAATGCCAAGCGGATGGGGCGGGACGACATCTGGCGGGAGGCCTTTGACCAGCTCTGCTCGCTCGAAGGCGCCGACAAGGAAGATCCGCTGGAGCAGGGCTTCTACCGCACACTGGCGGCCTACGAGCTGCTGCTCACGCAGAAGAACGGTCGGGCGACGCGAGCAAGTCGCACGCGCCTCAAGTTGAAGGGCAAGGGCGTGGTCGCCTGCCTGGAGGACTGGGCGAAGAGCGCGGAGCCGCCCGAATCCTTCGAGTTGCTGGTGGCGAACGGCATGGTCGAACTGACGGGCGAGCAGCTGGTGCTGACCCATCCCGACCGGTTCTCGGCAGAAGCGGTGGCGGGCGCGACGGCGCGTCTGGCGACACAGACCGGCGCCGCCCCCGCCGCCTGACCTCTACGCCGGCTCGGCGTCGCGGGCGGCCCACATCTTCCTGAAGGCGGGACGGGCCTGGCAGGCACCGAGCCACGCCTTGACGCGCGGCGCGGCCTCGAACAGCTCCGGAGCAGGCTGCGCATAGCGAACGATCTCGGCGACGTTGAGGTCGGCCACGGTGAAACGGTCGCCGACCAGCCAGCCGCTCTTCTCAAGCGCCTTGTCGAGCACGGCGAAGGGGCCCTTGAGCGCCTCGACGGCGGCGTCGGCGATCTTGGGATCCTTCACGCCGGTCGGATTGCCCATGCGGTGATAAAGGATGTTGATTGCATGCGGCTCGACGCCGGTCGCCGCCCACAGGCTCCACATCGCGATCTGGCCTTCTTCGGCGACGTCTGCGCCGGCGAGTGGACCGCCATGCTTGCGGGCGAGATAGAGGTTGATGGCGAGCGACTCGTGTAGCACCAGCCCGTCATCGTCGATCGAGGGAATGAGGCCGCTCGGGTTGATTTTCAGGAATTCCGGCGACTGGGTGTGCAGCATCCCGGCCGGCACGCTGCGATAGTGCTGGATGACCGGCACCTGCCTGAACGGGATTCCGAGTTCCTCGGCCAGCCAGATGTTGCGCGACGCGCGGGACCGGTAGACGCCGTAGATCGTGAGCATGAAAATCCTACTTTGCCGAACTGTTGCTTGACGGGATTGCGCCCGTTCATAAGGCTTGCTGCCTTCGCGGCACAGTGAAAAGCAGACCGGGCACTCCAACAAGGAGGAACGACGATGTCGGCACCCAGGACACTCGAAGCGGTGAAGGATGCCAGCCATCTCTACGAGGTCGAGCGGCGGACGTACCACCTCCAGCGGCCGGGCTTCCGGATCGCGGAGCTGCAGCTCTCGCCCACGCAGAAGGTGCCATGGCACTTCCACAACAACATCAGCGACACGTTCTATGTCGTCGAGGGAACGATGCGGCTGTTCCTGCAGGAGCCCAAGGAAGAGGTGATCCTGAATCCGGGCGAGAGCTTCGTGGCCGCGCCGAAAAGGCCGCATCTCGTCACCAACGGCGGAAGCTCGTCGCTCACCTTCCTGATCATGCAGGGCGTGGGCGACTACGACTACGTGCCGATTGTCTGACGCCTGTCATCGACAGCTCAACTGATCGCCGGGGCGTTCTCGCCGACGAACTGGACGCGCAGTTCGCGTTTCAGGACCTTGCCGGTAGCGTTGCGCGGCAGGGCGTCGACGAAGGCGACGGATTGCGGGACCTTGAACTTGGCAAGCCGAGAGAGGCAGTGCCGGATCACGTCGCCCTCGGCCAGTTCCTGCTCGGGCTTGCGCACGATGATCGCCATGCCGACCTCGCCCCAGCGCTCGCTAGGCACGCCGATGATGGCTGCATCGGCGACGGCCGGGAGCTGGAAGAGCACGTTCTCGACCTCTGCGGGATACACGTTCTCACCACCCGAGATGTACATGTCCTTCCATCGGTCGACGATGTAGACGAAGCCTTCTTCATCGAGCCGCGCCGCATCGCCGGTGTGCAGCCAGCCGCCGGTGAAGCTGCGCTCGGTGGCCTCCGGATTGTTCCAGTAGCCCGGCGTGATGTTGGGACCCTTGATCAGAAGTTCGCCAATACCGCCCGCCGGCACGTCGTTTCCCTGGTCGTCGACCACGCGAATGGCGGTATGCATCATCGCCTTGCCGGCCGAGCCCAGCTTGCGGATCGCGTCGGCGGCATCGAGCATCGTGCCGGCAGGGCTGGTCTCGGTCATGCCCCAGCCTTGCACCAGAGGCACGCCGCGGGCGATCCAGGTTTCGAGGATGGCGAGCGCGCAGGGTGCGCCGCCGACGCCGGCGATGCGCAGGCGCGAGAGATCGGCGCTCTCGAACTTCGGATGCTGCATCATGAACTGGTAGGGTGCCGGCACGGCGAAGAAATGGGTGATGCCAAGCGCCGGGTCCGAGAGGCAGTCGAGCGCCTGGCCGGGATCGAAGGTGCGCATGATCAGGATCGAGCCGCCGGCGTGCAGGACCGGGTTGGCGTAGCAGTTGAGGCCGCCGGTATGGAACAGCGGCAGCACCACGAGCTGCACCGTCTCGGGCGTGATCAACGCCGGAATGCCGAGGTTCACGCAGTTCCAGAAGACCATGCCATGGGTAATGATCGCGCCCTTGGGATGCCCCGTGGTGCCCGACGTGTACATCACCATGCCGACATCGTCGTGCGTGAGCGGCACGGGAGCGGGCGCGGGGCCCGCCGCGGCGAGCGCGCGCTCGTAGGCGCTGTCGGGTTGCTCATGGTCGATCTCGAGGAGGTCCCTGGACAGTGCAGCGGCCTGTGCCGTGAAGCCCTTGTCGTGGATCAGCAGCTTCGGCCCGGCATCACCCAGGATGTATTCGAGCTCCGGTACGGTGAGCCGCCAGTTCAGCGGCAGCATGATGGCCCCCAGCCGCCCGCAGGCGAACTGGAGCTCGAAGTACTCGGCGCAATTGGGCGCGAGCAGGGCGATCCGGTCGCCCTTGACGATGCCTCGATCCGCCAGTGCCGCCGTCAATCGTTCAATTCGGGCATCGAGGTCGGCGTAAGAGAGTTTCCGGCGCGTGTGCAGGTCGTGGATCGCAAGCTGCCGCGGGCGGCGGCCGGCATGGTGGGCGATCCAGTCGAAGTAGGGAATCGCAGCCATCAGTTCACGCCCTTGGTGAAGCCCTGCCAGTAGGGTTCGCGCAGCTCGCGCTTCAGGACCTTGCCGGCGCCGGAGAGCGGCAGGGGCATGTCGCGGAAGTCGACGCTGCGCGGACACTTGTAGCCTGCGATACGGCTGCGGCAATGGTCGATGACGTCTTCGGGCGTGAGCGCCGCATCCGGTCTCGGCACGACGATGGCGTGGACCCGCTCGCCCCAGCGTTCGTCGGGCACGCCGATCACCGCCACCTCGGCGACGCCGGGCGCGGTCGAGATTGCGTTCTCGACCTCGGCCGAATAGACGTTCTCGCCGCCCGAGATGATCATGTCCTTCAGCCGGTCGACGATGAACACGAAACCTTCCTCGTCCATGTAGGCGCCGTCGCCGGAATAGTACCAGCCGTCCTCCAGCACGGCTTCGGTCTCGACCGGCTTGTTCCAGTAGCCCTTCATCACGTTGGCGCCACGGACGGCAAGCTCGCCGGTCGTGCCGCGCGGCACTTCCAGCCGGTCGGCGTCCACGATCTTAACCTCGCAGGCGAGGGCGGCCTGACCGCATGATCTGAGCCGCCCGGCGAACGGACCGTCGAGCGCCGTGTAACGAGGGTCGAGAAGAGTGACGATGGGCGCGGCCTCGGTCATGCCGTAGCCGTGCATCAGGCGCACCTGAGGCATCTTCTCGATGGCCTTGCGCAGGATGCCCTCCGGCATCGGCGAGGCGCCGTAGAGGATGAAAGAGAGTGTGCCGATGTCGAACTCGCCGAAGCGTTCTTGGTTCACCAGCATGTTGATCATGGTCGGCACGAACTGGGCGTGCGTCACCTTCTCGGTCTGGATGGTGAGCAGCACCTCGACCGGCTCGAAGCGCGGCACGAAGGCATGGCGGCCGCCCGACAGGGTGACGCCGAAAGTCGAGGCGCCGTCGGCGAGATGGAACATCGCTCCCGAATGGAGATAGGCGGTGTCGGCATCGAAGCCCATCCCGGCAACGCCGTTCAGCGCGTTAACCACCAGGTTGGTGTGGGTGAGCATGACGCCCTTGGAACGGCCCGTGGTGCCGCCGGTGTAGAAGAGGCCGGCCAGGTCGTCGTCCCGGGCGCCGACATCCTCCATCGCCTCGTAGCTCGTTAGGTCTTCGTAGTGGAGGATGCCTTCGGGCCCGGCGAGGTCGTCCAGCCAGACGACCTCGCGGACCGACGGCGTGCGGCCTTCCAGGGCCTTCAGGTGGTGCGACATGCCGGTGTCGACGAACAGCGCGGCCGCGCCGGAGTCGTTCAGGATGTATTCGATCTCCGGCGTCGCCAGCCGCGTGTTCACTGGCACCATCACCGCGCCCATCCAGGGCACGGCGTACATCAGTTCGAGATAGCGATCGGAATTCAGGGCGAGGATGGCCACCCGGTCGCCGCGGCGCACGCCCAGTGCGGAAAGCGCGCCGGCCACTCGGCTGATCCGGTCGGCGCTCTGCTGCCAGGTGCGGCGACGGCCGCCGAAGGAGGTGGCGATGCCGTTGGGGCGGGTCTGGACGGCGCGGCGAAGTCCCTGGGTGAGTGCAAACATGGGTGCGATGCTAGGGGCTGGTTCGTTCGCGCGGCAAGGGGCTTCGTGGTAGAGGGGAGGGATGGACACCATCGCCCAGCCGACCGCCCCTGCGAAGGACCTCGAGTTCAACCCGCTCGACCCGGCCTTCATCGCCGACCCATACCCGTTCTATCGGCGGCTGCGTGAAGCCGCCCCGGTGCTGAAGACGCCACAGGGCTTCTGGCTGATCACGCGCTACGAGGATGTGGCGCTGTCCCTGCGCGACAAGCGGTTCGGCAAGGACTTCGAAGGCAACATGCGCCGCCGCTACGGCACCGACCGCATGAACGAGCCAGCCGTGGCGAGTCTCGCGAAGACGATGCTGGTTCAGGACCCCCCCGATCACACGCGCCTGCGCGGGCTGGTCACCAAGGCATTCACCGCCCGCCGCGTGGCCGACATGCGGCCGCGCATCAAGGCGCTTGTGGACGAGCAGCTCGACCGGGTCGCCGACAAGGGCGAGATGGACGTGATGCGCGACCTGGCTCATCGCCTGCCGGTCATCGTGATCTGCGACATGCTGGGAATCCCCGAGGAGCATCGCGCCCCGTTCTTGGCGGGGAGCAACGTCAACGGCCGAATTCTCGAGCCGGTTCCGATGACCCGCGAGGAACTCGACCAGGCCAATCGCAACACCCAGATGGCCGGCGTCTATTTCAACCAGCTCTGCGAGCTGCGCCGCCGTGAGCCGCGCGACGACCTCACGACCGAATTGGTGAGGGCCGAGGAAGCGGGCGACAAGCTGTCGGCCGAGGAACTGCAGGCGAACATCGGCCTGCTGTTCGGCGCCGGGCACGAGACCACGACCAACCTGATCGGCAACGGCTTGCTGGCGCTGCATCGCAACCCGGATCAGTGGGAGCGGCTCAAGGCCGATCCGTCGCTGATCCCCAACGCGGTCGAGGAGTTGTTGCGCTACGACTCGTCGGTGCAGATCACCGGCCGTGTCACCCATGCCGAGGTCGAGCTCGGCGGCGTGACGATCGGCGCCGAGCAGAGCATCGTCGCCCTGCTGGGCGCGGCCAACCGCGATCCGGCGCAGTATCCCGATCCCGACCGGCTCGATGTCGGCCGCGAGCATGTCCGGCCGATGTCGTTCGGCGGCGGTATCCATCACTGTCTCGGCGCGCAGCTCGCTCGCCTCGAAGCCGAACTGGTGTTCGCGGCGCTGATCGAGCGCATGCCGAACCTCACCCTCCCCGAGAAGGCCACGCCGGCCTGGCGCCGCAGCTTCACGCTGCGCGGCCTCAGCAGGCTCCCGGCGGTCTGGCACTGAAGGATTCGCTGAACACATGACGACGCGGTGGCGGGGCGAGGGCGGCCAGCATCAGGGCGCCCGGCCATACCAGGAAGACAGTTGGCGTCTGGTGACGCTGGGCGACGGCTCATTGCTGGCGGTGGTGGCCGACGGCATGGGTGGACATGCCGGTGGCGCGGTCGCCAGCCAGCTCGCCGTCGATGCCTTCATCCACGCGGTCGAGCAGGGCGGCGGGCTGGACGACGGACTGCGCGACGCCAACCAGGCGGTCGGCCGCGGCGCCCTCGCGCGGTACGAACTGACCGGCATGGGCGCGACACTGACCGCGGCCCAGGTGCGCGGCGACGAGGTCCGCTGGATCAGCGTAGGGGATTCACCTTTTTATCTGGTCGAAGCCGGCCGGATCGTCCGGCTCAATGCCGACCATTCGATGGCGCCACAAATCGATGCGCTGGTCGCCCGCGGCATGCTCTCGGCGGAGGATGCCGAGCATCATCCCGGCCGGCACACGTTACGCGAGGCGGTGATGGGCGAGCCGCTGACCCTGGTCGACCGCGGCAGCCGCCGGCTGGGACCGGACGCACGCCTCCTGGTGTGCAGCGACGGCGTGCACAGTCTCGGAAACGAACAGCTGCTCGCGCAGGCGTCGCTGCCGGCGGACCGCATCATCGCGGCGGTCATGGCTGCGGCCAAGGCGCATCAGGACAATATCACTGTGGTCAAGCTGGAGCGCGTGCGATGAGCCGAGTCCCTGTCGTCATCGAAGTCACGCGGGGACCGGTCGTCGAGAGCCGGCATGAGGGTATCGCCGCGGTCGTGAGGGCTGACGGCACCGTGGTCGAGTCCTGGGGCGACATCGAGGCGGCGATCCTGCCGCGCTCGGCGAACAAGCCGATCCAGGCCATGGCCTTCGTCGAGAGCGGCGCGGTCGAACGCTTCGGGCTCGGCGACGAGCATATCGCTTTGTCCTGCGCCTCGCACAGTGGCGAGACCAGGCACGTCGAGACGGTGCGCGCCTGGCTGGCGAAGGTCGGGTTGAGCGAAGCCGATCTCGAATGCGGTACGCATCCTCCGCGCCTGCAGTCGAGCATCGAGGCGCTGGCCCGCTCCAACACCCTGCCGACGGCCGCCTTCAACAACTGCTCGGGCAAGCATAGCGGGTTCCTGACGACGGCCGTACATTATGGCGAGCCGACGAAGGGCTACATCCAGTACGACCATCCGGTGCAGCGCCGGCTGCGCGAGACGATGAGCGAACTCTGCGGCCTCGACGCCGATTCCTTTCCGCACGGCATCGATGGCTGCGGGATCCCGACGCTCGCTACGCCGCTCAGGAGCCTGGCGCAGGCAATGGCGTCGATGGCCGATCCTTCGCGGCTGTCGAACAAGCGTGCCGACGCCGCGAACCGCATCCGCAAGGCGATGAACGCCGAACCCTTCATGGTCGCCGGCACCGGCCGCTTCTGTACCCGCATCAACGAGGCCGCGCCGGGCGTCGTCCAGGTGAAAACCGGTGCCGAGGGCGTGTTCTGCGGCATGCTGCCGACGCTCGGCCTCGGCGTCGCGCTCAAGGTGTGGGACGGTGCGGGCCGGGCGGCCGAGGTCGCGATGGCGGCGCTGCTCAACCATCTCGGCGTGCTCCCGGCGGCGCAGCGAGAAGAGGTGCTGCATCCGCCAATCAAGAACGTCGTCGGCCTGCTGGTCGGCGAGATGAGGCCGGCCAAAAACTGGCTGGGCTGAAACTCGCCTTCGTGAGCGCATCGTGAGCATCACGCTCGACATCCTGGAAGTCGGCGCCCGCGGCGACGGCGTCGCCGATCTCGAAGGCAAACGCTATTTCGTGCCCTACTGCCTGCCGGCGGAGACGGTCGAAGCCGAGCCGGTCGACAAGCGCGGCGACGGCATCGTTTGCGAGTTGCTGGAGGTGCTGGCCCCGTCGCGCCATCGCGAGACCCCACCCTGCCCGCATTTCGGCACTTGCGGCGGCTGCGCGCTGCAGCACTGGCGGCGCGATGTCTACACCGGCTGGAAGAGCGAACTGATCTCGAAGGCGCTGGCGCAACGCGGCGTCAGGGCCCCGCGCTTCGAGGCACCGGTTGGCTGCGAGCCGGGCGAGCGCCGCCGCGCCGACGTTGTGCTGCGGCGGGAGGGCAAGAGAATCCTGGCGGGCTTCCACGAACGGGCGAGCCAGAGCGTCGTCGACATCGGCACCTGCGTCGTGGCGCGACCCAGGATCAACGCCTTGCTCCCGGCACTGCGCACGGCGATGGCCGCCGTCCTGCGCGACGGCACCTCGGCGGATGCCGTGGTCAACGAGACCGACACCGGCCTCGACGTGCTGATTCGCCCGCATCGCCGCTTCGACCTTACCCTGCCGATCCGCGAGGTGCTGATCGCACTGGCCGAGAGCGCTGACTTCGCGCGCGTGAGCTGGGGCGATCGCGCGCGGGCCGAGCCGGTCGTCGTGCGCCGCACCCCGTTGCTGGTGCTGGGCGACACGATCGTCGAGCCGCCGCCCGGTGTGTTCCTGCAGGCGACCAAGCGCGCCGAGCTGGTGATGCGCGCGGGCGTCACCGCCTGGGTGGGCGAGGGCGCGTCGATCGCCGACCTCTTCGCCGGCATCGGCGCGCTGTCGCTGGGCAAGCCGGGCAAAGTGAGCCTGTTCGAGAGCGACAAGCCGGCAGTCGCGGCAGTCGATGCCGCGCTGCGCAAGGGCGCGACCAACCGCGCGTCCGTCCAGTTGCGCGACCTGTTCCGCAATCCACTTCGGCCGCCCGAGCTCTCGGCCTTTGACGCCGTCGTCCTCGACCCGCCGCGCGCGGGTGCGGCCGCCCAGTGCGAGGAACTCGCCGCCTCTAAGGTGCAGCGCGTCGTCTACGCCTCCTGCGATCCCGCCAGTTTCGCCCGCGACGTCCGCACCCTGCAGCATGGCGGGTATCGACTGGAGAAACTCATGCCTATCGACCAATTCCTCTGGTCGGCGCATGTTGAACTCATTGCTCTGCTGACGAAATGAATCGAGGAGACGACCGATGATGTTCGACCTTACCGGCAAGGTAGCCGTGGTGACCGGCGGCAGCCGTGGCATCGGCCGCTCGATCTGCGAACAGATGGCCGCCCATGGCGCCAAGGTCGTGGTGTCGAGCCGCAAGCTGCCGGCCTGCGAGGAGGTGGTGAAGAGCATCAAGGCGAAGGGCGGCGAAGCGACCGCCGTCGCCGCGAGCATCTCCGACAAGGCCCAGCTCGAAAACCTCGTGGCCGAGGCGCGCAAGGCCTACGGCAAGATCGACATCATGGTCTGCAACGCCGCCTCCAACCCCTATTTCGGACCTCTCACGGGGCTCAAGGACGAGGTTTTCCAGAAGATCATGCAGAACAACGTGATGTCGAACCTGTGGCTGATGAACATGGTCGGCCCGGAGATGGCGGAGCGCAAGGACGGCGCCTTCATCATCGTCTCGTCGATCGGCGCGTTGGTCGGCTCGGCCCATATCGCGGCCTACAACATGAGCAAGGCTGCCGATCTCTCGCTGGTGAAGTCGCTCGCCATGGAGTGGGGCAAGCACAATATCCGCGTCAACGCGATCGCGCCCGGCCTGATCCAGACCGACTTCGCCAAGGCGCTATGGGACAATCCGCAGATCCGCGCCGCCCAGGAGAACAAGGCGGCCCTGAAGCGCATCGGCCAGCCCGACGACATCGGCGGCGTCGCGGTCTTTCTTGCCTCCAAGGCCGGCAACTTCGTTTGCGGCCAGTGCATCATCGCCGACGGCGGCGTGATCGGGGCCGGCGCGGAGTAGTACTCATCGGAGCGCGCCAACGGCGCGCTCCCTTTGTTGGCTAAGCAGCCACGTCCAGTTCGCACCAGACCGGGACATGGTCCGACGGCTCGGTCTTGCCGCGCTCGGCCTTGTCGATTCCGACGGCGGTGAGGCGGTCGGCAGCCTGCGGCGAGAGCAGCAGGTGGTCGATCCGCAGGCCGTTGCCCTTGGCCCAGGCGCCGGCCTGGTAGTCCCAGAAGGTGTATTGCTCTCCGTCGGGATGAAACGCCCGCACCGCATCGGTCAGCCCAAGATTGAGCAGCTTGCGGAAGGCCGCCCGCGACTCGGGCTGGCAGAGCGCGTCGCTGGCGAAGCCTTTCGGATCGAAGACGTCCATGTCGGTCGGGCAGACATTGTAGTCACCGCACAGCACGAACATCTCCTCGCGGGCCAGCAGCTCGCGGGCGTGGCCCAGCAGCCGCTCCATCCAGGCGAGCTTGTAGGCGAACTTCTCGGTGCTGATCGGATTGCCGTTGGGCAGGTAGAGGCCGCCGACTGTCAGGGGCCCGCGCGGCGTATAGACCCGGCCCTCGACATAGCGCGCCGGCTCGTCCTCGGCGGCGCCAGGCAGGGCGCGCGCCGTCACGTCGAACGCATGGTGGGACAGGAAGGCGACGCCGTTGAAGCCCTTCTGGCCCACGATCGCCGCCTTGTAGCCCGCCGCCTCGACCTCGAGGTTGGGGAACTGTGGCTCCTGCGCCTTGATCTCCTGCAGCACGACGATGTCGGGCTTGGCCTCCTGCAGCCACGAGACCAGGTTGCCGGTGCGCTTGCGGACGGAGTTCACGTTCCAGGTCGCGATTTTCATCGCGTCTGGATCACACGCTGAAAGAGTTTCCGCAACCGCAAGAGGACGTCGCGTTCGGGTTCTTTACCTGGAACGCCGAGCCGACCATTTCCTCGACGTAGTCGAGCTGGCTGCCCTTCAGGAACTCGAGCGAGGTGCTGTCGACCAGAACGGCGGCGCCGTCGTGCTCGATGACGAGGTCGTCGTCGTTGCGCGCCTCCTCGAAGGAGAAATTGTACTGAAAGCCCGAGCAGCCGCCGCCCAGCACCGCCACCCGCATCATCACGGGTCTGGGCTCCTTGGAGGCCAGAAAGGCGATCCGCTTGGCCGCATTCGGGGTCACGGAGAAGGTGGTGTCGGTCATGTCCACAAGATGTGGTGGGCGGGGCGATTCGTCAATCCCGACAAAAACCCTAGGAGATTAGGGCTTTTTGCGCTGTCGCGCGCGGATTCTCTCGCGGTGGAGAATATAGAGGCCCGAGCCGATGACCAGGGGCAGGCCGTACCAGACGGTCGCCGACGGCTCCTCCCGGAACCACAGGTAGCCGATCAGGACCGCCAGCACGATCGACGCGTAGTCGAACGGCGCCAGCACCGCGGCGGGGGCCAGCCGCCAGGCGCGGGTGATCAGCACCTGGGCGCAGCCGCCCAGCAGGCCGAGGGTCAGCAACCACATCCAGTCCATCGGCGGCGGCCACTTCCAGTCCGGGATCGCGCAGGCAATCGAGACGACGGTGCCGACGACGGCGAACCAGAACAGGGTCACGACGTCGGGATCGTGGCGGCTCAGTCGCCGCACCAATACGGTGGAGAGCGCATAGCAGAAGGTCGCCGCCAGGATGACCAGCGAGACGAGATGGAACTCGATCGCCCAGGGGTCGAGCATGATCAGGACGCCCATGAAGCCCACGCCGACCGCCGTCCAGCGTCGCCAGCCCACCGGCTCGCCGAGGATCGGCACCGACAGCGCCACCATGAACAGGGGTGCGGCGAAGGAGATGGCGTAGGCGTCGACCAGCGGCATGCGCGGGAAGGCGTAGAAGAAGCCGAACATGCTGCCGAAGCCGATGCAGACCCTCAGCGCCTGCAGGCCGGGCCGGGTGCTGCGCACAACCCGCGGGCCGCCGGCATGCCAGATCAGCACCGCGACGGGCAGCAGCGCCACGGCGCTGCGGAAGACCATGAGCTGGAAGGAGCCGTAGGTACCGCCCAGACCCTTGACCATCGCGTCCATCGTGCAAAAGAGCACGAGGGCGCTCATCTTGAAGTAGATGCCGTGCAGGGCGGTCTGGCTGGGGACGTGCGGCAAGGTCGCGCTATTTGGCTCGCACTGCATACTCTGTAAAGTGACGTTCTTGGGGGATCAGGGGATCGAAAGCGCGTGAGCTGGGTGTTGCGCTGCATCAATTCGCGACGGGCGCCGGTCGTCGTCGCCATGCTCGTGCTGCTGGGCGCCCTCGCGCTGCGCATCGCGGATCCGGGCGCCGTGTCGCGCATCCGGGATTTCGCCTTCGACAGCTATCAGCGTCTCGAGCCGCGCCCCTACAATCCCGAGACGCCGGTCCGCGTCGTCGACATCGACGAGGCGGCGCTGCAGGAATACGGCCAGTGGCCGTGGCCGCGCACCATCATCGCGCGGATGGTCGACAAGCTCACCGAGAAGGGCGCCGCCGTGGTGGCTTTCGACGCCGTGTTCGCCGAGCCGGACCGGTCCTCGATCAGCCGCATGGTGCGCGACCTCGTGGCCTTCACCGATCCCGAGACGGTTCAGAAGCTGGCTGCCGCGGTGCAGGACAACGACAAGGTGCTGGCCGATGCCATGGCGCAGTCGAGAGTCGTCACGGGATTCGGCTTCGACCTGAAGGGTTCGGGAAAGCCGCCGCGCACCTTTCACGGCGTTGCCTTCGCCGGCGACCAGCCCAGCCAGTTCCTGCCGCAGCAGGGCGGCACGGTGAAGTCCCTCGACATCCTCGAAGCGGCGGCCAAGGGAAACGGCAGCGTCAACACCGACGTCGACAGCATCGTGATCCGCCGCGTGCCGATGCTGTTCCGCGTCGCCGGATACGAGGGCCTGTTCCCTTCGCTGTCGATCGAGGCACTGCGGGTGGCGCAGGAGGCCTCTTCCTATCTTGTCAAGTCGTCGGGCGCGAGCGGCGAGATGTCGTTCGGGGAGAAGACCGGCATCGTGGCCATCAAGACCGGCGCCATCGAAGTGCCGACGGATGGCCGCGGCCGCGTCGTGCTCTACGATACCGGCCACCAGCCGCAGCGGTTCATATCGGCCCGCGCCGTGCTGAGGGACGAGGTGCCGGACGAGAAACTGGAAGGCCAGGTGATCTTCGTCGGCACCAGTGCCATCGGCCTCAAGGACCTGCGCAACACGCCGGTCCAGGACGGGGTGCCGGGCGTCGAGGTCCATGCCCAGCTCGCCGAGCAGATGCTGGAGCAGAAGTTCCTCGCCCGGCCCGACTATGCCGACGGTGCGGAGTTCCTGTACCTTGCGGCCGTGGGCCTGCTGATGGTCGTGCTGCTGCCGCGCCTGTCGGCGGGCAGGATGGCCCTTGTTGCCGCGATCCTGATCGGTGCCGGGCTGGTCGTGCCGTGGCTTGCCTACTCCCAGCACCATCTGCTGTTCGATCCGATCTATCCGCCAGCGACCCTGGCCGCGATCTATGTCAGCGGCACGGCGGTCGCCTTTATGCGGACGGAGCGGGAGCGGGCCGAGATCCGCGGTGCCTTCGGCCTGTACCTGTCCCCTGATCTGGTCGAACAGCTCGCGCGCAATCCGAGCCTGCTGCAGCTCGGCGGCGAACAGCGCGAGATCACGGTAATGTTCACCGACGTGCGCGGCTTCACCACGATCTCCGAGCAGTTCGATCCGCACGGGCTGACGCGGTTCATGAACCGCTTCCTGACGCCGATGACCGATCTGATCCTTGCCCGCAAGGGCACGATCGACAAGTACATGGGCGACGCAATCATGGCCTTCTGGAATGCGCCGCTGCCGGTCGAGCGGCATGCCGCGCGCGCCTGCGATGCCGCGCTCGCCATGCAGGCCCGGCTCGCCGTGTTGAACGAGGAATGGAAGGCCGAGGCGGAGGCCGAGGGACGCCGGCACATCCCGGTGAACATCGGAGTCGGCCTGAACACCGGACCGGCCTCGGTGGGCAATTTCGGTTCGACCCAGCGCTTTACCTATTCGTGCCTCGGCGACGACGTGAACCTGGCGTCGCGTCTCGAGGGTCAGTGCAAGACCTATGGTGTCGGCATCATCATCGGCAGCAAGACGCGCGCGGCGGTGGAGGAGTATGCGACGCTCGAAATCGACCTCGTCACCGTGAAGGGCAAGACGGAGCCCGAGCGAATCTTCGTGCTTCTGGGAGACGCCAAGCTCGCCGGGACGCCGGCCTTTCGAGCACTTGTAGGGCGCCAGGAGGAGTTTCTCCGGCTCTATCGCGGCGCCGCCTTCGCCGAGGCATTGGAGATGATCGGGATATGCCAGGCGGCGGCCGACGCGGCCGGCTGGAGACAGACCTATTACGAAATGATGCGCGGGCGGCTCGACGAGCTGATTGACGATTCGCCAACGGACTGGAAGGGAGTTTATGTCGCCAAGGACAAGTGAGCAGGATCGCCGCCTCGCCGCCATCGAGGCCTTGGTGTGCCGCGATGTGGGCCGCAAGACCCAGCAACTGATCGACGCAACACGAGGCGGCCTGGCCGAGGCCGCGGCGTCGCTCGCCACGGCCACGCGCGTGGGGTTGATTACCGGCTTCTTCGTGCCGCGCGGCGACGTGGCCGCGCCCGAGACCGACGGGCCGGTGGGCACGGCCCTGCTGGCGGCGGCACTGGTTGCCTGCGGCGTGCCGGCCCGCATCGCGGTCGACACGCCCAGCGTCGAGGCCGTGCGCGCGGCCGTCCGGGCGACGGGCGAGGGCGTGACAGTCGACGAGATCATGCTGGGTGAGGAGGGCGCCATCGAGGGCCTGGCGGAAGTCTGGCGTCGGCAGAGGCTCAGCCACGTGGTCGCCATCGAGCGCTGTGGGCGTAGCGCCGACGGCAGGCCGCGCAACATGCGCGGTGTCGACGTCTCGCCCTGGACCTTGCCGCTCGATTCGCTGTTCGAGGGCGGCGACTGGGCGAAGCTCGCCGTCGGCGACGGCGGCAACGAGATCGGCATGGGCAAGCTGCCGGCCGGTCTGATCGCCGAGCACGTGCCCAACGGTGCGGCGATCGCCTGCGTGACCTCGTGCGACCACCTCGTGGTGGCCGGCGTCTCGAACTGGGGCGCCTACGGGCTGATGGCGGCGCTCGCTGTACTGCGCCCGGATTGGCGTCCGAAAATCGCGAAATTCCTGACCGCGGAACGGGACTTCTTCGTCACCGATTCGATCGTGAAGGAAGCGGGCGCAGTGGACGGGGTAACCGCGCTCCGCGTCGCCACGGTGGATGGTTTCGGACCCGAGATTCACGGCCCGCTGGTCGACAGGCTCGGCCGCATTGCGTGGGGAGAAGGCGCGCATTAGCTTGCGCGCCATGGAAAATCCCTACGCTCCGACGCATCCCGAGATTCGCGACGCCGTTCGCCAGCTCTGCCTGAAATTCGATGGCGCCTACTGGCGTGAACTCGACCGCGAGCGCGGCTATCCGACGGCCTTCGTGAAGGCGCTGACCGAGGCCGGCTGGCTGTCGATCCTGATCCCCGAGGAATATGGCGGCGCCGGCTTGGGCATCTCGGCGGCCAGCGCGGTGCTGGAAGAGATCCACAAGGCCGGCTGCAACGCGGCGGCCTGCCACGCCCAGATGTACATCATGGGCACGGTGCTGCGGCACGGCAGCAAGGAGCAGAAGGAACGCTACCTGCCGAAGATCGCCACTGGCGAGCTGCGCCTGCAGGCCTTCGGCGTCACCGAGCCCTCGAGCGGCACCGATACGCTCAGACTGCGCACCACGGCGGTGAAGAAGGACAACAGCACCTACGTGGTG
>VFQN01004547.1_pt1 | contig 18215 bp, 39 predicted proteins | sample 3512371 | NCBI WGS metagenome assembly VFQN01 (sample SAMN10412370, study PRJNA504923) | tailings metagenome | isolation source: Replicate 2 from Balatoc abandoned mine | place: Philippines: Itogon, Benguet | collected 2017-08-28 | reverse complement strand
GGGGGAGGTCGGGGAGTACGCAGGGGACGTGGGTGAATAGGCGGGGGAGGTGGGGCTGTACGCGGGTGACGTGGGGGAGTAGGCTGGGGAGGTCGGGCTGTAGGCGGGGGAGGTTGGCGAGTACGCCGGGGATGTGGGGGAGTAGGCGGGGGACGTTGGGCTGTAGGCGGGGGATGTGGGGGAGTACGCCGGGCTCGTCGGCGAGTAGGCCGGCGAGGTGGGCGAGTACGCGGGAGAGGTCGGGGAGTAGGCGGGGGAGGTGGGACTGTACGCCGGGCTCGTAGGGGAGTAGGCGGGAGAGGTTGGGGAGTAGGCGGGGGAGGTGGGGGAGTAGCGCGGGGAGGTGGGGGAGTACCCCGGGGACATGGGGCCGCCGGTGCCTGGGTGCACGGGGCTGAAGCCGCCGGCCACCGGCGAGAAGGCTCCCCCGATGAAGGGCGAGTGCATGGGCGACAGCATGTGCGAGGGCGACATGGGCCCGGGGGTGCGCAGCGGGGAGCGGCCGGGGGTCATGCGGCTGGGGGTGCGCGTGGGGTCGTCCCCGAACGCCAGGTTGCCGACCTGGGGGAAGTGGAGGACAGGAAGAAAGCAGGGGCACATGAGCGAAAGTCTGAGCACAGGCGGGCCATGCGAGCGCGGCGTACGGTAAGCAGCCGGGAAGACCGCAGAACTGGCGTTTGAGTGCTCACAATTGCCGCAATCAGTACGTAGTGGTGCAGCCCTCGCTTGGTGCCATGGACGCAGTGCAATGCACGCACCTGCACGTCGAACGCGTCCTCCAGCGCCGTCTCGTCCAGCAGCAGGTCGAATGCCCCGGTGCCCAGCGGGCACATGTTGCCCATCATGATGTTGTCCGACACGCCCTGCAGCCGGTCGCGCTCGCCGAAGATGGCGGCGCTGGGGGTGTGACGGGTGGGGGCAGGGGCGTGTGGATTCAGGCGTGGAGAGTGAGCAGCACTGTGTCGTGGTTCCGGGTATGCAGTGGTGGCACTGCTCCTCCGGCATTTACATTGGATCGAGCGTGGAACGGGGGCGCTGTTGAATCCGCTTACAACTCCTGCCCATGCGTTGGGTGTCACCACTTGCGGAGTGCATAATAGCGGCACCTAGTAGGACTCCTTCCAAAACCCACGTCCTCCCTCTGCGTCCCCCTCACCGGTACAGGATGTCCACCGTCTCCTCGAAGCTGCACTGCGTCAGCGGGCCGTTGCCGTTGCGGTTGATGCCGTGCCGCGTGATGGCCATCAGGCAGCCCTTGCACGTCATGATGTCCACCCTGGGGGCGGGAGAAAGAGAGGATTTGCATCAGCGGGTAAGAGTAGTAGGGATCCGTCAACCGGGTGTTACTGGCGAGGGCAAGACTAGTAGTTCAGGGTGGGGGCTCCATTCCACTAGCCACCGTGGCACAACCCTGCCCAGACGCTCACGCCCCCAGCCTGCCAAGTCCTCGACTCCTTGTGCGGTTGGCACGTGCCAGGCCTGCCCTCCCATCGTGCGTCCCTTCCCTCTACTCACAGGCAGGCCAGGTGGCGGTAGTTGACGTAGGAGCCGTCGAACTGGATCACGTTGCGCACCTCCTTGAGCAGCGCGGCACGGGCGGCCTGGGGGCGGGACAGGGGTTGGGGCACGTGCATAAAGGATAAGCAGATCCGGCTTTGAACACCTCAGGCAGCCCGCAGGCTAGTGGCGAAGGGGTGCACCAAGCGCTGGCTTAGGCTGAGCGTACCGTGCGCCTCGCCCTCCACACCCCAGTGTGTACCCCATCGTGTACAGCAGTGGTCACATCGCGGCGCGCTTGCCTGCCCGGCCATCCTCCAAGCCCACCCAGGCCAGCTCCACCCCAACGTACCTCGATGCCCAGCACCTCCAGCACCTCGATGATGCTGTTGCTCATGGTGCGGCGCGGGTCCACGCCCTCGAACGCCAGCACCTGCTCCAGGTTGATGCCCTCCGTGTCCAGGATCCACTCCTCGTACTTGCGGAACTTGCCCGCGTCCCTTTGGGGATTGGTGGGTGAGCCAGCGCAGATGAGCTTAGTCAGCCGCTTGCCCTCCCTGGACAACCATGTGCCTAAGCTTAACGTTGCTGGCCGACAGGGCCCGCCCTTGCCCGCTGAGCCGCCTGAACTGTCGGCACAACCATGTGCCGTACACCACGCCCGCAGCCGGTCAACCATGTACACGCACGCACCTGTCGTACACGTGCTGGTTCTCCGCGCGGATGAAGACCTTGCGGATGTTGGCCACGCCGTGCAGGCGCACGTCCATGATGGCGGAGGACAGCTTGAGCATGGTGTCCTCCGTGGGGTCCGCGCTCTCGTCCTTGGACGCCTCCTCCGTCTTCACCACGCTGCAATTACGGGCACAAGTGCAGCGAGGTACAAGATGAAGACAGGCAGGCATACCCCACAGAAACGCACAGGGCAACGGCGACTTTGCGGTGCGTGCACCATGTTATCGGCGCCGTTGTACCCCAACCATGCTCGTCCCCGTGCTGCACACGGCGCCGTGCTGCTTGCGATACCGGCACCCACCGGATGCGCATGATGAGCTTCTCGGCGTTGTCATCGTTGACCAGCACATTGATGAAGTCCTCCCACTCGTCCTGGGGGGGGACAGCAACAGACACCGAATCAATCGTACAGCAGAATTACAGGCACTACCTCGCGGCGACGTTACTGCGGTCCAGGTCACAAAAGGCTCGCGGTTCAGTTCGACCGGCCGGCCATGCACACGCTGCGGTGGCCCGGTCCATGCCTCCCACCCTCCCCCACAGGCTCTTGTTCCCTGCCCCCCTGCCCCACCTGCAGCGCCTTCTGCACGGCCCCCAGCGTGAGGCCCTTGTCCAGCATGGTGCCGCGGTTGAGCTCGAAGCGCAGCAGCCAGTGCGACAGCCGGGGCAGCACCGCCAGGTCCTCGTCGCCTGCACGAGGGGAGAGGTAAGGCTCGTGGAGGTGAGCATGTGGAGTGCATGCGCTTTGCAAGCGTGATCGAAACTAGAGGAAACGAGGGGGCCAGACTGCATCCGCGACGGCAAAAGAACAGTCATGTGCCGCACGGGTTCTACACGGTGCACTGTGCCGTGCGAGCTGGATACAAGGTGCAAAGTACGCGTGCCCCCGCCCACCCGCCAGGCCGTAGTAAGCCGACATTCCGCTTTAGGCGGCCAGGTTATGCCTGTTAGCCACGAGGGCGGAAGCAGGTTGCGCGGTGCAGGCTGAGCTGCAGCCACCAGCCCACTACCCACCCGCCAGGTCGTAGTAGGACGACAGCATCTCCTCGTCCTCCCCGATGATGGTCTGGCTGGGCACCGCAGGGTCCACCGGATCGTACCTGGGGAGGGAGACGGAGGCGGGAAAGCAAGCGAGGAACAAGGGTTGTGGTTCATGTCTGGGTGCGTGGCCGTATGTCATGCCCAAGGCTGACCAGCTAATCATGTTTTAGAGACCCATCCAACACAAGGGTGGGCACAAGGATCGCCGCACGGCTCCCGGGACTCACCAGATCTCGGTGGTCTTGACCACGTTCTTGAAGCACGTGTACTCCAGCTTGGCCTGGATCTCCTTGGCCCTGTCCTTGTTCCTGAGGGGGTGGCGCGGCGTGGGGTATCAACAGCGCGATTGTATGCAAGGTTCCTCGCACTTCGAGGAGCAACTATTGGAACGTATCTCTTGGGTCCAGGAGGCAAGGCACGCCCTGATCATGGTGCGGACATTGGCGGCAGCCAAACAGACATCTCAAAACTCCCTTGCCGCGAAGCCCAACTCACTCACGCAGCCCCGGCAGCAGGTGCACGGTGAGCGTGGGCGTCTTGATGTTCTTGGCCAGGTTGATGAGCTCCGTGAGGCGCGGCACGCCCAGCGTCACGTTCTTGGCGGACACACCCGCGAAGTGGAACGTGTTGAGCGTCATCTGCAAGCAGAAACGAACGCGAACAAGGCATTCGTAACAAGCCAACAGGACAAGGTAGCGCACCGTGCGCCCTACCCTTGCGTACAGGAAGACAGCTGGAGCTGCACCGGCACCGCCGCGAGCCCGCCGTGCACAGTAAAACCCCGCCCCGAGCCCACCGCCACGTGCAATGTCATCCACTTTTCACACCCGCCGCTTGCACCCACCTGCGTGGTGGGCTCCCCCAGCGACTGCGCCGCCACGGTGCCCACGCAGTCCCCCGAGTGGCTCTGCGCCAGGTAGAAGCGCTGCTCGATCTCGCCCAGCAGCCACATGAAGGCCTCGCGCGTCAGCTTGTACTCGGACAGCACGCGCTTGGCCGCCAGGTGCATGCGCACCATGCTGCAGGGGCAGGAGGGGGTTGGGGCAGATGATGTGCAGGTAGAGCACATGGGCTGCAGTTTACAGCAGCCGTTCAAGGCTCCAAGTAGGAAGTGAGTGGGTGATAGAAGGGAGAGGCGCAGGTAGCTGCTTTAAGAGCTGCAGCCTCTATGCCTCCCGTTGCTCGCGCACACGCTTTACTACTCCCCTAACACTCACGAGTGGAACATGATGGTGGCGTTGTTCTGCGCTTCCACCGACAGGCCGTCGCTGCCGATGACCACCACCAGGTTGCGGCACAGCGTCTGCACGCTGGTCACCACCTCCTTGACAGGCAGCCCCGTCCAGCCGTGCCTGCATGAGCATTCGCCATTGGGGTGTTGGCGCATTAATACTTAGGTACGACATAGGCGTGAGTGGATATGTAATTGAGTTCCGTGCATATGGTATATTACAGCAGCGCCAGAGCGACGTTCGCCTGCCCCACCTCGCCACATGTCACCGTGTTACTAAGCCCACCTGTGCGGCTTGCACGCGAACTTGGTCTGCGCGTTCCAGATGAGGCGCGACAGGTTGAGCGGGATGTTGACCTTCTCGTCCCCCGTGGTCATCACCTCCTCCCGTAGCACGCGAAGGTCCTCGCGCAGCTGGGTCATCTCCTCGCGCAGCGCCTGTGCACGTAGGGCAGTGGTAATTCACGTATCAGAATTGTACCAACCCGCGCGTCAAAGGGAGCACTGGACCTCTCGGTTTACTTGCAAGCCAGCAACGCTGTTTGCATGCGACTGTGGTCGTCCCTGCTCGTGTTGTTCCCGCACACGCGGCCACCTTCGGGCTCTTCCCCCACCTGCTCCGCCTCCGGGTCCGTGCTGAGCGCCTCGTACTCCTCCACCGTCAGCCAGTCGGGGGGCGTCTCGCGGGTGGTGTCGATGCGGTACACCTTGTCCAGCTTGTCGGGCTGGGGGCGGGCGAGAAAGGGGTGGAGAAGACAAATGTCTTTGTCAGTTCAACATCCCAACGACACGGCTGGTACACCTTGTCCAGCTTGTCCGGCTGGGGGTGCCAGGGAGGGTAGTGATTGTGACGGACAGGTGTGTCAGTGCCATGCAACGGGTGCTTCTTCTCCAACTCAGGTAGAGTCTGTCCGGCCCAGGGGCTTTCCGAGCGCCGGATGAGTTTCAGCTGACCGAGCCCCTTCCTCCAACCCTCCAGGACGCCTCCCCTGCACTCACGTCCCACTTGAGGTACTCGAACATCTGCCCCTCGATGCGTACGGCGTCCATGCCGTCCTCGCCGTACAGGAACTGCACCACGTCGCCCTGGCTGTTGCGCACCGTGCCGCCGTACCGAATGACCATGTCCTCCATCGCCTTGACCAGCCTGGGCAAGAAATGAGATAGAACAATGTGCTTCAGGCTCCTGTGCGCTGTACCTGAGGCACCTTGCTAGGCACAAGCACGGCTTCCCACCCGCCCAAACGGGGCTCGCCCCCACCCCCACCTGCGCTGGATGTACCCTGTGCTGGCCGTCTTGACGGCCGTGTCGATGAGACCCTCGCGGCCACCCATGGCGTGGAAGAAGAACTCCTGCGGGGGCACGGCCACGGAGCAGGCCGTAAGAGCCGCAAAGGATTTCACGTTCACGTACTCCCTTGCACACAGGAATGCCTCTGTCCCTGGTGCCCGTGCAAGTCCTTTGGGAAGCCCTGGGTGGAATGCGCGTACCCACCTGTGGCGTGAGTCCTCTGAGGTAGGAGTTGCCCACGAAGCCGCGGGCCTCGGGGCCCAGGTCGTTCTGGTTGAAGTGCGGCAGGGTGCTGCAGGGGCAGGAGACGGAGGTCGGAGTGGTTGGACAGCAAGGGGAGCGACAATCGTGGCGACCGCAGGTGGGCAACAGCTGGAGCAAGGGTCGAGGGGTGCCACGGCGGGCGGGCGGGATGAGTGCAAAACACAGGCCTCGGCTCACGCACCGGTTGTGGAAGCCGAACGGGATGCGCTTGCCCTCCACGTTCTGCTGTCCCACGCATCCCATCATCTGCGAGATGTTGATGTTGCTTCCCTTGCTGCCCGCCGTCACCATCTTGATGATGTTGTTGGTCAGGTCCACCGACATGTACGCGGCCTTGCCGGCGTCGTCACGGCACTTGTTCAGGATCTGGTTCACCTGTGATGGCAAGCGCGGTGTATGGACAAGCAATAAACACCAGGGTTACGCAGCCCGACAAGGAACACGTGCATGCAGAAAGAGCCATTAGATAGCCGAAGGAGGAAGCGGGGGAAAAGGAGGGTAAGCCCGACACCTTCCCGCACTGCTAGGGGCCCAGCGCCCTACTCTTCCGCCCCCCTACCTGCGCCTCGAAGCTCTCGTGCACGGTGCGCCCGGGCTGCGCCTCCAGCGCCTTCTGCTGGTACTTCTCCACCACCTCCTTCACCTTGCGCTTGGCCTGGGGTAGAGAGACGGTAGGAAAGGTGGGGGCGACGGGTCAGCGGCGCAGCACGCCAGGGGGTTTAATGGAAAGGGGTGTGCCCGAAACACGTGGCAAGGCGCAGCAGGATACGAACAGAACACTGCGCAGGCACGGGACAGGCGGCATACACCGTTGAGTGCACGGGTGGGCGTCTTCGCAGCCGTGCCATAGCAAACGCAAACAAAGCCGGCCATCAGCCCCTCACCTCCTCGATAATGTCGTTGACCTTGGCCATGGTCTTGACGTCGGCCACCGTGTCTCCGATGCCGATGCTCATGCCGTGGTTCAGCAGCCACGCGTTGACGGTGCGCTGCACGTTGTTGATGAAGCGCCGCGCCGCGTCGGGGCCGTGCTCCAGCCACGTGAGGTGCACTAGGCCGCCCGCGCCGTTGCCCACCGTCTTCTTGCACAGCGCGCCCGTCAGCAGCTCGCCGGAGCGGATCAGCACCTGGAAAGCAATGTGGGGAACAGACAGTACTCGTTGGTTAAGAATGGCGTCAGTACAGCAATGCTGCCGAGGGCTCCTCGTTGTGTTGTTGTGTTGTAGGGGCCTTAGCTGCAGCTGGGGACGATGGCTTTCTTTTCCGTCTCCCGCACCTGGCTGTCGTCCAGGGACATGTCCGGGACGTCTCCGTCCTTGTGCCACGCGGACTTGTTGCGCAGGTTGACATCGGGAACGAACATGGAGAACACCTGGGGGTGAAGCGGGCACGGGGCGGTGGTTAGTGAACACACGTCACTCCGTGCGTCGGCGTGCTTGTGTCTACGTGGAGGCTCAAGCTGCTTAGCAGGGCATCGCCCCTGCCGTCAGCGCCGACCTCCTGCCTGGAACGGCCGCCCGCCCGCTCCCTTTCTAGCCTGTTGGTACGTGTGGAGGACCCCACCAGCGCATACTTTACTCGCTACACAGCGTTACCATTTCCCTTACCCCGCGCGCATGTCCCGCACCTTCTTTCCGTCAAGGCCGGCCCTTGCCTGCACGTGGACAGCGGCGTGCCTGTCGTCCCTCCCTTCCTGTCCTCGTCACCCCTCGCTCTACATATCACCCACCTGCTTGCCGGTCCACAGCGGCTTGGGCTTGAGCACGGCGGGCATGGGCACGGTGCCGTCCCAGTCCTCGATGCCCATGACGATGTTCATGAACACCTCCTTCTCGATGAAGACGTCGCGCTTGGTCATGAGGCGGGTGCCCAGCAGGCTGTCCTGCACGATGCCCATCACAGGCTTGTTGGCCTGCAGGGGGCCGGAGAAAGGAGAGGGAGGAGGTTTGTCATGCACGAGGCGTTGTTCATTAGACTACGGAGTCGGATCGTACTTCGGTACCAGTGCATCCCGGCATCCAATAATCGCACAAAAGGTGAGCTGGTGAGACCCAGGGTATGTCTGGAAGCGTGGCAGGTGGGGTCACGGCCCAGTGGGCCCACGAGGCGCTGAGAAGGGGCCCTTTCCCTGATATTCTACGCCTATCCCACCTGCGGCGATACGATGTTGCGCGGCACCATCATCAGCTCGCGCATCTCTGCGCGCGTCTCGTGCGTCTGCGCCACGTGCATGTTCATCTCGTCGCCGTCGAAATCGGCGTTGTAGGGCGTGGTGACGCTGTAAAGGGAAAGAAGCAAGGGGCACAGCATGCATTTACAGGTTGAGCAGGAGGCAGCTGGGGAGGTCGCGGTGTAGTGTCCTGAAGTGGGAAGGCCGCCGCGTGCATCCAGAAGCCACCGTTCGCCCGCCCTGGCCGTCCTACAGGACAGGTCCTTCCCTCCCAGCCCCCCGGGCTTGCCGCAGGCCCTCCTGGTTTCCGGTCTTTCACTGCTGCGGTTACTCCCCTCCCACCTGAGGTTGAGGCGGAAAGTGGAATAGGGCAGGATGCGCACGCGGTGGCCCATCATGGACATCTTGTGCAGCGAGGGCTGCCGGTTGAACAGCACCAGGTCGCCGTTGTTCAGGTGCCGCTCCACCTGCATGAGGTTAATACACAGGTTTGCAGCACAAGCAGTGCATCAGGGCTTGCGGTCATGCATTGTGAAGCTTCAGTACCGATTTGCCGTCAGGCCCCGCCGCTCAGTTGCACACGCACACAGAGGCATCATAGAAGCCGTGTCAAGGGGTGAGCTTTGTTAGCTTTTAGGCCTGAGCTGCACGAAGGCTACTGTCGCACAATGATATCCCCGGCACAACAATTGTTCCCGCCCCGCGCACCCTGTCCCCGATCTCCAGGCGCCTGTCCGCGCCGCTCTTGAGCACCGCCAGGTTGATGCGGCGGCCGTCCTCGCGGATGATGTTCTTGGCGCCCGTCTCGCCGGGGGGCGGGTTGGGCCCGTTGTCCACCAGCTTCTGCAGCCTGGTTGTAGAAGGCATTAAACAGCAAGGTAGGGAGCAAGTCAGCGTGCGCCAGGTGAGGTCAGGTGCCTTAAGGTGCCCTGACATAGTGAGCAGGCAGGTGAGAAGCGTGTGATGAAGGGCCAGGTGCGGCTGGGTGCCCAAGGTGTGTGTCTTGGGGGGCAAGAAAGGCGAAACAGGCCATGGGGTATGCAGGACTGAAGGTTGCGGAGGGCCAGAAGGGACCCACTTCTCGATGTTGAAGGGCGTGACGGTCTCCGGGAAGGTGAGGTTGAGCGCGATGGACCAGGGCACGCCCAGCTCGTCGATGCCGATGTTGGGGTCCCCCGTGATGACGGTGCGCGCGGAGAAGTCCACGCGCTTGCCCATGAGGTTGCCGCGGATGCGCCCCGACTTGCCCTTGAGCCGCTCAGAGACGGACTTGATGGGGCGGCCCGACTTCTGGTTGGACTTGGGGATGCCTGTAATAGGCAGGCGGGGGCACCGGGGTGTGTTTTACCTCCCACTCAGACCAGGACCTGGTCTGGACTAAAGCAATGTTGGCATTTGGTTTAGCAACAACGCTGCAGCCTGGTTTTGCGCTAGCATGGGTGACCGTCCCTGGCGCGTAAGCCCGCCCGTACCCGGGCTGGAGTTGTCGAAGTATGTGGTGATGTGGTACTGCAGCGCCATGATCTGCTCCGCGATCACGTGCTGCGGCGTGCCGGTGGCGTCCTGCTTCTTGATGGCGTTGTTGGTGCGCAGGATCTCAGCCAGCTTGTGCGTGAGGTCGTCCTCGCACCTGGAACAATGTGGTGACGCACGGGTGCAGGGGTATGTCGTTGGTGGGCATGAGGACAGTGCGTGAAATCTGGAGGCATTCTGGCTCAGGCCATTGGTGTCCGCCCTGACGCACCCCCTCCCGGCCTGGCACTCGCAACGTTGTGGGCCCTAGCCCCCGTCAACTAGCCCCCGGACACACCCCGATGTCAACGTTTGCCCGGTAAGGCCCCCAGCCACACACGCAATTCAACCTACGCCACTGCATCCAGCACTCCTCCAGCACTTGCCGCGGTTCCTCCTGTCCGCCTTGCGATGCACAGGCCGCACACCCCGTCTACCCGTTCCCCTCCCCTTCCCTCCCTTCCCCTCCCATCAAGCCCTCCCTACCTGCTGCTGCTGTCCACTACCGTATGATGCTGGCCCGCCGCACCGTCTCCCTTCCTTTTCCCACCCCCCTTCCCACCACCTACTGCTGCTGTCCCACCATGACGCTGGTGTGCAGCTCACCTAATGTGCACTCTTTCGGCGGCGCACAGATACCAGCGTTTACTTGACTTCCTGACACCTTACGCTGCCTCCTCGTGCTTCAAATGTTCCCCCAACGCCCTCCCTGCTGCTGCTTCCAGCCTCCCCACCCTGCCCCACCTGCTGCTGCTGTCCATCATGACGCTGGGCCGCACGGGCGGCGGCGGCACGGGCAGGTTCTGGATGATCATCCAGTCGGGCCGCGTAAAGACGCAGTCGAAGCCAAGCGCCTTGGCGTCCTCCGTGGGGATGCGCTTCAGGATCTCCAGCGCGCGGCTGGCGGACAGCTCCTGCGGGTGCAACACGTGTGCGAGATGGAGTGGGTGAGCAAAGATAAAGCGAATGCAAACTGCGGCAGCTCCACATGCTGACAGAAGTCTCCGTGCGCAGAGGGACGTTACGTCGCACGACCACCAAGCGTGCACCAGTCGCCCCCGCCCGCCACCACACGCCTCTGGGTCCGCGTTGCCCCATGAACTTGCCGTGCAAGCACTCGGCGCGCATGGATCGCCCGATAACACACAGACGCATACAGACACACACAAGCCCACCTGCTTGCGCTCCACGTTGTCCTGCTCCTGCTCCTCGTCCCCCTTGAGCTTGGGGAACTCCGCCGTAATCTTCAGCCCCTCCAGCCGGTACGACGGCTGCGGGTTGCCCGTCACCTCGTCCATCTTCTTGCCCTGTTGAGTCAACACATGCAGGGGGCTTGCATCGTGCTAGTAGCCTAGCACTGGCACACATCCTTCTTTCAGCTCCAGGTGCCATCGGCGCGCCCTTCCCAACATCAGCACACACAGCTGCCAGCTGCCTTCGCCACGCACCCCCACACACCTGTCACAGGTGCACGTCGGCAACCACTCTCTCAACTGTCTGTGATGCATCCCTAACCGCACACTCCGCACAGCTATGCTCCCCAAATGCTTCACAGCTGTCAGCTGTGCACACACCTGGCACAGGTGCATCAAGTAGCTGGTGCACTCATCACTAAACATTCACATGTTCCCAACTCCTGCATAGGTCCCTGTGGCCTTCGCCGCGCGCCCCCACAAACCTGGCACAGGTGCACGAAGTAGCGCAGGCGCTTCTCCGGGTCGCTCACGCGCATGCCGTACGAGTACTTGGGGTCATCCTGAATGGGGCCGCGGACGGGTAAGGGGCGGGGCGGTTGGGCAAGGGGGCGATAGGAAATTACACCCATGTTGTCAACGCCAGGGTACAGCGCGTGCTCCTTGCTAAAGTATTTGGATACCGGTAACCTGGTGGATAAGCTGCCGTGAACTGAGTGGGCGTAGCCGCCAGTGGCTACGCCCACTACCCACTACTGAGCGCTGGCGCTGTAGACAACCGCAGCACTGCTGGCGCCCTGTCCAGCGCGCTGCAAATTGCCCCGCCTGAATGAACCACTAGGCTCGCTCCGCCTGCCTCCTGATATCGTGTTCCCATTCGCCGGCACCCTACATCCCTGAACCCAGGCGAGCTGCTCTGGCTCAGGCCACGAAGCTCAGCGGCTTCATCGGCGGCGGTACCGCCGCTGCTGCCCGCAGCCTCCACTCTGCTTTGCTATCGCAGCCTAGCATGCCGTGCCAGGGCGGGTGGTTGGGAGCAAGCCTGCCACGTGGCGCACCCCGCCTCCAAACCCACCGCCACCACCGCCCCGCGACACCTGCAAGGCTGCTGCACCCCCGGCGCCCCTCACTGCAGCTGCATGGACTCCGGGGCATTTGGAGTGGCCCTGGGGATGGCAACAAGGCATGCCTGCCCCGCCGCCATGTGGCGGCATCGCTGACGTGTCACCACACGGCCGGCGGCACTGAACTGGGCTGAGCTGCTCTCATCCGGGTAGCGGCTGCACACCCCGCCGTTCCACATGTTGCCTTCCATGGAGGCTGCTGTACCTTGGCCCATAGTACTGGAAGAACACTCTGGATAACAAGATGCCCTTCACGGGGTTGGGGCAGCTAGAGGCTGCCCATACCGTAACAACCGCCTGCCCTGCCCCCCGGCCCCTCCCCCTCACCTTGTCGACCAGCAGCCGGGAAGTGTGGTAGCTGACGCAGCGCAGCACACGGATGACTGTTTTGATGAATCCGATGTGGTACACGGGGCGGGCTAGGGCGATGTGCCCGAAGTACCCTGGGCTGTCGTTGGCGTTGGCGCCATCGGTGGTGCAGATGCCGCCGCGGTCCATGGTGCCCATGCGGGGGTCCGACAGACCCCCGAGCTTTGGCTTCCCCTTCTCATAGGTGTCGCTGCTGGTGATTTCAGCAACCGAGTATGCTTTCTGCGGGTGTCAAGGCGTGCAGCGCGGCATCGATGGGCCTGCTACGCTCTGTAACCTCAACAGCACACCTCTGTCCACAATCCTAGGACCGCAGACTGCCCCTGGCGCCATGAGACCAAAGGCACGGCACAAGAGCACTACAACAGCAGGACTATGTGCCGCCACTTACGATCTCCGCCGGGTCCCAAACACTGAACTGCACCGCCTTCACTTGGCGTACAGGAGCGCTGCTGTGCGGAAACCTGTCGATGTTAGACATCTTCGTATAGCTCCTTCTGGGCTAAAGTAGTGTTGGTCGGCTACGTGACGTGTGGAGCTAGAACAAACTTGATAGCGTTTGGCAAGCCCTGCCCTGACCAGATACCCCTGGCAGGGGGCCTGGGGGTCTGTCCCCCAGGCGGGACTTGAGAAGAATGCAAAGAGGGCCTCTGGACGGCGAGGCGATTTCCGCAGCTGCTCTGACGTGGGAGACTGTCGCAGACGTGTTCGATTCAATAGTATAATACATACAGTGAACTTGTATTATGATATATATCAGGTTTGACACATCTGCGAGTTGGCGTCGAGCGTGGTCATGGGAGTCCTCGCCGTGGTGCAGAGAGGCAGTCGACCTTTCCGTTCTCCACGGTGTCACAAGTCAGCGGTTATACAAGTGCTTGTGCAACAAACTAACCTTTGTGAAGCTGCGAGAAACGAAACCAACACGAGAGAGCCGTATGAAGTAAAGGACGTGCTGTGACGCTCGCCTGTGTGCAATGAGGTAGTTGATAACAAATGCTGACGCAGGGTAGGTGTCTGCTTGGTGGGAGGTCCTGCCAACATACACAGGTGAGCGTGGCTCGCGCCGTCCGTGCCATGGCCGGCGCTTTGCCAACGACACCTTTGAAGTCCTAGGCTTGTTCACATTCGTATTTCACTTGGAGTGATGTTGACTATGTCATGCGGTCGGCAGGGCTCTGCAAACAAGGCCGGTGAACCGATTCTGACCCCTTGCACCCGACCCCCGTAAAGCAGGCGCCAGCAGAGCCCCGGCGGGCCGCAACACAAGCAGTAGCCAGTGGAACCTCTGCTCCACCGCGTCGTTCTGGGCCGGTGGGTGGCACTGTGCGCTGGTAGTGTCCTTACCTGTTTCCCTGGGACGCATATCGCGTTCAGCGGCCTGCAGAGACGGCTTAAATTTACGTGACCCGGCATTTAACCTGACACAAAGCGTCGTACTGGCCGCGTACAAAGAGCGCGTTGGATGGATGGCGCAATGGATGTCTTGTCGTAAGCCCCGAAGCTTCACAGCGTGTGGAGCAGTGCATTTGCATGCATTTGCACATTATTGCTATCGGGGTGCCGCATTCCTTGTTGCCCGCCACGTGCGAGCCTGCTGTGGGCGTTAGGGCAACCCTTCCAGTCAGCACGCCGCCTAGCAACGCGCACACTGTGGTTTTCCTGTGCGCTTTGCAGGTGCCCCTTCAGTGGCCTCTCCCAACTAGTAGGCCAGAACCTCGCGAGCCGCTAGGCGTGCCCCCGCTGCCCGACCGCTATGGCGGCAGTGGAGCCAGCACCAGCAGCAACGGGTGGCAGCAGCGCCAACCGCCTGCGCCACAGCCCAACCACCACAGGCAGTCAGGCCTGCACCATCACCAGCACAACCATCAACAACATTCTAGACAGCCCCTCTTAACAAGAGACCCACAGCAGCAGCAGCAGCAACAACATGCTCCGGCGTCGGCTCCGTCTGGGTCAGGCCGGGCGGCCGTGGGGGGCCCCGAGCTCATGGCCCAGATCAAGGGCGCAAGAAGCTGGCAGCAGCTGCAGGTCATCGTGCAACAGAATGGCGTCGCCATGAACCACATGCACGTGAGCGCGGTGGTCACACACATGGCGCAGCTGCACGCGAGCAGCTCAGGCCCCGGCGTGGGTTCGTCGAGCAGCAGCGGCAGCGGAAGCGGCAGGGCGGGGTTCCGCAGCGGTGCAGGCGACGACCTGCTAGCCGCCGTGGAGGCCCGGCACGCACCCAGGCGACCGCAGCAGCAGCACCAGCAGCAGCGGCAGAGCGCATACCAGCAGCACCAGCAGCCTGGGAGCTCCGGGGAGCTCGACACCTTCCTTCAGCTTCTCGAGCGGGCCGTGATGTACCACCTGCCGTCCTTTGAGGGCCGGCAGCTCGCAAACACCCTGTGGGGTTTCGCCAAGCTGGGTCACCGCCCCCCGGCCCCCTGGCTCGAGGCTGTGCTGTCCATGTGCCACCGGCGCTTCTCCACCTTCCAGCCCCAGCACCTCGCCAACACCCTGTACGCGCTCATGCAGATGGAGTACGTCCCCGGGTCGGTCTGGCTGTCGGACTTCTTCGCTGCCGTACGTACGAACCTGTACGGTTTCAAGCCGGGGGAGCTGGCGCAGCTGTCGTACGCGGGCGGGAAGCTGCGGCTGCAGCCGGGCCGCTCGCTCATCGGCGGCATCATGGCGCACTCGGCGAAGCACTTCGACTCGTACGGCATCCGGGAGCTGGCGCTGCTGCTGTACGGCATTACTAACATGGCGGGGAGGGCTGAGCGGCGGGAGTGGATGCGGCGGTACAGGCTGCGGGTGCTGGCGGTACTGCTGGAGGCGGGGGCGGTACCGGAGGGGCCGCTGGAGGCGCTGCGGCCGTACATGAACCAGTGCCTTGGGGAGCTGCTCGTACGGCAGAGTGTGGCGCTGCACGCGTCAGGGAACGGCGGTACGGCAGGGGTAGACGCGTTGCGTCGGCAGGGGGGTGAGGCAGGTGATGCAGGGCGAACGGGAGTCGCTGACGACGGAGGCGGGGGACCGGCAGGCGGGGGAACAGGGGACGGTGGAAGTAGCACTGGCGGCGGGTCAGGGCGGCAGCTGAGCGACCAGCAGCGGGGGACCATGCTGACGTACGTGTGCTCCATCGTGCACAGCCTGGGCAACCTGGGGTACCAGCCGCCGCCTGCGTTCCTTAACGCGCTGCTGGCTGCTGTGGGCGAGGGGGCGCACCTGCTGGATCCCGTGTCCGCCACCAGCCTGCTGCTGGGGCTGGCCTACGTGGGCTACCGGCCCAAGCCGGCGTGGTTCCGGAAAGTGTGGGCGCGCGTTATGGAGTGGTGAGTGTCGGGTGTTCAGGGATGGGCCTAAGGGCGCGGCATGGGGAGGGGGTGGGGGGGAGCAGCATGCCAGGGGCTGCGTTCTGCGGTGCAAAAAAGGGTATTGACTGACGGGGCAAGGCGTAGGCCTGTGTTGCGGGTCAGGTCGATATCAGGGAGATGTATGAACACGCGGCGGAACGGTAAGAAGGAGGGTTGCGGGTATGCCTTGGCACAGCGTCGGGGACCTGCTGTGGCCATAGTGTTACAGTGGACCGAAAGGTGTGGAGCCGCTTACCTACCGTAACCTGTTACGGCACACCGCCAGTGCAGGCGCCATGCCTGAGGTACGGCGGACTACGTGCGTACCTGTTAACACACACGTGAGCCCGCGCGTTCAGGCCTTACTTTGCCGGATAGCACTCACTCCATCCATCCGTGTGTTCCCCGTCTGTTCCCCTCAGCCTGCCCGCGCTGAGCACGCAGCAGTGCGCCAACTGCCTGTGGGCGGCCGGCCGCATGGGGCTGCGCCCGGGCGGCTGCCTGCCGCCGCGCGACGTGCGGGCCGTGCTGCTGCACGCCGCCTCGCGCCTGCCGGAGCACACCAACGAGGAGCTGGTCGCGCTGCTGCAGGCCGCGGCCGCCCTCGGCCTTTCAGCTGCAACACCGCCCGTCACACCCCGCACGCTCACACCCTCTGCGCTAGCTACCCCTGCGTCAGCGTCCTCGCAAGCGTTGGACAATACGGGTGGGAACGGCAGCGACCGCAGCAGCAGCAGCAGCGGTGGCGGTCCGGTGGGTACTTTCGCTCGCATGGCAGAGTGGACGGACCTGGTGGCGTCGCAGCTGTATAGCAGGCTGCCGTACATGCACCCCGCGGAGGCGGTTGTCGTACTGGGAGCCTTTGCGGACCTGTCGTACAAGCCGCACCGCGTGTGGATGGAGCGGTGGGCGGAGGCGGTGCGGCCGTCTATGGGGCTGCTGCCGCTGTCGCAGCTGTCCGCGGCGGCGCACGCCTCGGCCCGGTTAGGCTTCCGGCCTCCTGCCGTACTGCGTACGGCACTGCTCCGCGCCGCTGGGAAACGCATTGCGGAGGCCCTGGCAGCAGCGGATGCGGAGGAGGAGCCTCAGCAGCAGGATGGGGCAGGCGGGGCGGCACCGCAGGGGACGGAGGGCAACGGGGCGCCTGCGACGGCGGCGGCGGTTGTGGCGATTGGGCAGGGGCGGGGGAGGACCCTCCCGGGGCCGCTGCACGTGCGGGCGCAGCGGCGGTTGGCGGTGGGAGGGCGGGCGGCGGCGGCGGGTCTGGCTCCGCAGGTGATGGGCCGGCTGCTGTGGTCGCTGGCAATGCTGGATGTGCGGCCGGGGGAGGGGTGGATGGCGGTGTACATGGAGGGGCTGGGCAGGCGGCTGGGGGAGTACGGGTCCAGGGAACTGTCGTTGGTGGTGTGGGCGCTGACGCGGATGAGGTACGACCCGGGGCCGGAGTGGATGGAGGCGTTTGTGCGGCTCAGCGGGGAAGGAGCGGCACGGCAGGGCGCTAGCAGCTTGGCGGAACAGGAGGAGGAGGTTGTAGAGGTGTCGGCTCGGGCGGCGGGCGGGGCCGTGCACGCGGCGGCCGGGCAGGGGCAGGGGAGGCAGGAGGAGTGGGATGGAGCCGAGCACCAGGGGCAACAGCAGCGCCAGGGTGAGGGGGTTCAGGGGCAGGGCCTGGAGGTGCCGTTTGATTGCTTCAGCGCCATCATCCTGCAGGGCCTCACCTCGTGGGCGGTGCGGCTACTGAGGGAGGGGCAGCGGGGGCCGGCAGGCAGCGGCGGTTGGGTGGATGCCGGTGTTGTGGGCACGGTGCCGTTGCGGGCTGCCGGGAGGTAGGAGGGTATACGAGCAAGTTGACAGAGCGAGTAGAGGGGCTCATGGTGAGAAACAGGTTGGCGACGTGCAGACCATGACGGTGCATACCTAGGTGTGGGGTTGGGCTTGTGCAGCGCCCCGATGTTGCAACGGCGTGCGGAGTGTGCATGTGGGGCGGAGTGCAGCTAATTAGGAAGAACGTTACTGTCTGGTACGGAGGGCTTTCCGCGGCCGCCATGCGGAACCGACGCCAAACTGAGGAGGAATTATGCATTTATGGGTAGACACGCAGGCAGTGGTTACTTGCGCACAAGCGTTGCTCTTTCGGGGTACGGTTTGGAAATGTGCACGCCAGCCGTACAGCTGGGAAACCTGCCGACAAGTATAGTGCGTGAATGTCGGTGTACGGGGCACGGGCATGGTCCCTTCATAACCCTCCTGTCAATACGGTACCTCGTTATGCATGAACCTTCTGTTACCCTGTGCCGAGCAGCCTCCACAGTTTGTACGCCTTCAAAGCAGGGCTGCACCTAATTTCTTACTTCATTATATGTATGTATGGATTTACAGTTTTGGTCCCCTTCCAGAGCCCAGCCCCGTCCCACTCGGGAAACAGAGCTGGTCCCGGCAATCAA
>VFQN01004546.1_pt1 | contig 18215 bp, 34 predicted proteins | sample 3512371 | NCBI WGS metagenome assembly VFQN01 (sample SAMN10412370, study PRJNA504923) | tailings metagenome | isolation source: Replicate 2 from Balatoc abandoned mine | place: Philippines: Itogon, Benguet | collected 2017-08-28 | reverse complement strand
CCACCTCCTTAACACACGCCGCTGGCGCTACAGCCGCGCGCGTAACTATTATTATTAATGTTACTTCACGTGCAGGCCGCCACTGGCCCCCAAAACACAGAGACAACAATATTATGTTGCCAACGCTTATGTCACATAGTTATGGTGGCTCGTTCCTGTCCGTTGTGTCAGCCGGTAAGCGTCAACATGCCGTAATGTCCGCTCGAAAAGCCGCAGCACCCACAGCTGCACACTGAGATGCAAGTCAGCGATGCGTTATAATCTGAGCGCTATCGTCGCTACTGTCGCTCTCGGATCCCACCCGCTGGCGCTTTCTTGTGCTCCGCCCGGAACGGCGCACACCCGGCCCAGCACCCTCCGCTCGCCCCTCCCGGTCAACCCCATGCTTCCCCCTCCCCCCAGCTCCTCCCCGGCCCGGCGCCGCCCTGTTTTCGCGTCGCCCTGCAGACTTGCGGGGTTCTCGCTCCTGCCAGTTGCACTCCCGTAGGTGCGCACGCATGGCGCTCTCCATGGCCCGTAGCTCCGCCTCGTCCTCCCTGCTGGCTGCCTTCTCAGCTGCACGCCGTCGGAGCTCAGCCGCCATTTCGTCACCAGTGACGAAGCGGGCGGCGGTGACCGCGCCAGGCCGTAAAGGGACGGGCGAAGGCACGTACAGCATGGCGTCGTAGTTGACGCTGATGTTGCTGGGGCTCCTGCGCAGGGGCTCCTCGTTGCTGCCGCCACTGCTGCCCACCCCACCCCTGGCGCCCTGTCCCCGCTGCCCCCTGCTCCCCTGCCCTCTGCCCCGCTGGCCCCCGCCCCGCCCCGCCGGCCCCCGCACTGCTGGACCCACTGCGGGCTACGGCCAAGGTTGCCTCTGCCACGGCCAGGGCGGTGGGGCCTTTGGCCGCCTGCTGCGGCTTCAAGTCAGCCAGGTGCGCGTCAACCGCGTGGCAGTTGAACGGCAACCGCCCGCAGGTGCGGAAGGCGTTCTGGGCCAAAGCTGCGGTCATGGTGTCCCTCCACGCCTCCCCTGCGATCTTGATGAACTCCTGCAGCGTCGGCTGCGAGTTGCTGAGGGCGAACTCAGCGCGCAGGGCGCCCAGCCGCTGCTTGAGCACCCCGAACATCTGGTCGCACGGCTGCAGCAGGTGGCTGAGCTTGCGTGCACGTGCCGCCTCAATGAAGTTGAGGTCCAGCCTGCTCGTGTGGCCGTCGCAGACCATGAGAACGGGGCGCTCTCACGACACGCCCCCTGGCACGTGCTTGCAGAAGTGGTCCAGGTACCAGTATTTGGTCAGCGCTTCACCGTGAAAGTAGGCTGAGTCGGACTTCAGCAGGACCGCAGCCTCAGGGATGGTTTGCTGCACGAAGGCCAGGATGTTGGTGTAGCGCTGGCCCTGGCGGAGGAAGAGGGGCGGCAGGAGGCAGGACGCGCTGCAGGCTGCCATGATGGTCACGTGGCCGTGCACGGCGCAGCACTGCAGCCGCTTCACTGTGCGCATGCCCTACGGATTGCGGATGCGTAACGCGGTGCCACCGTAGCCTTTGACAAGGAGCAATCCCACTGGCAGCACGCGTACCTCAGCAGCCTGCCACACCAAAGTGATGGTGGCTAGGATGATGTACGGCAGGATACAGGCCCAGGGCACCAGTCGACATGGTGAGACCGGCAGCGGTCCCCATACGGTAGGGGGTAGGCAGCCCACCAGCGGCCAAGATCGACCTCGTGGCAGCAGCCCCCAAAGGCCGCTTAGCGGTGGCCAGCACATGCTCTGCAGCAGCCGCCCCCAAGCATACGGTAGTTCAGCGCCGGCCTATCTATATACTCCCTTCGCGTGGATTCCACGAATAACGTGATGTGACGTGCGGGAGAGGTCAACTGCCAGGATGTGCTGGTGGGTGGGGTCGCGCGCGAGCTGGGGGGATCGGTCGCAGACGCAGGCGGTGTTGGGGTGGGGGCTGCGGCTGTACCGTGCTGCGGTGGCAATGAGCTGGACAGCTGGTATAGGCTGGGGGGCGAGAGGTATTCGATGGGGGGCGTGGGTGAGATGCCGTCGGGGACGAGGGTATGGACGCTGGAAAGGCGGAGGGCGGCGCGCGCACGAGAGAGTGGTAGGTGTGCGTGGGGCGATGAGGGCTGGGAGGCGGAGCACAGGGGGCCGGGCGGCGCGTTCGGAGGGCAGGCCGCGCAGAACGCAGGTGTAGGCGTGCTGCACGAGGTGCAGGAGGGCGGCACGGTCATCGGGAGTGGCTGCGGGGTGGAGGAGGACGGGAATGGAGGCGTCTGGCATGGCGCGTAGGTGGTGGTGGAGGCGACGGAGATGGCCCGCGTTGTAGGCTAGGAGGGGGCCGACGGTGTGGGGTACGCGATACGGTCGGTGCAAAGGCAGTAGAGGACGCGTTGCAACTTGCAACCTGCGGTGGATGTTGCGGCTGGCATACCACCGCGGAGGGGATGGGTCGGGAGGCGGAGAGGGGGATGGGTTGCATTCGTGCGGGATGCGCTGCACGTTGAGGCCGTGTGGCCCAAAGCGGCGAGCTCCCGCACCCAAAAGGCTTCGCGTTCGTTGGCTTGGGCGCGGTCGAAGGCGCCTGATGTAAGCGCGCTGTAGACCGCGCGTGGCGTGCTAGCACGTCTTGAAGGGGGTTCAGGCTGGGGCGAAGCCGCGAAGGGCACAATGTTACTTGACTGTCACGACCTTTGTAGAGCATCAACGAGATCCTTTCGCATCATCGACACACGCTACGCATGATTTTACACCACGGACATTCGGTGCAACCAGGGGATCTGGTGCAACAGGAGCCAAGCCCACCGGGGTCACAACCCAGCCTGTCCCTCTGCCCCGGGACCCCCGAGCCACGGCCCAGAGCCCTGGACCCGTTCATGCACCCCTCAGCGCACACTGCCCTGGCATGACAGTTGCCCCATACCCACACCTCTCCTGCCCCAAGGTCACTTGCCTTCTACGCGCTCGCGCTTTCTAGGGTCTTCGCCTTGTACGGCGTGGCCTGGCACCACGCCAACACTATACGCCTTCGTGCAGTCTTCGTTGCGTACCCGCCAGGGTAGACCACAGCACCACACCAGGCCACACAGGTGCACCGACATTGTTCATGACCGGCACTCAAGGTTTTGGTCAGCTTGCCGCCCTACCCTAGCCCCACAGCTGCGGGTGCCCCAGAAGGTCATGCATGTGCATTGCCGCACACGAAACCCACTGCCCGCCAAGCCCTAACACGCCTGTTGTGCTCCAACACGTACGAATCAGGAAGGCACTGTGCCAGTGCCCCACCAGCCAAGGCATCCTGGCGCTTGGTCGTCCTTGCTCACCTACCGGTGATCACGACAATGAAGCGAGTCACTCAAGTTCCGTGCACCTCCTGCCACAGGAAGCTAAGCCACGCCAAGGGCCCTCACAGCGGCCCCACCTCATGCGGATGCCGGTGGTGCAGCTCGCTACCCCCCGTCCCAGGCCCTGACCCCGCCGCAAGCCCAACGCCTGAGCCCCTGAGCGAGCCCCCAAGCCCCAAGCCCAGCGCTGGGCTCACAGCACCCGCTCGACCCGCTTCCCCTGCACCAAGGCCCGAAGCTGCTGCTGTCCTGTCAAGACCACCGTTGCCGTACAAACCATGACCCGATCCCACCGCCTCAGGCAGCTCGCCCGGTGCCATGGAGTCGCCCCGGACCGTTGCCCCCAGCAGCCCTTGCCGCACATCACTTGGCCCTTCCTCGGCCACACGGCTCCCTTGATGGTGCTGGTTGTGGTGCTGCTGAGGGTGTGGGTGGTGCTCCCCGCGGTGGTGGGGCCGCGGCCCGCCGCGGGGCCCTGTGCCGTACGCACTATAGCCGTCATCTTCGTCATCCGAGTACTGCCCGCCGCCGTACACAGCCAGCGGCAGGTAGTCGGTTGGTTTTCCGACCGCCGCAGCGTCCCTGGGAAAGTCCTGGCCCGGCTTGGCGAGCAACACGCCGCCGCCGTTGGAGGGCTGGTGGAAGGCGCTGTGGGGACCGTTCGACGGACCGGTTCCGGCTGCTGCTGCCCCAGGCTCAGGGGGCGCCTTCACGGAGACCGCCCAGTTGCGTGCGTGGTGGTCGATGATTACCTGGGTATAAAACAAGCAGAAAAGGGCGCGCGAGTAACACGATAGTGTCAGATGACACGTGCGGTATTCAACTTGGTACCAGCCTATGGGACCCGAAACGCCCCAGTTCCCTGCCGCAATGCCAAAGCCACGCAGCGATTATCAGGCACCCAATGCAGTGCATGCATGTCCCGTCTGCCCAACGCATTGTAACAACGCAATGTTGTAGCCGGCCAATGAGCACGGCTCCAGGCAGGCAGACAGTACCCTACGCTACGGACACACCACCAATTGAAACAGCCGTTTTCCCCACCCACGAGGGCGCCCGCGGCACGACACATAGGGAGGCTCCGCTGACGACTATCTCCGCTGATGGCTCCGGTCCTTGGTTGCATGCACATTGAGCAGCAACAGTGCAGCAATGTCATGAAGACACAGAGCACCCACCGTGCCGAACGCGTCCCCCAGCACGTTGACCACCGTACGGCAGCGGTCCAGGAACCAGTCGATGGCCAGCAGGATGGCGATGTCCCCCGCGTAACGTTCCAGCTGCACAGCCTGCCGTACACAGTGCGGCACACAGGTACAGTACACGTTGTAGTACACACATGACAGGTATGGTACTGTTGTAATGCAGTCATGCTGTTGATGCTGTGGTTCGCGTGGATTTCCAGACGCAGCCCACATTCGGGTCATTGCCTTTGCGACAGGGGCCTAGGGGTCGAATGCAACGTGCAGGAAGAGTGCAACACCGCAGAGGCCAGGGCAGCTGCAGCGCCAGGGTTGCTGTGTCAGCCCTGCCGCCGAGTCACTGACCCAACACGCGCACATGCTGAGACACGCGCACGCACACTGTAGGACCGTACCCTACCCCGCGACCCCTCCACCACCTCCTCGTGTTACTACTACTTTCCTCCCCCACTGCCCACCTGCAGCACCATGATCATGGTCACCAGCCCCGCCTCGGGGATGCCCGCCGCCCCCACCGCCGCCAGTGTGGCCGTCAGCGCCACAATCACAGTGCCCGCGAACCCCAGCGTCTCGCCGTGCGCCTGTGGCGGGCGGGACAGTTGGTTGGTGGTTGATTGGGTTGTACGGTGATGTTAAGGTCGTGCGAAATGGGCGACGGGTTGGTAGCATTGGAGAAGTTCAAACGACGGTCGGTAGAGGCACTTAGAAGCGCAAGACCTCTGCTGGGAGCACGCGACAGTCAGGGGTTAAACAGCTGCCTGGCGGTTGCCACACCTGAGCGATGAAGATGACGGTTACCGCCTCGTACAGCGCCGTACCGTTCATGTTGACCGTCGTACCCAGGGGCAGGAAAAACTGTACTATGCGCGGGTCGCACCTGCAGGGCGAGGACATTGGTCGATTAATAGCGGAAAAGAAAACACAGATGGGCAACAAGAAGCGTGCCGCACGACGTAGGCGAGAGCAAGCGTACCAGTGCAAGCCAAGGGCGGTAAACTAAGGGTGGCAAGCATGAATTCCACGCCAGCTCACCCCAGGTTGTCCGTGGCGCAGCGCATGGTGATGGGCAGCGTGGCGTTGGAGCTGTCGGTGCCGAACGCCGTGGCCATGGCCTGGGAGAAGCCCCTGTACGGCAAGCAGCGGTTGTACGGCAAGACGGCGTGGCAGTTGGGGCTACGGCACGGCAAGCCGCCTTAAGGCCCATGCGAACGGCACGGGGTGCTGGCCCAAGGTCAGTGCGGCAGCTGGAGTAATCAGAGTCTGGGCTACCGTAAGACTTGACCAGCTGCCCTTCCAGGGGACCTGTGGTCCCCACCGCCATGGCATCCATCTACACGCACCCGCCGCGCCCCCAATCTTAAACTCGTGTAGAACAAAGCCGTGACGTTGCGCCCCCCACCTGTACACCTCTGCCGGGCTCCTGCGCGTGTTGGCGTAGTACACGGCGGGCAGCACCACGAAGCCCCACAGCAGCAGCCCCACCAGCACAGCAGCCACGAACAGCCCCAGGGCCGCCAACGTGGCGCCCAGGTTGCACGCCCTGCACACATACGGTAGGGAGAAGCCGGCAGCCAGTTGCAACACGGGCGTAAACCAGGTACCGTGTGCAAGAATGCGGCGCCCAGGTTGCACGCCCTGCGCACTGGAGCGAATGGCAGCCATATTGTAGCAGAGCGGTATTAACCCGTTTGCCAGATTGTGGCGCCAAGGTTGGCGGCCCCGCGTACGGAGTAGGGCGCACTGGAGATGCGGTGGCAACACGGACGGATGCACCCCATGTCAAGACATACCCCACCCACCCATGTCTTGCACTAACACACACGGTGCCGCCCGCCCGCCGCCCCCCACCTGCACATGGCCGTGGTGATGAGCGAGGCGATGCCGATGGGCGACACCGCTATGACCCATCCCACGATCTTGCCGATGGCGTCGTTGAACACCTGCACCAGCTGCACCATGGGGGCGGCCTGCGGGCCCATGGCCGACAGCGCCGCGCCCATCAGCAGCGAGGCGGTGATGATCTGTGGGTTGGCAGGGACAGGGCCAGAGGGCAGGAAGGGTAAAAGGGGGTCAATCAAGTACTAGGAAGGGGAGTGGTTACCTAGCTTGAAGGCGACAGCCGATGGGGAATACCACGGCGGCTAGGGGCGACCGTGCGGCGCAGAACAGCAGCGAGGCTTGTTGATCAGTGGATGGGAAAGCTGGTGGGGCGATGCGGGTAGTGGCATACGATGCTGTGAAGGGGCCTGGACTAGCACGGCAAGACAGATATTGCCGCTGAGTCAAACGCTGGAGCATGCGCACACTCCCATGCCGGAACCCACCCCCAGCACGTTCATGGTGTATGCCGCCACAAACACGTTGTCGGGGAAGGCGCTGCGCACCACCCCCAGGAACGCCTCCACGGGGCTGCCGGCGGAGGGGGAGGAGGGCGAGGTGTGGGTGGAGATCTGCAGGGGGCGGGGGGAGAAGAATGAAGTCTGGATTACATGAGTAAACGCACTATATGATGAGCACGACCCTGCAAGCTGGGAACCGGCTGCCGACATCTGCAGACACGTCACACAACCCGCAAGGCCGGCCGCACACCTGCGGCCAGTAGCCTGCGCTTGCCGGTGGGTACCTACTGGACAGGAGCAGCGGCGGCAGCAGCTGATGGCGCACACTGCGCGGCTAGGCCCGACAGCAAACCAGCCCCAGGTCCGCCGGTCACCCCACCTTGGCCTGATTGGCGGCGTGGCAGTTGGCGGCGCCCGACCCCCCCGTGTCCAGCTGCTCGAAGGGGGAGCCGCGGCCGGGCTGCAGGGGACACACCAAGGGCGCGCATGTAGATATACATACAGGTGCAATATAATTTTACAGGGCTGCAGTTGGGGCACGATAGGGACGTCCGCTCCTTTCAGATGTCCGCACAAAGCGTTACCCCCAACCACTACTGTAGTCTTGGGATTTGGATTTTCATGGGAACACCCTACAACCTACCACAACAAACACGTGAAGACTGCCATCACCCCTGCCCCGGCGTAGCGCTGGTCCGCAGGCCCATCTTGCACCATCGGCATCCCGCAACCGCCCTCATTTGCCCGCGCCCTCCTCCCTGCACCCATCACTCGGCACCACGTGTGCCCAGCCCCACCCCCCTTGCCTGCAGCTGAGCATCATGGCCCTTATCCACTCCCTTCCTTAGCACACGCACCCCCATCCCCGCCCCTCACCCGCACGATGTTGACCACCAGTATGCCCAGCACCACCGCCCCCATGGTGGTGCTCAGGTAGTACAGCAGCGTGTAGCGCGCCACCTTGCCCATGTCCGCAGTGGACTGACGCAGAGCGCACACGCCTGCGGCAGCAGCAGCAGGGACAGCAGGTGGTCGCGGCCCAGCCCCTAGGCCACGGTGCACACACACAACACAACAGCACAACCGGCTTTCTATTTCAGCTAAGTATCCAGGCGAATCAGAATCAGCGACAGTGACCACAGTCACCGACTTGCCACTCTCCTGCCTCGCCCTGCCTCGCCGCGCTTTGCCTGCTACTCCTGTATGCCTTTAACTGTACTAGGCTCTTTGGCCTACATCCCGCACCGCATCCGCTACACACAACACAATAGCACAGCGTAACTGCGATTCCTGCTCCACCCAGGGTCCGGCCCATGGTGCACCAGAACTCGGGGCCTGTTCCGCACGTGCACGTCACACGGCCCGACTGCTTGACACCTTTCGCCCGGAGCCCCCGCTGCGCCCCAGCCGCCAAACCGCTCCAACGACCGCCCCAAACTGCCAAACCGTCCGGCCCCCGCCGCCCAGCGGCGCACCCGACATGACGGACGCCGTGATGAGCGGCAGCACCAGCATCTTCAGCGTGCGCATGAGCAGCTGGCCGGGCAGGCCGACCAGCTCCAGCGCCAGGGGGGACAGGTGCGCGAAGGACAGCCCCGTGCCCAGCGCCACGCCTGTGGCCACCCCCGCCAGGGTGGCCAGCAGCAGCGGCTCGTGCTGCCAGCAGTGGCGGGCGGCGCGGCGGAGGCGGGAGGGCAGGGAGGCACGGGAGCAGGTGGTGGTGCCTGTGGGCCGGGGAGGGGACTGCTGGTGTGTTAAAGGATGGGAGGGGCTGGGGTGGGTGCGGGGTGGACAAAGTAAGATGGGGCACGCTGCAGCGCCGTTCAGATGTGTTTGGTACTGCTTGAAGTGTAGAGTGGGGCTAGACTGTGGGTAGCCGAGTTGTTTTGCTCTATCGTTGGGGGGCGCAGTGGGGGTTGTCGGGCCCCAGGGCTGGCATGGGCGGGGGAGGTCGTGAGGGGAGGTGCAGATTTGGTAGGTAGGCAAATGGTGGGGTGTTAGGCAGCGGTTGGGGTCAGGGACAAGGTAAGCAAGGCTAAATTAGGCAGGGAGGATTACCTGAGCGGGGCCCCGCTCCCGCCAATGCGTCGGAGGACCTGGGGCGGGGCGGTGAAGGGGCGGCACGGCTCTCGGGCACGCGTTCACAGTCCGGCAGTCACCAGCACGGCGGACATGCACAGCCGAGAATGGGTGAATATCTGCACGATTTGGTCATACGACGGCTACCACCTTGCGTGCGCGTCGTCCATTAGCGGAGCTCCCTCGGCCTCGCCCTTGAGCGTCACAACCTCAAAGGACATCGCGCTTCCTTGGTGAACGCGCAGCGGTTCCTAATAGTGAAAAAGCATTCCTTTGTTCGAGTTGTTGTGCATTTTAACAGTATTTATCTGTGTCGCATAACCCTAGCTCACGAGTCACAGCAAGCGGCCGCGTTTCAGTATGCGTGTTCAGCACAAGTGTGCGATATGAAGTAATTTGGTAGCCAGCTGCTTCGTTTAGTGACAGGGGAACAGTCAGCGCGCGAAGCGCCCTCTCGAGCATGGTGCAACCTCCTAGCGCAACCAGGGGAGCTCCCCTGGGTGTAACACGCCTGGCACCTCTTCGGCGCCCGGTGCACACATCGTTTTGCTGTCGCAGACTGAGCATGATAACACGCAAAACCAAGCATAACAGTGCTGGAGAGTAGGTGCCAGTCGGTTGTATGTCCAGTGCTTGCCAGGGGACTCGGTCCAGCCTTTACTTGGGTTCGTGTGGACGTAGCACGCCCTCTTCTACTTGTGCGTACATTTGCTATTTACGTGCTACAGAAAGCATGGCGGACATTGGCAAGGCCATTGAGCGTTACCTGAATTGCACCGATGAAGTCATTCAGGTCACCCGGAACAGTTCTCCGGCTGAGTACGAGCCAAGGAGAAAGGCTATAATTGCTTTTAATGACAGCATGCTTAAGGTGCAGGCGCTTGGGACGCGTCTGGAGTCCCGGCTTAATGGCACTTCCGACAGTGCGGAGAAGGCGGCCTGCGCAAACGCATGGATCAGCGCACACGGCGAGAGGAAACTGTACCTCCAGATGGAGGTGATGTTCATGGTTGTGCGCGATCAAGCGGCAGCTGCGCTGTCAACTTCAACACCCTCGTGGACTAGGTGCGGGCTAAAAGCCTCAAGCTCAAGCCATATCTTTACCATGGATACGACGTTGTAGTGGTGGATTGCAGAGGCGTACGCTTGTGTGCAACCTGCATTCGGTTTGACCATACGTCCTTGTTCGGCAAGCTGTGTGTGCCCCGGTGTCGGAGCGCGACCGTTCCCTTGCCCAGCCCCTTGCAAACTCCCCCAACCGGCCCCGTTGCGTGCACCCAGGTACCGAGCGGCCCAGGCGGTTTCGTTCGCCGGCCAGGCTGCCTTCTGGCTGCTGAGCCACATGTGCCACCTGGTCGACGTCTCCACGGCGTGCAGCAGCAGCAGGGCCGACAAGGAGGTCGCCCACAAGGCCATTACCACATTGGCGCAACGGGGCTTCATGACGGCGGTGGCTGACGCGGCTCGGAGCATGGCGGCTGTGATGCACTCCGAAGCCACCGTGCTGCTCGGCGCCGATGAGCCTGTGCATGCCACGGCGGTGCTTGCCGCCCTCATGGGGGCCGCGGCCACTGGGGCATGCCAGTACGCGCTGACCATGGCGCAGCTGATGTGCTCCGGGGCCATGCGCGCAGGCGGCCCGCCTGTGTCGCCGCTGCCGTCGGGCGTCGTGCAGACCGCCGAGTCCATCGCAGATTCCCAGCTGCTGGCAGCTGCCGCGACCGTTGTGCTCGACATGCCCGACGTCCTTTCGGGTCCGGGCTTCCCGCGGAACGCCGCGCAGTCCATCAGCGTGGACTGCTGTAACGCAGCGATTCAGGCGGCCCAGGCTGTGGTCTCCACAGCTCTCGCCTGGAACAACCTGGCGCGGTTTGGAGGGCCCGAGGGGCAGCGGCTTGCGGCGGTGCTGCTGCGTGCCATGCGGCACGTGGCTGTGCGGCGGCTGCAGGTGGCGCTGCTGGACCAGCTGGCGGCGCACGCGGGCATGGGGGCGGAGCTGGGGGGTGGGGAGGAGGGGGAGGGCCAGGGGCAGCAGGCAGTGCAGGCGGAGGGCTGGGCTGGCAGCAGCGGGGCGTGGTGGTCCGACCGGGAAGAGGCGAGGCGAGGGCTGCTGGTGGGGCAAGGGGCGGAAAGGCGTGGGTGGCTCGAGGACTACCATTGCTTCATTGTGGCAGCAACGCAAGCGGAGTGGAGCTGGACGCGCTCAAGTGTGCCGGCGGGGCCGCCGCCGCTGCTGACGGCGCGGCTGGCGGCGCGTGCGGCGGAGGCGCTGTGCCGGCTATGCCGCGGGCAGGGGCTGGGAGGGGAGTACGGGCCTGCCCCGGAGTGGCAGTTCGCCAAGGCCCAGGTGTGGTGTGCGAGAGATTGAGATGTAACAAGCGGTGTCAGCTTCAGGAAAAATGGAAGTGGGGCTGAACCCCGTAGTTGAGGGGCACCTGCATTTGTGGGGTGGGCAAACCTTGGGATACCAGGCCGGGCCCGGCAATTGATGCATGGCCCAGGTGGCACCTGCGGGCAGGCTCTGAGTAAGCCGAATGTGCCGGCCGCTCGGACCAGTTAGAACGGCACACCTGAGGCGGGCTCAGTTGGCCACCATAGCAGCATGATCAGATACACCCTTTCACTCTTGCCCCCTGACCTCCTCCGCACCCTTCGGTGCACGGAATGCCGAAATTGCCTTAACGGGCCCATCCGCAGTTTCTTTTACGCTGCACGGTTTTTCGTTGTGCTGCACGCACTCCTTCCTGTGCCGCAGCAACTCGTCCGGGGACTCTTGCACAACCAAACGGAGGCGTCCGCTCTCCCCGCCGCCACTGCGCGTGCCTGCCTGCCTTACTGGCTGGAGGCGACCGGGTGGGCTGTGGCGCTGCTGTCGGACGCCACGGCGGCGGCCATGGGGCGACTGCCCGCCACCAAGCGCACCAACAGCCGCAGCCCGCTGGACCAAACGGTACGTGGTACGCTTTCAACCTGGGGTGCAACGCATCCTGTCGTGCACTCAGGATGCGTAAACGGTCAACTGAAACAGCAAGCCTAGACGCGCAATGTGTTGCACGTGTTGCTGCTGCCAATGCATAACGCCGCTACGACGCCCTAGGACGAACGTTCTTAGCAGGTGCAGCCTTCGCGGCTTGCTAAAAAGTCTCCCAAAGCCTTTCGGCAGGGGAGCAAACCCATGCACAACTGCACAATCACCTGTCGCTTTTGCACAGCGTTGTACATTTAAACCCTGATTATATGATCAACCCGAATTTTTGTGCGCAGTTTGTCCATGACGGCACACAGGCCAGCACGCTGGTGGCGGCGCTGAAGAAGTTGGAGGATACGGCATGCGATGAGTCGTACGGTGAGGCTTACTATCACTACGTTGCAGCTCTGCCGTGCCGCAGCACAACATTAGCCAGTCGGCCAGAGAGGAGGCCCCTTGTGCGGAGCGTGCCATCCGGCTGCCCCGTTGCGTGCACCCCCGCAGGCTTCAAAACGCTGCCACCCGCCGCCCAGGCCGACGTGCGCCGCCGCCTGTTCCGCTGCGGCCTGGCCGCCAGCCTGGACCACACCCTGCGCCTGGCCTACAGCGGCGGCGGCGATGCCAACGCGCCGACCGCTGTGCACGTGGAGCCCCTGCTGGCGAACCTGCTGGCGCGGGTTGATATAGCGCCGCTGCTCCCTCCCACGGCTGACTCATCAGCAGCGTGCGCCGGCAGTGCCTGTGGCGGGCAGAGTGCAAGCAGCAGCACGGGGCGCAGCGGCACGGAAGCAGGACACCAGCTGGGGCTAATCTCCACCCTGTCAAAGCGTGCAGCCGTGCTGCGCAGTGCGGTGGAGGCGATACAGGGGGCGGCGCAGCAGCAGGGGGCCAACCAGAGGCGGCAGCAGGTCATGCATTCGGCGATGTATGTGACACTGACCTTGAGCGTTGCAATGCACCGCATGCAAGAGGGGTTGCCCCGGAGGGCGGAGGCGGCACGGCAAGAGGAGGCTGGAGGCGGCGGCGGTGCAGCATGTGCGGAGGACGCGGTGGTGGCGGACGCTGCTGCTGGTTTCGTTGACGAGGCGCACGAGGCGCTGGCCCTGGCGGCCAGGGCGGCGTGCAACCTGGCGGCGCCGCTGGGGTGGAAGCTGGCGGCGGACATGGCGGCGGCAGCGGCGGGAGGGCCCACCGTGCAGCCGGCAGCCGTGCAGGCCATGGGCATGGTGGTCGTGTGCGAGATGGCCACCCGCCTGGCGCATATGTGCCGCAGCCCTGCGCTGCTGCCCCCGGCGCAGCTGCTGGCGTGCCAGCCGCACCGGCTGCTGGCGGCGGCGTGCACGCTGGCGGCGGCGCTGCCAACCCAGCCTAATGAGCTGGGCGAGCACAAGCAGCGGCTGTGCGCGCTGCTCGCCAGCGCGGTTGCCGTTCTGGCGTCGCACGAGACCCTCAGTGGCCGGGCCCGCGGGTGGCTGGCGCCGCCGCTCGCCGCCGCCGCCACCAGCAGTGATGAGTCCTGCGGTGGCGACGGCGGCGGCGGCGGCAGTCGGGGAAGTCGTGGCAAGGGGCAGCAGGCGGACCCGTGTGCCGGGTGCCTTGCGGTGCCGCTGCTGGCTCTTGTACGGCAGGCTGCTGGTACGGCACCGTCGTACGCAGCGCACACGGCGGCGCTGCTAAGACTGGCGGGCGGCGGCGAGGGCACCGGTGTTGCCCCTGGGGAAGCGGACGGCGGCTTCCGGCGGTTTGCCCAGGGGGTGGCGGAGGCGATGGTGGCGGACAGCTGCAGGGACGCGCAGCCTTGCGGCCGTTTCACCGAGGTCCCCATGCCCGACGGCTCATCGCCAACCACCTTGCTGCCGGCTGAGGGCGAGGGAAACAGCGCAGGAGGCATGCGCGCAGTCTCGCCGCCGTCACCGCTGCCAGCAGCCCCGTCCACACCCCTGCCGCCGCCGCTGGCGCTGCAGCCAAGCCGGCAGGGCGCGCTGACGCGGCTGCGCGTCTGCGGCAACCCGCACTGCAGCAACTTTGCGGGGGAGAGCGAGGGGGCGCTGCCGTTCAAGCAGTGCGGCGGGTGCCGGGCGGTGCGGTACTGCGGGGCGGACTGCCAGCGGGCGCACTGGCGGGAGGGGCACAGGGCGGAGTGCAAGGAGCTGGCGGCGGGGGCGACGGGGGCGGATGGCACCAACAGATGTTAAAGAGTTGTTCACACACTGTCCTGGTATTCTTCTATGCACTGTCCACGGGCGTCGTAGTAGGCAGCTAGAAAGCATGGCAAGTGGCATCCCTGCTGCGTATGTGTTCAAAGTAAGGCGGTGTACCTACGTGTCATATAACTTGCGGTTAACGAAATAGGGGAGGCTTACTTGTTTTCCATGTATCCTTCAGCAGGTTGAAACACCTGTTGCGCTTGGTGTATAATCATTGTACAGTACTAACGGCAGCACTTGCTGCAAGGCTCCGTCGGTTTCTGTCGGCACGGGCATGTGTCTCTGGCAGGGGAGATTCCCCCGGTCGCAGGATGTAAAGGCAGGCAGTACAAAGTGCTCTGCGCTGCAGTACGTGGAACGGAGCCCGAGCTTCTTCGTGTATTCCATTTGCGCTCTGTAGGTGCTTCATATTCATTTCATGTGTGCTCCGTATTTGCTCGGTAAACGGTTCATGCGTGTGCCGTGTGTACTATGTGCCGCTATGTGCTCCGCATGTCCGCCAAGTTGCGACAGTTGTGTCTGATGGTATGTGTTGCGGTGCAAGCTGCGGTACGCAGGCAGCTGCAGCAGGGCACGGCGCCACCTGCGTCTGGTGTTTACGATAACCAATCGGCCCTCACGTTGGTTATGGCACTGTAGGTGGTTTTTCGGCGGGGCGGTTAGAGGGAGAGCGCATGGGACAGGGGCCCGGCAAGGGCAGCAGCTGGTGCTGGAGTGGGCGGGGCTTGTGGTCGCGGTGTTGTACGCACCGATGGCGAGCCTTGAGTAGGAGTTGCGGCAGACGGCGGACACAGGCAGTTGGGCGGCTGCGGCGGCACGCGGACGAGGAAGAGGGGGAGGGGGAGCTGATGTTGACGCCGCGTGCCGGCCGATGGATGCAATGTGCGGTGACGAGGTGCACGAGGTGTTGCTGGCCCTGACGGCCAGGGCTTGGGGTGGTCCGGCGGTGCAACGGTTGTTGGAGTTGGAGGTTGACTCTCCGGCTGCTCTATGCCTCTATCGGCTCTACATGCAGCAAAGTGGAGTCGCAGAGGCTCCTGTTTTCGGTACTTCGGTTTAATCGCGGGGTCGGTCTCTCCGGACGGGCAACGGCCTGCGTGCTGCAGCATGGACTGGCGCCGTGTTGGCGCGAACTGGCGCCTGCCAGGTCGAATGTCCTTATCAGATCCGCGGCCATCGTCACCAACTGTGTGTTACCGGTTTCCCCTGTTCCCCCTGTGCCCCTCCCGCCAGTGCGTCCACTGGCAGTCCGCCCCACAGTACCGCACCGCCCGGCACCCGCCAAACCTTTCCACAGTGAAAAGTGCCTCCGCAAAGCCGTATACGTCCGTGCGCGTGCCTTACACGGCCTTTGCTGGTTGCGCCTGGTCCAGGTATATACCCACGTCTCATCCGCCATTCCCTACCCCACCTTGTGAGCTGGCACCGGCCCCTAGCACAGAAGCTAATCCGCCTGACCCTCACCTGCACTCACTGCACTCTATTCCTTGACCTGAATAACGCGCAGAGGCTTTCGCGCACTCCCTGACAGGCTTTCCCAGGTACGGCCATTGCTTCTCGCCCAGGATCCCACACCCCTCATGCGGGTACCCCCCTCATGTGGGCGGGCCAGTCCCGGAGCTGGGGGCCAGCTCCAAGGGCATGGTGCGTGGACGCAGGTGGACGGGTCCATCCATGTGCCCCTTGCTGTAAACACGTGGTTCGGGCCTGGAGAATCGATTGCTTCCTACGTACCTTGCATGGCAGATGAAAAGGAGATGCTGTACTGCTGTGGCAGAGTGTCGCGTAGTCTCCTAATGGGCTGGTCGCTGGTGTGCCGCCGTATGCGGTATGCAGCAGTCAGCCAGCCTTGCAGCTGCCCACGACAACAATAATAATAATAACAATTATAATAATGATTTGTGGCTGGCAACGTATTTTTCACGAGGGGACCTTCCGTGCCTGTCCCGCCTTTGCCAGCCACCCATTCAATCAGCCAACCCCGCCCCCTGTTGCCCACCTGGGCCCACCGAACACGTCGCCACACGCCAGCCGTCAGCAACGCATGCACGCCTATTATCATCAACACCACGCTTGAAGGCTACTGAACACACAGAACCCCGCTTGCAGCGCTACCACCACACGCCTACTAGTCTCACCAGGAAGCTCCCTGCCTCCTTGCAACTCTCCTGCTTGCATGAGTGTGCCTTCGAGATCAGCGCAAAAATCTTGGGCCTGCACGTGCTCAAGACTGCCTCCACCAAACCCCTGACTACTGTACACAACCGTTCCAGCGAGGCAGCACGCCGCCGCCTGTGCGCCCTGGCGCTGGCCGGCGCGCCCGGCCACAACCCGCAACACAACAATCCGCAGCGCAGGACACAAAACTCTTGCCTGTCAGGCAACATGAGTGCCACAGTACCACATCTCCTGTGTGTTCATTACATGAGGTACTCTATCCCACACAGAGCCGGCTGCAGCGCATGACATAAAAGGTGATGGTACACAAATAGCCCCGTCGATGACAACCAGCGACCACACACACAAGGACTTGCTGAGCTGAGCGGGTACTTGCGATAGCGTTGGCTGCACGGACAGGCTGCGGCCGCACCAGCCGCACCTCCCCTGCTGCTTTCCTTGCCCTCATACGACGCCCCCTACCACGGCGGCCACCCCAAGGGATACTGCCGTACAACATGCACCGCCCCACATGCCAGCAGTCCGGGTGCGGATTCCTCTCTTCCGCTCCCCGGTCCACCCCTGCCCCTACAGCCGGGCCGCGGGCTGCGAGGGCGGCAGCAGCTCTATGGCGGCGTTGGTGACTGCCAGCACGCCCCGCTGCACCACCCACGTGCGGAACACCACCTTGGTGGAGCCGGCGGGGCTGCTGGTGCTGGTGGTGTCGTCCACCTTCCACGCCTCCACCTTGAGCGTCTCCCCTGGGAACACGTGCTTGGAGAAGCGGACCTGCAGGGCAAGCGGGATATGGGCAGTATCACCGTAATGCGTCTCAGATTCCAATTTTTCCACTGGCTGCAGGATGCATATGGCTCGGGTGGCACGCGGCGGCACACCACTCCTCAGCACGTCCCAGGCGCACGCACATGGACGAGCGCGCCTGCAGCAGGGTGAAGCCCATGTCGCATGCTGGGGCCCGGATCTGCAGCAAAACGCAACGACTCGAACAGTTCCACAGCCCCAAATCATCTGTCCCAAACACAGACCCGAACGAGCGCCTCTCCCCTTACCGCAGGGCATGCAAACCCGTCATCCAAAGTGGCATCCCTTCCCGCCCGTCGCAACCAGCACCCCCTACCTCCTACCCACCTTGACGCTCTTCAGGCGCGCCGGGTCGTCCCCCCCGAACTCCCGTAGCAGCAGCCGCACGCTGATGCCCGCCGTGCACAGGCCGTGCAGGATGGGGTGCGGGAAGCCCAGCCGCCCGCTCACCTGCAGGGGGAAGGGGTGCAGGGGACGCGTGGGCGTGTGAGCACGTGGCATGCGGCGGACACGGTGTTGGCGCACGGCACGTGGCGGCTGTCCGTCGGCCCGCCGCGGCGACGCCAGAGCTGCCTAAGGCCACCGATCACGCCCACACCCGCCAAGCTGCAAGGCGCGCATAAGGCTGGGATGGATATGCACCGGCCCGCTCCGGGGCCGGCCCCGCCCTGCTCCGCCCGACTGCCGCTGCATGCTGCACGGGACCTCACCTTGGGGTCTATGTGCAGCGGGTTGTAGTCCCCGCTGAGGCGGTACAGCGCCGCCTGGTCGGGCGTCGTGGCGTACGACAGTACGGCGTCCGGCGGGCGGCCGCAGGCGGGCGGGTCGTTGGGGGCCACGGCGGCGGGCGGGCGGGGGGCGGGCGGCCAGGGCGTCTTGACGCCGCCTGCGGGGAAGTGATTGCAGTTTGCTTACGATACAATGCGAGTGCGTTAGCAGTGGCGTTTCCAGCATTGCGTCTTGAGCCGCTAGAAGGGCGGCGAGCAGCCGCCACGGAAGGGGTACCTGCAAGCAGGAAAGTGGTCTTGTTCGCGGGATGGGAGGCGAGCCTGGGTTCCACCGTGTAACCGCGCCGTAGATGGAGCACGGTCAGTGACGGTGGTGTCA
>VFQN01004545.1_pt1 | contig 18217 bp, 17 predicted proteins | sample 3512371 | NCBI WGS metagenome assembly VFQN01 (sample SAMN10412370, study PRJNA504923) | tailings metagenome | isolation source: Replicate 2 from Balatoc abandoned mine | place: Philippines: Itogon, Benguet | collected 2017-08-28 | reverse complement strand
TGGCCTCGCGCACCACGTCGCCGAACTGCGCGCGGTTGGGCAGGCCGGTCAGCGCGTCCCAGTAGGCCAGCTTGAGGATCTGCGTCTGCTTCTCGGCCACGCTGACGCGCATGTTCTCGAACGACTGCGCCAGCTCGCCGAGCTCGTCGCTGCGCTCGACGCCGCGCATTGGTGTGTCGTAGTCGCCGCTGCCGAGCTGCTCGGCGGCGCGCGCCAGGCGGCGCAGCGGCGTGGTCACGCGGGTGGCCGTGTACAGGCTGCCGACCGCGAAGATGCCCACCGCCAGCAAGGTGATCAGCAGCAGCGCCAACTGCAGGCGCTGCGGCGTGCGCGCGGCTTCGTCGATGGACAGCGAGACCAGGGCGATCACGGCCGGGCCGGACTCCCGATCGCCGGGGCCGAGCGTGGTGAGCCAGCGGGCGCGAACGCCCAGTTCCTCGCCATCGGCCTCGATCTCGGCCATCGGCGGCGGCGCCGCGCTCCAGGCTTCGGCCGCCAGTCGCCGTGCCGCTTCGGCAGTGAGCGTGCTCTGCTCGCTGCGCCACACCGTGGCAGCATCGTCGCGAACCAGCAGCGTGAGGTTGAGCGCCGCCAGCGCGCGCAGGTCGGCGCCGAGCTTGTCGTCGATCGGGAATCCCATTGCGACCCAGCCCACCAGCAACGGTGCCTTCATCGGAACCAGCACGATCTGATGGGGGTGACCCTGAATCAGCACCAGGCCGCTGGCACTGCCAGCGCCGCTGGCCGTACCGGCCAGTGCGGCAGCCGCCGGGCCGAACTGGGACGAGTTCATGCCCGCACCGGCCACCGCGCGCACGCTGAAATCGGTGCCCAGCCAGGCCACCTCGGTGGCACCGATGCGTTCGCCGTGGTTCTCCAGCACCGAGCCGATGGTCTCGCGATCTTCCGAGAGTACGGCGTCGCGGAAGCCGAAGTCGGCGGCGAGCAGCTTGGCGGCTTCGGTGAGCGTCTGTGCGCGCTGGTCGAGCAGCGTCTTGAGCACGCGCTCGCCGGCGACCAGCCGGTCGGGCAGGGTGCTGCGCGCCTGCGCGCCGAGGCTGGCGCTGATGGCGGTGAAGCTGGCGATCTGCACCAGCGCCAGCAGGCCGAGGAACAGCGCGGCCACGCGCATCGCGAAGGAACCCCGCAGGCGCTGGGCCAGGCTCATGGCGCGGCCTCCACGGCGATCTGGAACGTCTCGCGCAGCTCCGCACTGCCGATCTGCACCTTGCGCGTCACCGGCGGGCTGTTGGCTGCCAGCCCGGCATGCCACACGCTGAGCTGGTAGGCGCCCGGCGGCGCGTCGGCGATGCGGGCCAGGCCGTCGGCGCCGCTCATCGCGTGCCAGGGCGTGTCGGCCACCACCACCCAGGCGGCCATGCGGTCGTGGATGTTGCAGCCGAGCACGGCGATGCCCGGCTTGTCGAACACCTCCGGCTTGCTCGGCACGCCGGCGTAGAGCTTGATCTCGAAGGTCTTGGCCTTGGAGAAGGAATAGACGTGGTGGCGCACGGTGTCGAAGTTCGGGAAGTTCACCGACGTGCCGACCGTGATCAGCGTCACGCGGGGGTTGAACTGGCGCTTCTCCTGCGCGATCTGCACCTCGGGCATCGGCTTGACGGCCGCCTTGCCGCCGAGGGGCTCCAGCAGCACCACCGCCTCGGGCAGCGCGCGTCCTGCGGCATCGCTGACCTGCACGGCCACGGGCGCGCCCAGCACGGGCGGTGCGGCGAGGCAGAGGGCAAAGGTCAGTGCGGGGCGCATGGATTGGGAGGGCCGGCTCGGCGGCCCGCCATGGTGGTGTATCGGCCGCGCCGTGGGGGAGTTGAACTCCGCGCCCCCGTGAGACATCTCACGCAGCGGCCGGATCTGCTGCGACTGCTTACGGTTCTTCACCGCTTCGCGCGGTCGGCGTGGCTAGCCTTGCCGCCCATGTCGAAGTCCTTCGAGTCCGCCCGGCTGGGCTGTCTGTGGCTGGTGGTCCTCCTGGCGGCTTGCGGCGGTGGCAGCAGCGACGCACCGTCCGAGCCCGCAGCGGGTGCGCCGCCGGCGCCTGCGCCGGCACCTGCGCCCGCGCCTGCGCCTGCGCCTGCGCCTGCGCCTGCGCCTGCGCCTGCGCCGGGAACGGCCGATGCCACCTGCGCGCTTCCCGACTTCGTCGACAGCGTGATTGCCCGCGTCAACCAGCTGCGCGCCGCCGGCGCCACCTGCGGGGCGAACAGCTACGCGCCGGCCGGGTCGCTGACGTGGAGCACCCAGCTGACCCAGGCGGCCGCCGTGCATTCGCAGGACATGGTGTCGAACGACTTCTTCTCGCACACCGGCTCGAACGGCAGCTCCGCGGGCAGCCGCATCACGGCCGCCGGATATGCCTGGAGTACCTATGGCGAGAACATCGCCGCCGGCTACGGCACGGTGAACAACGTGCTGGCCGGCTGGATGGCCAGCCCCGGCCACTGCGCGAACATCATGAACCCCAACTTCACGCAGATCGGCGTGGCGTGCATCAAGGGCACCAGCGCCAACCGCTACGGCGATTACTGGACGATGGACCTGGCGCGGCCGCGCTGAGCTTCAGTTCATCGCCTGCGCGACCACCCCGCCGCCCAGGCACACCTCGCCGTCGTACAGCACCGCCGATTGCCCGGGCGTGACGGCCCACTGCGCCTCGTCGAAGTGCAGGCGGAAGGCACGGGCCGATTCGGCCTCGAAGCGGCAGGCGGCATCGGCCTGGCGATAGCGCGTCTTGGCAGCGTAGCCGCCGGCCGCGGGCGCTGCACCGGCCACCCAGCTGGCATCGTCGGCACGCAGCGCGTGCGACAGCAGCCAGGGGTGGTCGTGCCCCTGCACGGCGTAGAGCGTGTTGGCGGCCATGTCCTTGCGCGCCACGAACCAGGGTTCGTGCTCGCTGCCGCCCTTGGCCGCGCCGCGCTCCTTCAAGCCGCCGATGCCGATGCCCTTGCGCTGGCCGAGCGTGTAGAAGCTCAGGCCCACGTGCTCGCCGATCGTGCGGCCGCGGTCGTCCTTGATCGGGCCGGGCTGGTTGGCGAGATAGCGGTTCAGGAACTCGCGGAACGGCCGCTCGCCGATGAAGCAGATGCCGGTGGAGTCCTTCTTCTTCGCGTTCGGCAGGCTGATCTGCTCGGCGATGCGCCGCACCTCGGTCTTCGGCAGCTCGCCGACCGGGAACATCGTCTTCGCCAGCTGCGCCTGGTTCAGCCGGTGCAGGAAGTAGCTCTGGTCCTTCAGCGGATCGAGGCCCTTGAGCAATTCGAACATCCCGCCGCGCTCGCGCACCCGCGCATAGTGGCCGGTGGCGATCTTCTCGGCGCCCAGGCGCATCGCGTGGTCGAGGAAGGCCTTGAACTTGATCTCGGCGTTGCACAGCACGTCGGGGTTGGGCGTGCGGCCGGCTTGGTATTCGCGCAGGAACTCGGCGAAGACGCGGTCCTTGTAGTCGGCGGCGAAGTTGACGTGCTCGAGCTCGATGCCGATCACGTCGGCCACCGCGGCCGCATCGACGAAATCGACGTTGCTCGAGCAGTACTCGGAATCGTCGTCATCCTCCCAGTTCTTCATGAAGATGCCGACGACGTCGTGGCCCTGCTGTTTCAGCAGCCACGCGCTCACGGCGGAGTCGACCCCGCCGGACAGACCGACGACGACCCGCAGTTTCTTGCCCATGGCCGCGATTATCCCGCCCGCGGCGCGGCACACTCGGCCCATGGACGAGCGCGAACTGCAGGGCTGGATCGGACGGGGCGAAACGCGCCGCGACGTCTTCGGCGCCACGCCGCCGGCCGCGCTGTCCGCCACGCTGGATCAAGCCCCGCGCGACTGGCCCGCTGGTCTTCGTGACGGTTCGCCACGAGGTCTTCACGAACGGCGCCGCCGCACCGACGCTGCGCGAGTGGCACGACATCGTCTATCGCGCCGCGAGGCAGCCGGGCGACGCCGAGCCGCCGCCGCAGCCGGCGCCGGCCGCCGCCGAATGGTCGCGCGAGCTCGTGCCCGACGACGTGCTGCTGTTCCGCTACTCGGCACTGACCTTCAACGGCCATCGCATCCACTATGACCGCCGCTACGTCACCGAGGTCGAGGGCTACCCCGGGCTGGTGGTCCACGGCCCGCTGATCGCCACGCTGCTGCTGGACCTGCTCGGCCGCGAGCTTCCGGGCGCGCGGCTCGCCGCGTTCTCCTTCAAGGCGCTGCGGCCGACCTTCGACGGCCGGCCGATGCGCGTGAGCGGCCGGCGCCAAGGTGACGGCGTGCGCCTGTGGGCGCAGGACCAAGAAGGCTGGCTGACGATGGACGCGCGGGCGACGCTGGCGCTCAGCGCTTGATCTCCGGCGCGTAGACCGATGGATCGGTGCTGATGGCCGAAAGCGGCAGCCGCACGCCGGCCGCGTGGTCCTCGATGCAGCGTTGCACCAGGCCGCTGCGGTGCCGTTCGCGGCTGGCGCGCACTTCGTCCAGCGTCATCCACAGCGTGCGCACGATGCCGTCGTCGAGCCGCCGTGCCGGGTCGGGCTCGCCGACCGTGCCGCCGAAGGCGAAGCGCACGTAGGTCACGTCCTCGCCGGTGGCGGGCCGCTGGAAGCGGGAGAGGTAGACCCCGACCAGCCGGTCGGGCGTGAACACCCGCGCCGTTTCCTCCAGCGCCTCGCGCTCCACGCCCTGCTGCGGGCTCTCGCCGGGGTCGAGGTGGCCGGCCGGGTTGTTGAGCTTCAGGCCCTCGGGCGTGTGTTCCTCGACGAGCAGGTAGCGGCCGTCGCGCTCGATGATCGCGGCGACGGTGACGCTCGGTTTCCAGCGTTCGGGCATGAGTGATATGCGCGCAGGGCGAAGGTCGCGGGGCCGGCATTGTGTAAGCTCCGGCCCATTTCACCAAAAACCAGTGCCTGAGGAGGCATCCATGTTGATCGGCGTTCCGCTCGAGACAGCGGCTGGAGAAAAGCGCGTCGCCACCGTGCCCGAGGTGGTCGAGAAACTGATCAAGCTGGGCTTCGGCGTGGCCGTGCAGACCGGCGCCGGCGTGGCGGCGAACATCGATGACGAGGCCTATCGCGCCGCCGGCGCGGAGATCGTCGGCAGCGCCGCCGATCTCTGGGCCAAGGCCGACATCGTCTTCAAGGTGCGCCCGCCCAGCCTCGACGAGGTGGCGCTGATGCGCGAAGGCGGTGCGTTGATCGGCTTCGTCTGGCCGGCGCAGAACCCGCCGCTGATGGAGGCGCTGGCCGCGAAGAAGGCCACCGTGCTGGCGATCGACTGCCTGCCGCGCCAGCTCTCGCGCGCTCAGAAGATGGACGCGCTCACGTCCATGGCCGGCGTCAGCGGCTACCGCGCGGTGATCGAGGCGGCCAACGCCTTCGGCCGCTACTTCAACGGCCAGATCACCGCCGCCGGCAAGATTCCGCCGGCCAAGGTGTTCATCGCCGGCGCCGGCGTGGCCGGCCTGGCCGCCATCGGCACGGCCGCCGGCCTGGGTGCGATCGTGCGCGCCAACGACACGCGCGCCGAGGTGGCCGACCAGGTGGTGTCGCTCGGCGGCGAGTTCGTCAAGGTCGACTACGAGGAAGAAGGCTCGGGCGGCGGCGGCTACGCCAAGGTGATGAGCGAAGGCTTCCAGGCCGCGCAGCGCGCGATGTATGCGCAGCAAGCCCGCGAGTGCGACATCATCATCACCACCGCGCTGATCCCGGGCAAGCCGGCGCCGCGGCTGATCACCGCCGAGATGGTGCAGAGCATGAAGCCCGGCAGCGTGATCGTCGACATGGCCGCCGAGCAGGGCGGCAACTGCGAGCTCACCGTGCCCGGGCAGGCGGTGGTGAAGCACGGCGTGACGATCATCGGCTACACCGATCTCGCCAGCCGGCTCGCGCGCCAGTCGTCGACGCTGTACTCGACCAATCTGCTGCGCCTGACCGAAGAGCTGTGCAAGACCAAGGACGGCGTCGTCAACGTCAACATGGAAGACGACGCGATCCGCGGCCTCACCGTCATCAAGGAGGGTGAGGTCACCTGGCCCGCGCCGCCGCTGAAGCTGCCGGCCCCGGCCCCGAAACCGAAGCCCGCGGCGGCGGCCCCTGCCGCGAAGGGCCACGGCCATGGCGCCGGCGAGCCGATGTCGGCCAAGTCGCTGGCCATCGTCTTCGCCATCGGCGCGCTGGCGCTGTTCGTCGTCGGCGCGTTCGCGCCGGCCTCGTTCCTGTCGCACTTCACGGTGTTCGTGCTGGCCTGCTTCATCGGCTACATGGTGATCTGGAACGTGACGCCCTCGCTGCACACGCCGCTGATGAGCGTGACCAACGCGATCTCCTCGATCATCGCCATCGGCGCGCTGATCCAGATCGCGCCGCCGCTCACGGGCGGCGGCGGCGACCGGCCGAACGGGCTGATCCTCGGCATGGCCGTGGTCGCGCTGGTGCTCACCGCGATCAACATGTTCGGCGGCTTCGCGGTCACGCGCCGCATGCTGGCGATGTTCCGCAAGTAAGAAGAACGAGAAGAACATGACCGACAGCCTCGCCACCGTCGCCTACATCGGCGCCACCGTCCTCTTCATCCTCAGCCTCGGCGGCCTTGCCAACCCCGAGACCGCCCGCCGCGGCAACCTGTTCGGCATCATCGGCATGACCATCGCCGTGCTGGCCACCGTGCTCGGCCCGCGCGTCACCGCCGCCGGCGTGCCGTGGATCGTCGGCTCGCTCGTCGTCGGCGGGGCCATCGGCCTGTACGCCGCGAAGAAGGTGCAGATGACGCAGATGCCCGAGCTGGTGGCGCTGATGCACAGCCTGGTGGGTCTCGCGGCCTGCCTGGTCGGATTCGCGAGCTACGTGGACACCTCCACCGTGTTCCCGACGCCGGCCGAGAAGGTCATCCACGAGGTCGAGGTCTACATCGGCATCCTGATCGGCGCCGTGACCTTCTCCGGCTCGGTGATCGCCTTCGGCAAGCTCTCCGGCAAGATCGGCGGCAAGCCGCTGCTGCTGCCGGCGCGCCACTGGCTCAACCTCGCCGCGCTGCTGGTGGTGCTCTGGCTCGGCCGCGTGTTCCTCAACGCGCACGACGTGGCCTCGGGCATGACGCCGCTGCTGATCATGACCGTGATCGCGCTGCTGTTCGGCATCCACATGGTGATGGCCATCGGCGGCGCCGACATGCCGGTGGTGGTCTCGATGCTCAACAGCTACTCGGGCTGGGCGGCGGCTGCCACGGGCTTCATGCTGAGCAACGACCTGCTGATCGTCACCGGCGCGCTGGTCGGCTCGTCGGGCGCGATCCTCAGCTACATCATGTGCCGCGCGATGAACCGCAACTTCATCAGCGTGATCGCCGGCGGCTTCGGTGGCGGTGCACCGGCGCCGGCCGCGGCGGGTGGTGCGGCACAGCCGCAGGGCGAGGTGACGCCGGTCAGCGCGGCCGAGACGGCCGAACTGCTGAAGGAAGCCAAGAACGTCGTCATCGTGCCGGGCTACGGCATGGCGGTGGCGCAGGCGCAGCACGTGGTCAACGAGATCACCAAGATCCTGCGCGCCAAGGGCGTCAACGTGCGCTTCGGCATCCACCCGGTGGCCGGCCGCATGCCGGGCCACATGAACGTGCTGCTGGCCGAGGCCAAGGTGCCCTACGACATCGTGCTCGAGATGGACGAGATCAACGAGGATTTCCCGGAGACGGATGTCTCGATGGTGATCGGCGCCAACGACATCGTGAACCCGGCCGCGCAGGAGGATCCCACCAGCCCGATCGCCGGCATGCCGGTGCTCGAGGTGTGGAAGGCCAAGACCTCGATCGTGATGAAGCGCAGCATGGCCTCGGGCTACGCCGGCGTCGACAACCCGCTGTTCTACAAGGAGAACAACCGGATGCTGTTCGGCGACGCGAAGAAGATGCTCGACGAGGTGCTGGCGGCGTTGAACGCCGGTTGATCGCCCCGGGCCTCAGAGCCCGGCCGGCAGTTGGGCGCGGCGCGGCAGGCCGTCCATGTCGCCCACCACCTGGATGGCCTGCGCGCCCACCCAGTTGGCACGCGCCAGCGCGGCGAGCCAGTCCCGGCCCTCCAGCCGGGCGCTGACCAGGCCGGCGGCGAAGGCGTCGCCGGCGCCCACGGTGTCGACCACGCGCTCGACCGTCACCCCCGGCACGTGGCCGCCACCTTCCGCCGTGCGCCACAGCGCCCCCTCGGCTCCGAGCTTGACCGTCACCACCTTCGCGCCGCGCGCGAGGTAGAAATCGGCGATGTCTTCGGGCGCGCTCAGACCGGTGAGCGTCTGCCCTTCCGCGAGTCCGGGCAGCACCCAGTCGGCCAGGCCGGCGAGGCGGTTGAGGTGCTCGGCCATCGCCTCGCGGCTCGGCCACAGCCGCGGGCGCAGGTTGGGGTCGAACGAGACGGTGCGGCCGGCCGCGCGCATGAAGCGCATCGCATGCTCGACCAGCGCCGCGCAATTGGCCGACAGCGCCGGCGTGATCCCGGTGACGTGCAGGTGGCGTGCGGCGAGGAAACGCGCCTCGTCGAAATCCGCCAGCGACAGCGTGCTCGCCGCCGAGCCGCGGCGGTGGTACTCGACCGCCGGGTCGGCGCCCTCGGGCGCGCGGGACTTGAGCATGAAGCCGGTGCGCTGCGTGGCATCGAGCGTCACGCTGCGGCAGTCCACGCCTTCGGCGTCGAGCGAGCCGCGGATGTAGCGGCCGAAGGAATCGTCGCCCAGCCGGCTGAGCCAGGCCACCTTCAGCCCCAGCCGCGCCAGGCCGACGGCGACGTTGGATTCCGCACCGGCGACGATCTTCGTGAAGGTCTCGGCCTGCTCCAGCGGCCCGACCTCGTGCGCCGCAAAGCACACCATGGTCTCGCCGAAGGTGATGACGTCGAGGGCCGAGGCGTTCATGCCGGAAAGGCTACACCGAGCCGCGCGCTCCACGAGCGCATCTCCATGGCGAGGCCGGGTTCGATCGGGATGCCCTCGATGCGGCGGCGCGCCTGGGCTTCGAGTTCAGGGTCGCCGGGCATCTTCGGTGCACCGGGCTCGGCAGCGAGCGCGCGGGCGATGGTCTCGACCGTCGCGGCGAAGGCCGGCCCGCCGGCGAATCGCATCGGGTCGAGCACGACGAAGAAGGCGCCGAGATGCCGAGGCCGCTCCAGCTCGGCATACATCGGCCCGATCAGCGGCCCCCAGGGGTTGCCGTGCAGCGGGCCGCAGAGCAGCTCGACGGCCAGCGCCAGGCCGTAGCCCTTGTGGCCGTAGTCCAGCCCGCCGAGCGGTCGCAGCGCGTGGGCAGTCTGCGCGTCGGTGGTGTCGCGGCCGTCCTGGTCGATGGCCACGCCCGGCGCGATCGGCGCGCCCTCGCGCCGCGCGTTCATCACCCGGTTCCAGGGGATCGAGGTGGTGGCCATGTCCAGGCACACCGGCTCGGCGCCCGCGCGCGGAAACGCCATCGAGATCGGGTTGGTGCCGAGGAAGGGGCGGTGCCCGCCATGCGGCGCGGCGATCCTGTCGGAGTGGGTGAAGGCGAAGCCGATCAGCCCTTCGCGCGCCGCCGCGCGACTGTAGAGACCGACCGCGCCGCAGTGCGAAGAGTCCGTCACGCCGACCGCTCCGATGCCGTGCTCGCGGGCGATCTCCATCGCGATGCCGTTGGCGCGGTGCGCGACCACGATGCCCAGGCCGCGGTCGCCCGCCACCTGCGCCGTGGACGTGCCGCTGCGCGTCACGCCGATCTGCGGCACCGGGTTGATCGAGCCGTGCGCAAGGCGGTTGAGGTAATGCGTCAGCCGCGCGATCCCGTGCGAATCGATGCCCCACAGGCTGGTCTGCACCAGGCTCTCGGCGAGGCAGCGGGCATCGGCCTCGGGCACGCGGCAGGTTCGCAGGCAGGCAATGCCCCAGGCGGTCAAGGGCTCAGGCGCGATGTGCAGTTCGTCGGCGCTCATGCGGCCTCCAGCCTCGCAAGCACGCCGCGCGCTCGCAACGCGGCGAGCGCCTGGGCCACCGGCTGGACGAAGCGCGGCTCGCGCCCCAGCTCGCCGAACACCGGCGCGAAGCCGCACAGCTTGTGCGCATCGCTGCCGAGCGCCGCCAGCGCACCGGCCAGCGGGTCGTCGATCGCATACCGCTGCCCGGCTTCGTCGACACCGCGCAGGAAGTGCAGCCACGCCGCCACTGCGAGGGCGAGCCGGTCGATCGAGGCCCCGGCCCCGAGCCGGTCTCGCACCGTGCCGAGCCAGCGCTGCGGGATCTTCTGCGAGCCGTCCATCGCGATCTGCAGGGTTCGGTGGGCCAGCGCCGGGTTGGCGAAACGTTCGATCAGGCGGGCGCGGTACTCGCCAAGATCCGCCTCGACGCGGCCGGCGAGCGTTGGCTCGACTTCCTCGCGCATCAGCGCCTCGACGAAGCGGCGCAGCGCCGGCTCGGCAATGGCACGGTCCACCGTCGGCCAGCCGGCCATCACGCCGAGGTAGGCGATGGCGGAATGGCTGCCGTTGACCATGCGCAGCTTGAGGTGCTCGTAGGGCGCGGCGTCGGCCACGAAGCGCGCGCCGTAGGCCGTCCAGTCGGGGCGGCCAGCGGCGAAGTGGTCTTCGATCGCCCAGTCGAAGAAGGGCTCGGCGGTCACGACGCCGAGGTCGTCGTTCTTCGGCACGATGCGGTCGACCATCGCGTTCGGGAAGCGGCAGTCGGCAGCAATCCAGTCGGCCAGCCCGCCTTCCAGTTCGCGCGCGAAGGCGAGCACGAGGCCGCGCAGCGTAGCGCCGTTGCTCGCGAGGTTGTCGCACGACAGCAGCGTGAGCGGCCCGAGCCCGCGTGCGCGGCGCAGCGCGAGGCCATGCACCAGAAAGCCCAGCGTCGAGCGCGGCGATTCGGGGCGCGCGAGGTCGGCCGGCTCGGGGTGGTAGCCCTTCTCGGTGACGGTGAGGCTGACGATGCGCGTGGCCGGCGCGGCGATGGCCTCCAGCACGGCGCGCGGGTTCTCCGGCGCGACCAGCACGCCGAGCAGCGAGCGCAACGTCTCGCGCCGCTCGCGCGGCTGGCCGCGCTCGTCGGCATCGCGCAGCGCCAGCGTGTAGTCGAAGCCGCGCGGGGCGAGCGCGTCGCGCACGTCGGCGTGGCGCAGCGAGACGCCGAGCACGCCCCAGTGGCGCTCGCCGCTGGCGGCCATGGCCGCTTCGGTGGCCGGAATCAGGTGGGCGCGCGCGAAGGCGCCCAGCCCCAGGTGCACGATGCCGGCTTCGAGGCCGGTCTTGTCTACCAGTGCCACAGCGTGCCGTCGTGCTGCTGCCGGTTCACCGGCAGGTAGGCGCGCTGGTAGGGGTACTTCGCGGCCAGCGCCTCGTCGATCTCCACGCCATGGCCGGGTGCTTCGCCGGGGTGCAGGAAGCCGTCGCTGAACGTGTACGCATGCGGGAACACCGCATCGGTCTCGTCGGTGTGGCGCATGTACTCCTGGATGCCGAAGTTGGGCACCCACAGGTCGAAGTGCAGCGCCGCGCCCATGCACACCGGCGACAGGTCGGTGGCGCCATGGCTGCCGGTGCGCACCTGGTAGAGCGCGGCCAGATCGGCGATGCGCCGCAGGTGGGTGATGCCGCCGGCGTGCACGACCGTCGTGCGGATGTAGTCGATCAGCTGGTTCTGGATCAGGTCCTTGCAGTCCCAGACCGTGTTGAAGACCTCGCCCACCGCCAGCGGCGTGGTGGTGTGCTGGCGGATCAGGCGGAAGGCCTCCTGGTTCTCGGCCGGCGTGGCGTCTTCCATCCAGAAGAGGCGATAAGGCTCCAGGTCCTTGCCCAGCCGAGCTGCCTCGATCGGCGTCAGGCGGTGGTGCACGTCGTGCAGCAGGTGGATGTCGGGGCCGACCGCGCGGCGCACCGCGTCGAACAGTTGCGGCGTGTGGCGCAGGTACTTCTCGGTCGACCAGTCGTGTTCGCTGGGCAGGTCGGCATCGGCCGGCTCGTAGAACATCGTGCCGCGGCCGACGCCGTAGACCTTCTCCAGCCCGGGCACGCCGCTCTGCGCGCGGATCGCCTTGTAGCCCTGTTCCTTGTAGCGAAGCACCTCCTCGACGGTCTGGGCGATGTCGCGGCCGTTGGCGTGGCCGTAGACCATCACCCCGGTGCGGCTGGCGCCGCCGAGCAGCTGGTACAGCGGCATGCCGGCCGCCTTGGCCTTCAGATCCCACAGCGCGGTGTCGACGGCCGCGATGGCGCTCATCGTCACTGGCCCGCGCCGCCAGTAGGCGCCGCGATAGAGGTACTGCCAGATGTCCTCGATCTGGTGCGCATCGCGGCCGATCAGGCAGGGAATCACGTGGTCGGTCAGGTAGCTGGCCACCGCCAGCTCGCGACCATTGAGCGTGGCGTCGCCCAGGCCGGTCAGGCCCTGGTCGGTCTCGATCTTCAGGGTGACGAAGTTGCGCCCGGGGCAGCAGACGATGACACGCGCGGCGGTGATCTTCATCGGAGTGCAGTGGTCAAGTGGTCAGGCCAATTCTGGCGACCCGTCACCCCGCGGGCATCGGCGTTTACCTGGGTACCCGCGATCTCAGCGCAGCGGGATCGGCGTGGCGCGGTCCACCGGCACGGCGGTGACGCTGTTCTGCGGCGAGCCTTCGATCACGCGGTCGGAGTAGGTCAGGTAGACCAGCGTGTTGCGGGTCTTGTCGACCATGCGCACCACGCGCAGCTTCTTGAAGACCAGCGAGATGCGCTCGCTGAACATCTCCTCCTGCTGGCGCAGTGGCTTGGGGAAAGCGATCGGGCCGGTCTGGCGGCAGGCGATCGAGGCCTCGGCCTTGTCCTCGGCCAGCCCCAGGCCGCCCTTGATGCCGCCGGTCTTGGCGCGCGAGACGTAGCAGGTGACGCCCGTGACGCCGGGGTCGTCGTAGGCGTCGACCACGATCTTGTGGTCCGGGCCGATCCACTTGAAGACGGTGTCGACCTCGCCGATCTCCTCGGCGTGCGCGACAGCGGCACAGGCGGCAAGCGCCAGGGCGGGCAGGAACCTTCTCATCTCGGCCTCCGTGGTGAGGAGGCCGAGCGTAGCGCAGGCGTCGTCAGGCGATGCTGCGCGCCAGGGCCACCAGCGCGAAGCCGCTGGCCAGGCACAGCACCAGCGCCCAGTTGGGCATCTGGCCCTTGGGAACGGGCGTCGGGCGGTGACGATTCTTGTCAGTCATGCGAATTCCGGTCGGTTCCGGCGGCCCGAATTGGGGCTGCCGGTGCCCGAACCGCTCCTGCGGGTCTCGGTTGACCCTCAACGAGCGAGGATCGTGCCAGTTGACTGGCCGGCGTTCACATCACCGCGCCGAGCTGCCAGGGCACGAACTCGTTCTGGCCGTAGCCGTGCAGTTCGCTCTTGGTCTTGCGCCCCGACGCCGTCTCCAGCATCAGCCGGAAGATGCGCTCGCCGAGCTCGTCGATGCTCGCCGTGCCGTCGACCACCTCGCCGCAGTTGATGTCGATGTCGTCCTCCTGCTTCAGCCACAGCGCCGTGTTGGTGCTGAGCTTGAGCGAGGGCGAGGGTGCGCAGCCGTAGGCCGAGCCGCGGCCGGTGGTGAAGCAGATCAGGTTGGCGCCGCCGGCCACCTGCCCGGTGGCCGACACCGGGTCGTAGCCCGGCGTGTCCATGAACACCAGTCCCTTGGCCGTGACCGCCTGAGCGTACTCGTAGACCTCGACGAGGTTGGTGGTGCCGCTCTTGGCGATCGCGCCCAGGCTCTTCTCCAGGATGGTGGTCAGCCCGCCGGCCTTGTTGCCGGCAGAAGGGTTGTTGTCCATCTCGCCGCCGTTGCGCGCGGTGTAGTCCTCCCACCATTTCAGGCGGGCGATCAGCTTGTCGGCCACCGCCTGGCTGATGGCGCGGCGCGTCAGCAGGTGTTCGCCGCCGTAGACCTCGGGCGATTCGGACAGGATCGCGGTACCGCCGTGGCGCACCAGGCGGTCCACCGCGGCGCCGAGCGCCGGGTTGGCGCTGATGCCGGAGTAGCCGTCGGAGCCGCCGCACTGCAGGCCCACCGTGATGTGGCTGGCCGGCACCGGCTGGCGCTGCACGCGGTTGGCTTCCTCGAGCATCCACTCGACCAGTTCGATGCCCTTGGCCACCGTCTTCTTCGTGCCGCCGCTGTCCTGGATGCTGAAGGTCTGCAGCTGCGCGCCCTCGTGCAGGCGTTCCTGTTCGAGCAGGCCGGAGATCTGGTTGGTCTCGCAACCCAGGCCCACCATCAGCACGCCGGCGAAGTTGGCGTGGCGCGCGTAGCCGCCCAGCGTGCGGCGCAGGATCTGCAGCGGCTCGCCGTCGCTGGCGGTGGCGCAGCCGGCGCCGTGGGTGAGTGCGACCACGCCGTCGACGTTCGGGAAGGCTTCGAGCGCCTTCGGGTTGACGTCGCGGCGGAAGTGGTCGGCGATCGCCCGCGCCGCGGTGGCCGAGCAGTTCACCGAGGTCAGCACGCCGAGATAGTTGCGCGTGGCCACGCGGCCCTGTCTCCAGGGTTCCTGGCGCACGATCCCCATGAACGTCGCCGGCTCGGCCACGTACTCGGTCGGCTGCGTGCCGGTGCCCACCGCGTAGTCGCGCGCGAAGCTGGCGAACTCCAGGTTGTGCGTGTGCACGTGCTGGCCCGGCGCGATGTCGACCTTCGCGGTGCCAATGATCTGGTTGTAGCGCCGCACCGGCTGCCCGGCGCGGATCGCGCGCACCGCTACCTTGTGGCCGGGCGGGATGAGCCCGGCGACGGTGACCCCTTCGCCCTCCAGCCGCGTGCCGCCGACCAGCTGCTGCTTGGCGATGACGACGTCGTCGGCGGGGTGGATGCGGATGAACAGGCTCACCGGATCACCCGTCGATGATGGCGGGATCCCAGGCGAACACCCTCTGGTTCTGCCCGCCCAGCTTCTCGATGCCCAGCCGGATGGTGTCTCCCGCCTTCAGGTACACCGGATTGGGCTTCACGCCCATGCCCACGCCCGGCGGCGTGCCGGTGCTGATCAGGTCACCCGGGTACAGCGTCATGAAGCGGCTGACGTAGCTGACCAGCTGGGCCACGCCGAAGATCATCGTCTTCGTGCTGCCGTTCTGGAAGCGGTGGCCGTTGACCTCGAGGAACATCGACAGGGCCTGCGGGTCGCCGACCTCGTCGGCCGTCACCAGCCAGGGGCCGACCGGGCCGAAGGTGTCGCACCCCTTGCCCTTGTCCCAGGTGCCGCCGCGCTCGATCTGGTACTCGCGCTCGGACACGTCGTTGACCACGCAGTAGCCGGCCACGTGCTTCAGCGCATCGGCCTCCGACACGTAGCGCGCCTTGCTGCCGATCACCACGCCGAGCTCGACCTCCCAGTCGGTCTTCAGCGAACCCTGCGGCAGCACCACCGGGTCGTTCGGCCCGGTGCGTGCGCTGATCGGCTTCATGAAGAGGATGGGCTCCTTCGGAATCGGCAGGTTCGATTCCGCGGCGTGGTCGGCGTAGTTCAGGCCGATGCAGAGGAACTTCTCGCAGCCGCTCCACGGCGGCGCGATGCGGCCCGGGTTCTCGACGACGGGCAGCGAGGTCGGGTCGAGCCCGCGCAGCTTGTCCAGGCCCTTGGGGGTGAGTGTCGCGGCGTTGATGTCGGCGAGCACGCCGGAGAGGTCGCGCACCTGGCCCTGGGCGTCGACCAGGGCGGGTTTCTCGGCGCCTTTCGCGCCATATCGCATCAGCTTCATTGCTTGCTCTTCAGGTTAGTTGGACCAGCCGCCGTCGATGACTTGGGCAGTGCCGGTGGTGAACGATGATTCGTCACTTGCAAGATACACGGCCAGCGCGGCGATTTCTTCGACGCGGCCGAGCCGGCCCATGGGTTGCCGGGAAATGAACGCGGCCTCCACCTGCTCCAGCGTCTGCCCGCTGGCCTTGGCCTGTGCCGCGATGCGCTCGCGCAAGCTCGGCGACTCCACCGTGCCCGGGCAGATCGCGTTGCAGCGGATGCCTTTCGTGATGAAGTCGGCCGCCACGGCCTTGGTCAGGCCGATCACCGCCGCCTTGGTGCTGCCGTAGACGAAGCGGTTCGGCGCGCCCTTGATGCTGCCGGCGACAGACGCCACGTTGATGATCGAGCCACCGCCGCCGGCCAGCATGCCCGGCACGAAGGCCTTGATGGTGCGGAATTGCGAGCGCACGTTGAGGTCGAAGGCGAAGCTCCAGTCCTCTTCGGTGCACTCCAGCACCGTCCCGGCGTGCACGAAGCCGGCGGCGTTGACCAGCACGTTCACCGGCCCAGCCTCATTCGCCGCCGCGGAGATGGCGGCGGGGTCGAGCACGTCGAGCCGGCGCGTGCTGATCGAGGACGACTTCAGCGAGGCCAGCAGCGCCTCGTTGAGGTCGGTGGCGATCACGCGCGCGCCTTCGCGGGCGAAGGCCTCGGCGATGGCGCGGCCGATGCCCTGGCCGGCCGCGGTGACGAAGGCCGTCTTGCCGGCCAGTCGCTGTGTCATGTCGTCAGTCTCCGGATGAAAGAAGGTTCACAGGCCCATCGTGCGCGGCAGCCACAGCGCGATCGAGGGCACGTAGGTCAGCAGCACCAGGCTGCCCAGCAGCGGCAGCAGCCAGGGCAGGATGGCCATGGTGGTGCGCTCGACGCTGAGCTTGGCCACCCGCGCGAGCACGAACAGCACCATGCCCATCGGCGGGTGCAGCAGCCCGATCATCAGGTTCAGCACCATCACCAGGCCGAAGTGCACCGGGTCGATGCCCAGCTGCCGCGCGATCGGCAGCAGGATGGGCACGAGGATGGTGATCGCCGCCGTCGGCTCGAGGAAGCAGCCGACGAACAGCATCAGCAGGTTGGCCATCAGCAGGAACAGCCAGGGTTCCTTGGTGACGGACAGCACCCACTCGGCGATCTGCGCGGTGACGCCGGTGGCGGTGAGCATCCAGCCGAAGATCGACGCGGCGGCGACGATGAACATCACCGTCGCGGTGGTCTCCACCGTGTCGAGGCAGACCTTGACGAACATCTTCCAGCTCAGCGTGCGGTACCAGGCCAGGCCCAGCACCATCGCCCAGACGCAGGCGGCGATCGCGCCCTCGGTGGGCGTGAAGATGCCGGTGGTCATGCCGCCGATCAGCAGCACCGGCGTCATGATGGGCAGCACGGCCTGGAACTTGAAGACGCGGTCGGCCGCGAACAGCAGCACCAGCGCGACGATCACCGTGAGCTGCGGCTGAGCGCCGGCCTGCACGATCCCGTAGACCGCCAGCGGCCACCCGGCCACCACCGCCATCTCGATCATCGCCTTGCCGAAGCGCGAGCCGGAGAACCGGATGTCGCCGCCCCAGCCGTTCTTGTGGGCGAAGTAGGCCACCGTGATCATCATCAGGATGGCCAGCAGCACGCCGGGCAGGATGCCGGCGAGGAAGAGGGCGCCCACCGACACGTTGGCCATCATCGCGTAGATCACGAAGGGCAGCGAGGGCGGGATGATGGGGCCCAGCGTGGCCGAGGCCGCCGTCACGCCGACCGCGAACTCGGTGGCGTAGCCGTGGTCCTTCATCGCCTTGATCTCGATGGTGCCCAGGCCGGCGGCATCAGCGATGGCCGTGCCGCTCATGCCGGCGAAGATCACCGAGCCGACCACGTTGACGTGGCCGAGGCCGCCCTTGAGCCAGCCGACCAGCGCCAGCGCGAAGTTATAGATGCGGTTGGTGATGCCGGCATTGTTCATCAGGTTGCCGGCCAGGATGAAGAAGGGCACCGCCAGCAGCGGGAAGCTGTCGATGCCGCCGATCATGCGGTGCACCACCGCGAACGGCGGCATGGTGCCGCTGGCCAGGATGTAGATCAGCGAGGCGCCGGCCATCGCGATGGCCACCGGGATGCCGCCGGCCATCAGGAACAGGAAGATGAACTTGAGCATGGCGCGGTGGCGTTAACGGTCTTGCATCGTGGTCTCGGGCCGCTCCAGCACGCTGTAGCCGCGCTTCACGTGCACCTTCATCACCCACACCGAGCGCACGGCCATCATCGCGAAACCGAACAGGCACACGCCGTAGACGATGTTCATCGGCAGGTCGATGATGGTCATCTGGTAGCTGTCCATCTTCTGCATCATCTGCGCGGTCAGCACCACCATCGTGGCGAAGAAGGCGATGCGGATCACGTCCACGCTCAGCGCCAACGCACGACCGAGCTTCGCCGGCAGCCAGCGGTACAGCAGGTCGACCTGGATGTGGTTGTTCTTCGCCACGC
>VFQN01004544.1_pt1 | contig 18218 bp, 24 predicted proteins | sample 3512371 | NCBI WGS metagenome assembly VFQN01 (sample SAMN10412370, study PRJNA504923) | tailings metagenome | isolation source: Replicate 2 from Balatoc abandoned mine | place: Philippines: Itogon, Benguet | collected 2017-08-28 | reverse complement strand
ACTTTGCGCGGGGGTACCTGATCGTCGATCGCCAGGGCATTCGTGTCCTTCGCGACGAACTGACGAACAAGCCTTACGTGCATTTCTACACGACCAAGCGCGTCGGCGGCGGTGTCAGCAACTTCGAAGCCATCAAGCTTCTGAAGATCTCCAACTGACCGTCCAGTGAACATGCGGGCGGCCAGCGCCGCCCGCTCCCTCTATCCGCACTTTTGAAAGGATCGGTCCTATGAAGGACATCCATTCCGACATGTCGATCGCGATCGCGATCGGCACCGCGGTGCTCTCCGCGGACAACACCCCTCCTGCCATTGACCTGCAGGGCTATAACGCTGCCGAAATCGTGCTCGGCATCGGCATCGGCGGCATCACCTTCGACGCCACGAACAAGATCGAGTTCAAGCTCACCCATTCCGACGACAACGTGAGCTATTCGGCCGTCGCCACCGGCGACGTCCTCGGCGTCGTATCCGTCGGCGCCGGCGGCATCATCAAGGCGCTGACTGCGGCCCATGCCGCGGCGGCCGCCTATCGCTACGGCTACAAAGGCGGAAAACGCTACCTCAAACTGTTGGCGGACTTCTCCGGCACGCATGGTTCCGGCACCCCGATATCGGGTCTGATCGTCAAGGGGCACGGTTTCAGCAGGCCTGAGGCAAACCAGGCCTGATCCGGCCATCTCCCATCAATCGCGGGTGAGCGACGCGGCTCACCCGGTTTTCCGCAGGAGTGATTGCCATGAAGGCGAAGGTTACGACAGCATTTCCGGGGCGCCCGGATAGCGAGGTGATGACACGCACGATCGCAGTCGACGAGGTGATCGACGGCGATCTCGCTGCGGTCGCAGTGAAAGAGGGATGGGCCGAGGAAGTGGCCGATGAGGCCGCCGGAGACTCGGTCGAGGCGGATGCCTCCGCGCCCAAAAAGGGCAGCAAGAAGGGCTGATATCCATGCTCGCGCCTGTCCGAACTGCTCCGCCGGCCGGTGATGTCGTCTCGCTCGATGACATCAAGCGGCATTTGCCTGTTGATCATGAAGACGACGACGAGTTGCTGCGGGGCTTCCTGGCGGCGGCGGTCGGGCATCTCGACGGGTATAGCGGGATCCTCGGGCAGGCGCTTGTCGAGCAGACCTGGAAGCAGGGTTTTTGCCGGTTCTCCGACCGCATGCGGTTGCCGCTTGGACCGTATCTGAAGGATGCCAGCGTCGATTACTTCGATAGCGACAACGTCGCCCAGACGCTCGCGGACACCGTCTTTCAGGTGCTGGCGGATGCGCGCGGGCCGTTTCTGGCGCTGAAACCGGATCAGGCGTGGCCCGGCACATGTAGGCGGCCGGATGCGGTTTCGGTGACGTACAAGGCCGGTTTCGGCACCGCCGCGGACGTGCCGGCTCCGATCAAGCAGGCGATCCGCATGACGGTCGCGGCCTGGTATGAGCACCGCGAGACGGTGCGTGTCGGCGAGACGGCGGTCGAGATGCCTTTCGGCGCGACGATGTTGATCGCGCCATTTCGACGGGTCGGCCTCTGATGACCAAGAGTGGCGGCGGCAGGCTTCAATTCCGCGTGGCATTCGACCAGCGGGCCGAAGTCGAGGATGGGCACGGCAATACCGAAGCCGACTGGGTGGAGCAGTTCCAGTGTCGCGCCGGGTACATTCACCTTCGCGGCGGCGAAAACGTCATGGCTGGCCGCCTCTCGGGGAAGCACCCGCAGATCATCACCGTGCGGGCCTCGTCGCAGACGAGATTGATCACCACGGCGTGGCAGTTGCGCGACGCCCGGACGGGCGCAGTCTTCAACATCCGCGACGTGACGCATGAGACCGACCGGCAGTGGATATCCCTACTCGTCGAGAGTGGCGTGGCAACCTAACAGGAGCTTTTCATGGCAGACCTGACCATCCAGAACCTGTCCGACGAGGACGGGGGCGCGATCACCTTCGCCAATGCCGCAGTGGGCGGCGACAAATACGTCTGGGACAGCCGTGCGTCGATCATCATCAAGAACGATGACGCATCTTCGAAGACGGTGACGGTGACGCCGGCCTACACCGTCATCAACGACGAACGCTACGGCGAGCTGACGCGCTCGGCGATCGTGCTCGTCGTCGCGGCCGGCGAGGTGGCAATCATCCCGCCTGTCTCGGTCGCGTTCCGGAATGCGGCCGACCTCAACAAGGTGGCGCTCACCTATAGCGCGGCGACCTCGCTCAAGGTCGCGGTGATCCGGACGCAGTAATGGTCCAGGGTCTCGCACAGCTCCAGCGGAAGCTCACCGTCACCATACCAGCCAAGGTCGAGGCGGCGACGCGGGCGGCCATGGAGAAGGGGGCGCAGGAGGTCGTCGACATGATGAAGCGCCTGGCCCCTTTTGAGGCAATCCGAGATAGCATCAACTGGACCTGGGGTGACGCCCCAAAAGGCAGCTTCACAATTTTCAAGTCCAGTAGCGGCCGGGAATACGCGGCGCTGCGCATTACGATCTATGTTGCGGACTGGCGTGCACACTGGTTCGAGTTCGGAACGGTCGAGCGGTTCCTGAAGACCGGCCAGCCAACCGGTAAGATTGCAGCCAGCCCTTTTTTCTTCCCGAGCTACAGAGCCATGCGCAAGCGTATCAAGTCCCGCATCACGCGCGCCATGAAGAAGGCGATCCAGTCGGAGCGTGTCGAATGAGCGTCGCGGTTGCTCTGCAGGACGCGGTGCTGAACGCGCTGAAGGCCGACGCCACGGTGGCGGGGCTCATTGTCGGTCGCGTCTATGATCGTATCCCGGCGACGGCCAAGTTCCCGTATGTGAGCTTGGGGCCCTACGATTTCGCCTCCGACGACGCCGAGTGCATCGACGCGGGCGAACATACGCTGCAGGTCGACGTCTGGAGCCAAAAAGTCGGCCGCGTCGAGGCGAAACAGATCACCGATGCAGTTCGCAGGGCACTGCACAAGCATGAGGCGGATCTCGGAGCCTATGCCCTTGTCGAGATGCGCGTGGATTTCACCCAGGTGATCGGCGATCCGGACGGGCTAACCTCCCACGGGATCGTCCGCGTCACCGCCATGATCGAGGAGCCGGTATGACGATGGCCTGGGCGATCTTCCATCGCGAATGCAACTGGTCCCGGCCGAAGAGCGTCTATTCATTCAACGCGAAGGCCTCGCCGGACCCTCAGCAGCGCCCGCGCGATTTCGTCGACTACTGCGTCGGCAGGGGGTGGGCGAAGGAGGTTCCGGCGCCAAACCAGAACGATGCCCCTGCAGATGCTGGAATTGTGAAACGCGCCCCGAAGGGCCGTCGCCGGGCGCAGTAGCCCACTTCCTCAAGCCGGGCTTAGGCCCATGTCACCGCCGGGTTGCACCGGCTTTTCCCGCATGGAGAACCGCTATGGTCGCACCGTCGACTGCAAAGTTTCAGCATTTGGTGCTCGAGGTCGAAACCGATACCCCTGGCACCTACACCAAGATCTGCGGGATCACCTCCCGCGGTATCAATCGCCAGCACAACATGCAGACGTCGGAAGTCCCGCAGGACTGTGACGACGAAAGCCTGCCGGCCAAGGTCGAGCGATCCGTTCAGTCTTCGGAGGTGACTATCTCCGGATCCGGCGTTTGGGCGGCCCAATCGCACGAGATGATGCTCGATTGGTGGTATGGCGGCCAGACGAAGAACGTGCGCGTCCGCCATGCCAATGCGTCCGTAGGCGATACCGAATACGAGACTGGCCCGGCATACTTGACCTCGATCAATAATCAGGCCGAGAAGGGCCCGAGCGTCACCGCTGAACTCACCATCGAATTCGATGGCATTCCCTCGCGCACGCCCAAGGCCTGATCATGCGGCACGGCGAGGTGATCGTCTGGGCCGGTGGCGAGCATAGCTTTCGGCTTGGGATCGGTGAGCTTCGAGCGATCGAGCAGCGTTCAGATGCCGGTGTGTCTGTGGTCCTGGTGCGCCTTCTCTCCGGGACGTGGAAAGTCGACGACGTGATCAATCCGATCCGTCTCGGATTGATTGGCGCCGGACTGTCGGAGCCTGAAGCGAAAAAGCTGGTCGATGCCGCCACGGAATCGGTCAATCTTTATGCGCTCGCAGTCACCGCGGCCGAAGTGCTTCGGCGGTTCGTCATGTGGGAAGGAGAAGACCAACCGGGGGAAGCTCCAGCGGGGCAGGCGGAAACGACCTCGCCCCGCTCCCCAACGGTCGCACCCGATGGTCAACCTACTACGGAGCCGGTGCCGTCCTCGGCTTCGTTCCCCGAGACGTCGACGACATGACGCTGTGGGAATTCCACTGCTGCATGGAAGGCTATCGCAAGGCGCACCAGACCGAAGAGGCGGCGCCGCCTCCGATGGATGAAAAAACGGCCGGCGAGCTCGGTATCGAGGGTTTCTGATGGCATCGACAGCAGAAGATCAGGCGCGGCTGCTCGTTTCGATCGAGGCGACGCAGGCGAAATATGTCAAGCAGATGGAAGCCGTTGCGCGGGCATCGGCAAAGGCAGCGAAGCAGGCTGAGGACGCCTTCCGTGGGGCGAACGACAATATCGCTCGCTCGACCGACAACGGCGCCAAGCGAGCCGCCGCTTCAGTCGGGCAGACGCGCGCCGCGGTGGCGAACCTGTCTTTCCAGCTCAACGACATCGCGATGGGGCTTGCTTCGGGGACATCGCCTTTCACGATCATGGTGCAGCAGGGCAGCCAAGTCGCGCAGGCGTTGCAGGGTGCTGGCGGCGGCCTCGTCGGGGCGGTGAAGGCGCTCGGAGGGGCCTTTGCGTCTATGGTCAATCCGGTTTCACTGGCGAGTTTCGCGCTGATCGGTCTCGGCGGGGCAGCTGTCCAGTATTTCATGACGCTCAAGTCGGACGCGCCGGATGCGAATGAGCTGCTGAAGCGGCACGCCGAACTGATCAGGTCCTTCGATGAGGCGTACGGTATCGCCGAGAAGGGCGCCAAAAAGTACTCCGAGGCGGTCAAGGCAATCGAGCTTCAGAAGCTCCGCGATCAGTTTGGTGATCTGAAATCAGCGCTGCAGGATGTCGGTAAGGATCTTGCCGGCGACGTTCTTGGCATTTCCGAGAGCAGTTTCGAGGGAGCGACGAAATCGGTTGGCGATTTCGGTGACGCTCTTAAGTTGCTGGAGCGCGACATCCCCGATGTGCGCGGCTTTGCCCTGGCTATGCAGGCCATCGAGGCTCAGACCGGATTACCAGAAAACGTTCGGAAGCTGGCTGGCGAGTTGCGTAGGTCGGCAATGGAGTCTGTTCCGTTGCAGGATGCGCTGGAGGAAGCGCAGCGCCGCGTTGGGGTTCTTCGTCTGAACGGCGAGGAGGCTGTGAAGACGTTCAGCACGTTGACATCCACCTTGGTCGGGCTGGGAGCGGAGGGCGGTGTTGCTGTCGAAACCGTGGCGAAGAAGTTCACCAACGATCTCGTGCCAGCGGTTGCTACCGCGATCACCCAGCTCGGCGACTACATCAAGAACTATCAGGCGCTGCAGAAGATGATCGAGCGGTCGCCTCTCGGCACGCTCTCGCCGTTGGTTTCGGGCGGCGGGCAGTTTCTCAATCCCGACCAGTTCAATACGTTCCGGGCAGACGAGGCCAACTTGCGCGCGGCGGGTGAGACCATGGCCGCCGCCATGATCAAGCGCTTTGAGAGCTTTAGTGGCTCGGCCTATGCGGACACACGCACGTCGACCGGCAAGTTTGATGCCTGGCGGGCGGGTTTTGGTTCGGACACGGTGACCCGTGCGAACGGTATGATCGAGAAGGTGACGAAGGAAACGGTCGTCTCGCTCGATGATGCCGAGCGCGATCTCTCCCGCCGGATCCTCGAATTCCAGTCGGGCATTCAGAACGCGATCGGCGTCGACACATGGCGCAGCCTCAGCGAAGGGCAGCAGGCTGCGCTGACGTCGATCGCCTACAATTACGGGAGCTTGCCGAAGAAGATCGTCGAGGCGATCCAGAGCGGCGGCGGCCCGCAGGTGGTCGCCAGCGCCATTGCTTCACTCACCGCGAACCCGGATCGTCGGCGCGAAGAGGCGCAGTCATACCTTTCCGGTACCGGAATCTCGATGTCGGAAGCCGGGCTTGGCGGGCGCAAATCGCGGACGCCGGCCGACACCTTCAAGGGCTCGATGGAGGACGTTCAGCGCCGCATTGACCTCCTGAATGCGGAGTATGAGGCGCAGGCCCGCGTCAATCCGCTGGTGAACGATTATGGCTATGCGGTCGAGAAGGCTCGTATCCAGCAGGATCTGCTGAACAAGGCGCAGGAGGCCGGCATCACGGTCACGCCCGAGCTGGCGGCGAAGATCGAGTCCCTAGCCACCAACATGGCGAAGGCCAGTTCCGGCACCGAGCAGCTGAAGGACAAGCAGCAGCGTCTTGCCAATCAGGCGGCGGAGATCAAGGACATCGGCCGCGAGGCGGTGGGCGGGCTGATCAGCGACCTGATGCACGGCCGGAACGCCGCCGATGCGCTTTCCGATGCGCTTGGCCGGGTCGCCGATAGGCTGCTCGACATGGTGCTGGATGGATTGTTCAGCGGCGGAGGCCTTTTCGGCGGGGGAGGCGGTGGCGGCGGCCTGCTCGGTGGCATGATCATCCCCGGGATCCTGCACAAGGGCGGCGTTGCGGGCAAAGACGGCTACGGCCATGGTCGGGCGGTCTCGTCGTCTGTGTTCTCGGGTGCGAGCCGCTACCACAAGGGCGGCGTCGCTGGCCTGCAGCCGGGCGAAATTCCCGCCATCCTGCAGCGCGGCGAAGTCGTCTTGCCGAAGGGCGCGCAGGCAGCGGCTCAAGGCGTCCATGTGACCGTCGGCGTCAGCGCGGACAGTTCCGGAAACCTCATGCCATTCGTCGAGAGCGTTACCCAGGCGGGAATCCGCAGGGCGGCGCCGGGCATCGTTACTGCCGCGGCCAAGAGCGTGCGTCAGAACATGCCTTCCATGATGTCCGAGGTTCAGAGCCGCTCGTTCTAGGGATCGACCATCCAATGACTGATGCCTGGCCGGTGGACGTCCTGCGTCCCCAGAATGTCGCGTGGAACATCGCGCCGCGATCCCTGAGGGGGCCGACGAGCGTTTCGGGCGTCACTCAGGTCGTCGCCTCGGATGCCGGCGTCTGGAAAGCGACATTCAGCAATGTCGCAATTCGGAACCGCACCGAGGTGCTGGCCTTCCGTGGCATCGCCGTCAAGCTGGAGGGGATGCTCAATCCGATCTTGGTGCCCCGCTGTGGCGCGTACCAGCCGGAGCCGGGAGACAACCTTGCTTATCCCGACGCTCGCGCGGCATCGCCGGCGAACGCCGGAGCGGTGTCGCTCTCGGTCACGAACATCACGCTGAAGTCGACGATCGTCGCCGGGCAGGATTTTTCCATAGGCGAGCGCATGTATCGCGTTCGCTCCGTCGACTACACCGACGGCTTCAGCAGTCACGAAGACGGCGCCCTGTTCAGCGATGACAGCGGCTACTTGGCCGATGGCGAGGTGTCGCTGACGTTCCGGCCGAAACTGCGCGATGCCGTGGCGCTTAACGCCGTCCTCAACTTCCGTTCGCCGGTTTGCCGCATGCGTCTGGCGACCGACAATGAGATGGACCTCGAGCTTCAGTTGCACCGGTTCGGTGCGCCGACGGTCACATTCGTCGAGGATATCTGATGTTCGATTTCTTCACCCCGACACAGATCGCCTTGCTGTCGGCGAGCACCGTGCGGTGCGACCTTGCGGTCAAGTTCGCGTTCGTCAGCCAGACCATCTATGCATGGAACGGCAACACTTCGATCACGATCGGCGGCAATATCTATCGGCCGATGTATGGCTATGGCCAGATCGAAGGCCTCGAGGATGCCGGCGGCACGGAATCGTCGGCGGTCACGGTCTCCCTGGCGGGTCTACCGGGCAAGGCGCCGGATGTCCTGGCCGCCGCCTTGGCGGAGACACCGGAGGTGGCGCAGCAGCCGCTGACGATTTCAATGATCCTGTTCAACGCCGACTGGCAACCCGTGGGCAGTCCGCTGCCGTTGTTCGTCGGCTTCATGCAGCCTCCGCAAGTTACCCGCACGGTGGCAACCGACGATCAGGGTGGGCAGCAGACGGTCAGCGTCACTGCCGAGAACATCTTCTTCAATCGCAGCCGGCCGCCTTATGGGTTGAACACCGACCGCGACCAGCAGGCCAGATCGCCCGGAGACAAGTTCTTCGGCTTCGTGAGCAGCTTGCGCTCAAAGAGCATCACTTACCCCGATTACTGATAGAGCGATGAGCGTCGACGACTTCATCCGTGAGGAGGCGGCCCAGCCTTTTGTGTGGGGCCGGACCGATTGCGCCTCGACTGCCGACCGGTGGGTGAGGCTGGCGACCGGAAGGTCGCCCATGGCGGTCTATGGGCGCAAGCATGGCAATGAGGAAGAGGCGCGCTCCTGGCTGTTGCAACCGGGTGGCATTGCCGTGGCAATGAACCGCGTGATGCGCTCGGCCGGTTTCAGGCGGACCGTCGAGCCGGTTCCCGGTGATGTCGGGCTGGTGCTTCTCGATCCGCAGACAATAGCGGTCGCGATCCGTGGGGGCGCCATGTGGTTCGCTCATAGCGAGGCCGGGGCGCATGGATTGCCGGTCGCGCATTTCTGGAAAGCCTGGAAGATCGCCTGATGCCTGGTGCCATTGGTCTCATCGCCACCTTCGCCGCGGCCTATGTCGGCGGCGGTGCGGCAATCGCCACCGCCGTCTTTTATGGTACGCAGGCGGTTCTCTATGGCGGGCTGCTTATCGGCGCCCAGCTGTTGAGCAACGCGTTCCGTCGCCAGCCGAAGCCGGAGGATGTTCAGAGCTCGATCAAGTCCAGCACATCGCCGCGCATGCGCCATTACGGCCGGGTGAAAACATCAGGGGTGTGGGTTTTCGGCGATAGCGTTTCCGGCGCCCTGCACAAGGTGATCGCGCTTGGCACCGGCCTGCTGGACGCGATCGAGGAGGTATGGATTGACGACCACCTGGTGACGCGAGACGCGAACGGCTGGGTGACGTCGGCGCCATACTTTGATGATGGGGATTCCTATGCCCGGGTGCAGGTCCGGCTCGGCCTGCCGACGGAAACTCACTATTCCGACCTTACGGCGAAATTCCCGGAGTGGGATTCGAGCCACCGCGGCGACGGTGTTTCTTCGCTTTATGCCTATCAGGCACCGGTGGATTCGGAGAAGTTCTCGCGCTTCTTTCCTCGCGTCACCGAGACGCTGTATCGCGTCGTTGCGCGCGGGGCCCGGATCTACAACCTCGGCACTGCAACGACGGTGTGGTCGGATAACGCCGCCAATGTGATCCGGGACTATATGACCCACGCCGATGGCATGCGCCTGCCCGCGTCATTGGTGACCACGCCGAATGCCGCCACCGGATGGCTGGCGGCCTACAACGTCGCCAACGAGAATGTGTCGTTGAAGGCTGGCGGCACGGAGAAGCGATATCGGCTGTGGGGCAGCTACAGTCTCGGCGAACGGCCGGCCGACGTGCTGTCTCGCATGCTTGCCTCCTGCGACGGCCGCCTGCTGCCGACGCCCGATGGCGGCATTTACCTGGAGCCGGGACAGCCGGCGCCGGTGGACATCCCCGTTCTCAATGCCGATGCGATCGTCGGCGTGTCGGGGGTCGCGCGCGGCCGAAATGTGCTGACCAGCGCAAATGTCATTCGGTCCACTTACACCTCGGTGAACCATGATTATGAAGCGACCGACGCCGATCAATGGATGGACGCCGCCGACGTTTCCTTGCGGGGCGAGATCCCGACAGACGCGCCCTTTGTGATGTCGCCGAGCCACGCGCAATGCCGACGGCTCATGAAGATCACGGCATTCCGCTCCAATCCGTCGTGGGTCGGATCGTTTTCATGCAACCTGCGCGGCTTGGCAGCTTTCGGGAAGCGCTATGTGCAAATCGACTTTCCGGCCTATGGCATCGACGAAGTGTTCGAGATTGCGCGCTTCCGGTTCGATATCGGCGAGGGTGGCATTCTGATCGGCGTGACGCTGGATGTGCAGTCGATGCCGCGCGCCGCCTATTCCTGGAACGCCGCCGCGGAGGAGGGTACGGCGCCGATCGCCGAGGGCACGACGGTCAACAACACAATCCCTGTTCCGACGGGATTTTCCGGCACATCGATCCATCTCAATGTCGATGGCAGTGCGATCGCGGTCGCGAGGCTGACATTCGATCCTCCGCCCGTTGCTTCGCTCCGCGTCGAGGCCCGCGGGAAGAAGACATCCGAGACCGGATGGAAGCCCGTTGCGATCCAGCTCCGGGCGACGGAGGCGGACAGCTGGCCGCTCGACGATGGCGTCGAGTATGAATTCCAGGTCAGGCATGTTTCGCAGACGGGGAGACCTTCGGCCTGGTCGACGCCTTCGCTCAAGATCACCGCCTATGGTGACCCAGTCGCCCCCGGTGCGCTGACAGGCCTGTCGGTTGCCGGCGGACTTGGCCGGGCGGTGGCTGCCTTCACCACGCCGGCATCCGCCAATCTGGCCCGCGTCAAGATCTACCGTCGTGCGACCGTCGGCACGCCTACGGAAAGTGACCTGGTCGCTTCCGTGAATGTGACGCAGTCATCCCCATACAACTATGTGGATGGCGATGCCTCGCGAACAGACCTGATCGTCAATGGCGATTTCGCCAGCGGGACGGGTTGGGTCGGCACCAATTGGACGATCAGTGGCGGCAAAGCGAACTATACCGCTGGTTCGTTCGACACGCTCTCGCGCACAGTGGCCGGCGTATCGAGCGGCGACGTCATTCGCATGGGCTTCGTGATCAGCGGCCTTGTCGCCGGTTCGCTGGCGGCGAGGGCCCTTGGTGGAACCACGCCGAACGGGCCGAGCAAAACCACCAACGGCCAGCATTTTTCGGCTTTGACGACAGTCGGCGCGACGACGGCGCTGGGCGTGCAAGCCTCGAGTTTCAACGGGTCGGTGGACGATATCAAGGCCTATATCCAGACGCCGACGTGCGCGCCGTCGGGGACCTGGCAGTACTATCTGAAGGCGGTCAACAAATCCGGCTTCGGAACGATCCAGGGGCCCTTTGCGGCCATCGTCATCTGAAAAAAACAAAACGGAGACTGTTCAGATGGTGTCGTTGACACGGACGCCGAACACGGTTTGGCGCGACTATAATACCGATGGCGAACCGGGATCCGGTGCAAAGAAGCCGGTGAAGGGCGAAATCCGCACCCTTCTCAATGAGATGGTTACGGGCACCAGTGGGGTTGAAGGGGAGGTGCAGGGCGCGCGCGATGGCCATCCGTCGCTCGGCGCCAACGTCATCGGCATCCGCGGGGAAGTGGAGGGGGCGCGAGATGGTGAGGCTACGCTCGGAAGCAATGTTAGTGGCATCAAGGCCACGGCCGGTAGGGTAGATCGTGGATATGCGATCAGGCAGGCGGACAGTCATCCGGACTGGGATGCGCCTCACGCCGATTATCTGGCGACCTGGCCGACGAATGAAATGACTGTGCAGGCGGTCGGGCTTGGCGATATGACCGATGACGGCTTTCTCCGTTCCGGCGGTGTGGCCATCAACCGACTTCAGCCGGCTTGGGACTTTTGGGACTCGGACGTCGTGCCGATCGCGATGGACGGCGCCAAAAGCATCTTCGTCGGGTACGATAGGGTTTCAGGGTTCCTCACGGGCCCGAACGGGATTGATGTCAACACGGCGCCGCCGGAATGGGATCAGTCAACCGTTGACATTATCCCTATTGCTGAAGATGCAGACCGCAAGGTCATTCTCGGGTTCAATCGGCTTACCGGCACGCTTGTCGGAGCGTTCAGCGATGCGCCGCGTGAAGCCATGGGCTACATCAACAGCGGCACGTTGATGCTGTGGTGCGAGGGGTTCGCCACCGACATTCCGGTGGCGACCGAGGCGGAAGTGACGAGCGTCCTGTCGATTGAACAGACGTCGACCAACATCACCGCGCTCTGCAGCACGGCATCCGGGAAGAAGATCATCAATGTCGAGCTTAGCGCAGCCGCCCCAACGCTCGCTTCCGGCATCACGAAAATCAGAATGGTGCTCATCGTAGGCCAGAGCTTGGCCGAAGGATGGAACAACGATCCTGTGGTGACGCCAACGGCGCTCAACCCCGGTCGGGCGTTGATGTTCAATGGCGGGGTTCGCTTCATGGGAGGAGCGCCCTACGACCCGCCAAACACTAACGATCTGCTCAACCGCAATCGCGTGGCATTTCTGGACGACCTGGTTGAAGTCGACGGCGGCTACGCATCCCAGACGGTCGCTGCGACCCTATGCGATCGACTGCTCGGCAGCCTGCCGGCCGATGAGGCGCTTCTCGTTGCGAACGGTGCGCTTGGCGCCTCGAGCTACGCCATGCGCAAGAAAGGAACGGCGACCTACCGCAACCTTTTGCTGACGGTCGAGCGGGGGGCGACGATCGCGCGCATGCTCGGTTGCGAATTCGAGGTTTCGTATGTTGTCAAGATCGACGGCGAAAGCGACAGCGGCTCCTCGCAGGCGACTTGGCTCGCCAATATGTACGAGGAGCATGCCGACCTGAATGCGGATATCAAGTTCCGCACCGGTCAGGCCGCCGATATTGTCGTGATCACGGATCAGATGGGGCGCGGCGCTTCTCCTGTCGTTCTGGCGCAGATTCAGGCGGCGAAAGACCAGCCGACAAAATTCGTTTGCGTCGGTCCGAAATATCACCTCGAAATGGATGATAGTGTCCACCTCACCGCCTTGGGGTACGCCATCCGAGGGGCAGAGTTTGCCCGCGCGATCGTCAGGTTTCGCGGCGGCACCAATCCGCTGCCGCCGTATATCAGTGCCGCTGTGAGAGCAGGGGCCGTCATCACCTGCACGATCGCCGGTGATTTCGTGGGTCCGATGATGGAAGATTCCGCGACCGTCACCGACCCCGGCAACAAAGGCGTGATCTTCACGCAAACCGGCGGCAATTCCGTCACGATTCTGTCGACTGCAATATCTAGCGGGAACCTTATTGTCACCCTGTCGGACACGCCGACCGGAACCAACCAGAAGATTACGATTGGCCGCGGTGGCGAACCTGGGATCGGCCCTGTCGACGGCCCGCGTGCCTGCTTTCGAGATCAGTCGCCAGACACGGTGACGATCGCTGGAAGCGCCCACCCCCTTCATCGCTGGATCGCACACTGCGAATGCGCCGTGACGACTTAAAGGAGATTGCGCAAATGGTGCTTCATTACCCCAACATCGTGCTGCCCCAGAACTTCCCCACAGCGAAGCGACCGGGAGAGCGCCTGATAAGCAGCCCGATCTTTCAAAACCTCTTCGTGTCGTTCGACCAGTTTCTGACCCTGGAGGACACGCGCATTTCGTCGTGGGCGGCTCCATCAGGGCTGAATACTTTCACTCAGGCCACCGCGGCCAAGCGCCCGCTTCTGACGGGCAACGTGGCAAATGGCCGACCTGCCGCGTGGTTCAGCGATGCGCGCGCCGATTACCTGACCCTGACCACGCGCCCATCTACTGGCGGGGCCTTCTCGATGGCAGCGGTATTCCGGCCCGCGACGTCCCTAACGCAGGGTGTGTTCTGCTCGGTGGGCGCTGGTGCATCCAAGGTTGCGATTGATCTCACCAACACAAACTTCATGGGAGCGAGGTGCGGCAGTGCGTCGATCTTCGCCTCGGCTCCCGTCGGAGCATGGAGCGTTGCCATTCTGGCCAAGAACGCCACCACGTTCCGGCTGCGCGCCAACGGTGTCACCAGCGTCGTGACCGCTCACGACAACGATACGTCGACAGCTCCGTTTCTGTTGGGAGGACAGACTACAACCGTCCAGCCATTCAACGGGCATGTCGCACTTGCGGCGACGTTCAGCGGGGACATTCTTGACGCTGCAAACGCCAGCACGCTGCAGGCTCTCGTCGACTACTGCAAAGCCAATTACAACCTGGCCGCCTGACGCGCCTCCACGCACGCCTTCGAAAGGGACGGGGCGAAAAGCTCAACCGCACCGTCTCGGCCCTGGCGGCAAGCCTCTGGCGTCACCTCTGGCGCCGTGCTGCGGCTTGTTTGCGATGCTATTGCTATGCTGATCGCAACCCCTGCGACGACTAGCATGTATTTCATGGCGTCACCTCAATCGGCGGTAGCGATAGCATGCCGCTGTGAGCCTGTCATTCATCGGTTGACGAATGCACGTGTAAGTTATGTCGCTATGATGCGTATTGAACGGCGATCTTCTCTTGGAGGTCTTCATCCGCCCTGCGGTAGTCGACCTTGCCGGTCCCTCTGCATGTCTTGCACTCAATCTTCCTGCCAACGATAGACCGGCCCTTCCCGGCGCCTTTGCAATCTGGGCAGGTGGCTAACAGGGGACCAATGTCCACCATCTCGTCTCGTCTTTCAGAAATATCTACCCCGCAGAGCGGTATCATTTACCGAACCCGGGGTTGTCGCAACCGCTAATAGCGGCGGTCGCGCTTTCCCCTAACCTTTCACTCATCAAGGAAACATCCATATGACGATCGTTGCTCTGCAACGCGCGTTGATCGCGCTTGGCTATGACCTCGGGCCAATGGGGGCGGACGGTTTTCCCGGCCGGCGCACCACGGCTGCTGTCCGGCAGTTTCAGTCCGATCGCAAGCTTGGCGTGAAGTATCCTGGAACAGTCGGGCCTATCACCCTCGCCGCGCTCGGTTTGGCGGGCGAGGTCGCGCCGGAGCCGGGTGTTCCTGCCGGCGAGGTCGTGCCCCCTTGGATCGCGATCGCCCGGTCGAAGATCGGGCTCCACGAGAAGATCCACAACAAGAAGCTGCGAGACTGGCTGAAGAGCGACGGGCATACGCTCGGCGACCCGGCGCAACTGCCCTGGTGCGGCGACTTTGTCGAAACCTGCCTTGCGCTCGCGCTACCCAAAGAAGTGTTACCCGGCAATCCGTACTGGGCACTCAACTGGAAGCAGTTCGGGCGGCCGATCGACATCGTGGCTCTTGGCGCGGTCGCGGCCTTTGTGCGGCCCGGTGGCGGGCATGTCGGGTTCATCGCGGGCCACGATCGGACGCACTATCACGTCTTGGGTGGCAACCAGCAGAACGCCGTCACGATCACCAAGATCATCAAGGATCGGCTGTCCGGCCCGCTGCGCTGGCCGTCGAGCTATGCGCTGCCGACCGAGGCGCTGCCCTATCGCGACATCAACGCGACCGTTTCCACCAACGAGGCATAGGAGGCCTGACATGGACAAGATTTCGAAAGCGATCGGCGCCGGCGCCGGTGGCGCGATCACGGGCGCCGGCATCGGGGCGGTCTACCTGCCCGAGGGCTCGCCCTGGTACGCCTACGTCCTGATGGCGGCCGTCACGGCGCTGCTGCCGGCCGTCGTCACGTATCTCGCGCCGAAAAACGCGAACTAAAGCGCGCGGCGGGTTGCTGTGACCGAAGGGCGAGGGGATGAGGCCGAGGAGCCTACGATGGCGACGAAACCTGCATTTCGCTGGGAATGGAACATCAACACGATCGCCGTGCTGCTCGGCTTCGCCGGCATGTTCATCGCCTGGGGTTACACCTGGGCAGAGGTGAAGGTGAAAGTCGGTAGCATCGATCGGCTCGATACTCGGCTTACGGCCGTCGAGGTCGACGTGCGGCGCCTCGACAATCACGAGCTCCGGCTTACGACAGTCGAGAAGCAGGCCACCGATGCCGCGACCGCGACCCGGGCGATGGAGAGCACGCTCAATTCCCTCGCGATCGACGTGCGGGTGACGCGCGAGATCCTGCAGCGCCTCGAGGCGGCGCAGTCGGGGCAGGGCTCGGCCCTGAAGTAATCCGCGCCCGGCGGTACCGGGCATCATGAAAGTGGAGAAGACCGATGACGGTCCGAGTGCGAGCGAAATTCATGTGCAGCGGCAAGGAAGGAACCACCGTGTTTCTGCACACCGTCTATTCCGAGGATGTGCAGTCCGAGGATGGGCGCTTTACCAAGGCAACCCCTTGGGGTGAGTTGCGGATGAATGTGGATAATCCGTCTGCGGCCATCCAGTTCGAGCCGGGGAAGTCGTACTATCTCGACTTCACGCCGGCCTAATGACTCATCCCGCGCCCGGCGGGTAATCCGGGCGGATGCCTCCCTGAAACTGCCCCGCTGGCTCACGCTGGCGGGGCTTTTTCGTTTTGGAACGCGGCGATCTGATCCATCGTGCAGTCGCGAGGAACCTTGTCGGTGCGCCATCGGACCAGCCTGGCGCCGTGGCGCATGTAGCCGCCGCTGATGTGGTCGGCGCTGAGCTCGGCAACCAGGGCGGGGCGGACAGGCACAAACTTGCGCTTGACGCGCGTCCATCGGTTCATCGCCGCGGGGCTGCGGCCGGTGAAGCCCGGGCCACCCTCGATCTCCTTCAGTGCCTGGCGCGTCTCGGCCGCTTCCTTCGTCACGCGGGAATGCCCGACGAAATTGAGCTTGCCAGCCTCGTCGTAGAGGCCGAAGAGCAGGCTGTCGATCTGGCCCGTGACCGGATCCAAATACATGCCGGCCAGCACCGCATCCACGCTCTTCCACACCTTATATTTGCGCATGGCGCGCTCGCCGGGCCGGTAGGGGATGTCGAGCCGCTTCGCGACGATGCCGTCCAGGCCCTTCTGGCCGATCCATCGCCTCGCGGTTTCGGCCGATCGGGTGGCGTCGGACAGGATCAAGGCCGACGTCTTGCCGGCCGCCTTGATAAATCGCTCCAGCGCGGCCCGTCGCGTCTCGAATGCTTCGCTGGCTATGGAGCCGTCTTCGTCGGCGAGCAAATCGAAAGCGATCAGCTGCGCAGGGTATTTCGCCGCCAAGGTCGCCGCCCGACTCTGTGCCGGGTGCAGGCGGAGCTGGAGCACTTCGAACGATTCGCCGGGAATGATGATCTCGCCGTCGACGACGTAGCGGCGCGGTCGGAGCTTCAGCAGGGCGTCGGCGAGCTCGGGGAAGTAGCGGTTCAGCGGCCTCTCGTTCTTGGACTGGAGGTCGATCCCGTCCCCGTCGCGAAACACAAGGCAGCGGAAGCCGTCATATTTCGGCTCATAGAGCCACCGATCCCCAAGGGGGAGGCGTTCGATCGGCTCGGCTTCCATCGGCTTCATGAAGCAGAATTTATCGTGCGCCGAGAAGCCGTCGAGTCCGCCTTATGGCCTTTGCTCCCTTGACCCGGTGGAGTGGTAGTTCCTAATTCGTTCCATGAGCGAGAATGAACAGCCCGGTGGTCTACGGCTTCGCTGGTCGCGCACTGTTATCGGCGGACAGACCGCGCCCTACGATTTCGCTGCTTGGGATGACGATCGATTCCCCAATCAGACGGTCGCCAGGATCTATTGGAAGCAGGGCGGCAACATCGGTAGCGGCTGGTTCTGGAGCATGCCGCTGCTCGGCCGGACGGGCGGCCGATCTTACGGGCCGGCACAAGGGACGGCCGACACCAAGGACGAAGCCGCCCGCGAGTGCGAGGCCGCCTATTACAGGTTTCTGGCGGCTCTCCTACCTTCTGAAACGCGGCAGTGAAACGGCCCTCCCGAAGTGTCACGCGACGACCCTTGAGAGAAACGCCCCCTTGAAAACGCTGACTTCCTAGGAGCCTTCCAAGCTGAATATGACGGCCATCCGCGCACCCTTGCCGGGCATCTGAAAAAGTGAGAAGTGGCGAGAACTGGGGCGCAAACTGGGGCGCAAAATCGAGGGACAGTGCATATCTAACCCGCGAACTGTCCTGAAAATCGTTAATGAAATCAACTGGATGCTGGAATACGGTTGCCCGGGGTTGTGGTGCGGATGAAGGGACTCGAACCCCCACGCCTTTCGGCACCGGAACCTAAATCCGGGGCGTCTACCAATTCCGCCACATCCGCAACGCGACCGCCAAATCTCATGCGGTCATCATTCTGTCAATCTCCCAGCCGAAAGGGTCGGTTAGGCAGACGTGAAGATAGTTGAAAATCGGGCCCGTGTGTGACAAAAGGCGTGGCAAATGTGACGGGATCGGCGATCCGTTCGGCCTGAATCTGGTAAGTAGAAGGAAAAACAGTCACTTACCGTCTTTTGGCGACGAGTTTAACGAGGAAGGTGAAATCCGCTGTAACAGCGGAGATCTCCGCTGAAATCCCCAGCATGATGGCACTCCCGGCACGAAAATCCGGCAGGCTCACCACAGGCGAGGCCCCTTCCAGGGTATTCGTGAACACAA
>VFQN01004543.1_pt1 | contig 18219 bp, 34 predicted proteins | sample 3512371 | NCBI WGS metagenome assembly VFQN01 (sample SAMN10412370, study PRJNA504923) | tailings metagenome | isolation source: Replicate 2 from Balatoc abandoned mine | place: Philippines: Itogon, Benguet | collected 2017-08-28 | reverse complement strand
ACCCCCGTCCCCTACAGCCCACAGCCTCTGCCTGCCCTACCTCACGCCTCCCCCACCCGCCCTTCCCCTGCTGCCGCTCCCCCCCGACAGCATCCCATGCGGCCCAAGCGCCATTGAGTGCCCCCCCGCAGCGTACTGCCCCTGCCCCCGCGCCCCCCGCTCCCCCTGCCCCTGCCCCCGCCCCGCCACGGCGCCCCCTGCGCCCCCCTGCTGCCCCCCCGCCCCCGCCGCCGCCAGCACGTCCAGGTCCACGCCCGACATGGCGCCCAGCAGCTCGCCGTCCTCGTCACCTGAACGATGGTTAATACACATGGGGCACACACACAGTTAATACACACGTGCAGGTGCGGTTTGGGGTGATTTTCAGGTCCACGCCCAAAAGCCGTCCTCGTCACCTGCAGTGCGTTTACTAAAAAAGAGGAAACAGGGACGGGTCAGCGTACTGGTTGGGAGCACATAGGAATAGGAGAGCAAGCACGTCGGACTAGGGATAGGAGCAAGCCCGCTGCGCCCCCTGACACATTCCTGCACCTCGCTGCCTGTGCCCTTTCCCCAACCTGCTCTGTAAAAGGCAGCGTGCACAACTCGTGCACAGGCAGCGTCGCCCCTGTGGCATCCTTGCTCCCCTGCCCCAGCCTCGCACCCCAGGGTACTCACAACCCTTGCCCCGGCACCCCCTGGGTCCTCACCCCCTGGGCCCCCCTGGCACCGCCTGGTTCCTCCGTCCTCTCTCACGACACTATTCTAGGTCCTCCCCCACGACACTCATCCATACGCACGCTGCTACCCACCCTCGGGTATGTTGTTGCCTGGGTTCGCCAGCAGGCCGTGTGTATTAGCGGAGCCGTAGCTCAGCGCCGCAGGGCTGTAGCCGCCGGGGCCCTCGGACTCCGTCGCTGCGTCGTCCGTGTCCATGTCCAGGCCGTGTGGGTTAAGGGTGGACTGGCCCAGCCGCATGGACCTGGAGTGTGGGTAGGGCAGTGGTGCATGTGTATTAGCAGCATGTGGTTGGTGGGGTTGCTGCGTCGCCCGTGCCCATGTCCAGGCCGTGTGGGTTAAGGGTGGACTGGCCCAGCCGCACGGACCTGGAGTGCGGGTCAGGGAGTGGTGCACGTGTATTAGCAGCATGTGGGTAGTGGGTTGCGGCATCGCGTGTGTCCGTGTCCAGGCCGTGTGTGTCAAGGGTGGACTGGCCCAGCCGCATGGACCTGAGGTGGGGCGTGTTGGGGTGGTGCATGCGAACTAGCAACGTGCAGGCACGTTACCGTATCGTCCGTGCCATGTTTCCTCTGACTGCCAAGGTGAGGGTGCCCTCATCATGAGGAGGGCATGCGGACGACGATACTGTATGCATGTACGGTACATGTGTACTAGCGGTATGCGGACCGGTGCTACCCTACCTCTATCATCCTTTGGTACACGCCCGTCCACCAAGCCATGGTATACTAGCTGTCGGAGCGACACCCAACATGTGTACAAGCGAAGACTCGGTGGGCTCTACCCCTCCCCCTACCCCGAACCCTTAATACACACCCACACCCACCTGGCCATGGTGTACTCGCTGTCGGAGCTGTTCCTCCCCGCCTCCCGCCGCGGGGCCCGCACCGCCCCCGCATGGTGGTGGTGCTGATGGTGGGCGCCGCCGTGCGCGCCGCCATCCCGGGCGGCGGCGGCGGCGGGCGGCACTGCGGCGGGCGGCGGCGCCAGCGCGCCGGCGATTGCGTTGCCCGGCGGCAGCACGTGCGCGGGCAGCGGCTTGGGGCCGGAGGCCTTGCGCTGCAGGAGAGGCTCCGCAAGGCCGCCTGGGGGAGGGTATCGGGACATGGTGCGAGGTGCGTAACCAGTCAACGAATGTTCTGGGCAGGACTGTGCTGTAGGACAGACGACACAAGCACAGAGCCGCAGTGGGCTCCGGGGCCCTGTGTCTGTACGTGCGTACCGTACCCCTCCCCAGCATGCCATGCTCATGTGACTGACGCGGGGAGCACAGCACACGCCTAGGGAGTGCCCGATGCCCCGTGAAGCTCCGTGCTCCCCACCCCGCGCCACCCCACCCCAGGCACTCCGCGCCACCACCGGATTGGTTCTTGTTGCTTGGCAGCTGTGCGCTTACCCCACCCCACCCAAGTCACCCCGCCCACCTGTCTCCTCGTCCCCCTTGCCTCCTGCCCGTATCTCCTCCTCCGAGCCGCTGCCGCTGTCGTAGCCGCTCTCCGACCCCTCCCCCGACCCCTCCGACTCCTCCTCCTCCTCCGCCTCGGGCTTGGGCAGGCAGATGCGGATGAGCTCGTTGTACAGCGAGGTGCCTGCGCGGGTGTGAGAAGGTGTGCGTTAGCGTGTCACACTAGTACAGGTAAGCTCCTGTGCCGCAAAAACCAGGTCAGTGCACCCCACCCCACGACGCCCTTCGTCACCCACCACCAGAACCACTGCGTCACCCACCTGCGAACAGCGCAAACTCGCACACCTGCGAGCACCGAACAGCACCCACCGCTAATACACACGCCCGCTGCCTCCCCTCACCTGCGAACAGCACCGCGAAGCCCACCACCTGCAGCGGCAGGAAGCGCTCCCAGCCCAGCGCCATGGCCACCAGCCATATGAACAGCGTGCGCGTGGCGTCGATGGTGGCACGCGCAGCACCGCTCAGGGCCTGCGGGCACAGAGGAGCAGGTGCACAGCAGCAGCGGGTGCGATTGGGAAGCGATACGTGAAGTGCACGCTGCGAGCACGGGTGCATGCATGCACGGCTTTCAATGTCCAGGCTGGCCGGAACACATGCACGATATCCTGGTCCAACATGCAAGCGGCACGGCGTTCCGTTTGGTTTGGCCGCCAAACACATGCATGCATAGCGCAGGCAGGAGCAGGTGGGCCGCGGAGGCCACATGGGGCTATGAATGGGAAGGCATCGGGTAAGGCGGTGCAGCAGAGCATGCGGGCTTCGTCGATAGTGGCAAGCGCGGCGCCAGTGGGCCTGCACAGTGGAGAACAGGGTCGAGGGGAGGAGGGTGCACACCGTTTAGTGTTGCTTGCGTCAGGCTCGGCGAGTGCCTGTTTGCCCTCTGAGCTTTAGGCTTCACTACGCAATGCAAAATAACGCAACGCAACACACTGCAACGCGATGCAGCGCACCTTCGTAACGGAAATCCCGAAGAAGTTGAAGAACGCGATGGACACCACCGACACCAGCACCGCCCCCGCCAGCGGCCCGTTGGAGGCGATCTCGCGCAGCGCCTGTGGCGACGTACGGTACGGGGGTTGCGGCGCGGGATGTGTTGTGACTGAGGTGGTTGTAGGGGGTAATCTGTCCGGCACCACACTACGGCTAGGTACAAGTTATGGGGCTAAGTGCGACCTAGCGCCCAGCGCTTCCCCGGGCTGCAGACCGACGGACGAGGCGCCTGACCGACACACCAATCCACGGGACCACACAGGCGCCCACCGACCCATGGGACACTACACCGACCCGCTGGCCCACGGGCCTGCCCGCCCACCTGCGCCCACCTGCGCCCACCTGAGTTTATGGGCCCCCTGCGCCCCGGCGGGTCAACCAATAGGGCTCCCATCAGTGGCAGCTCCAGCCGACCCACGGGTTCCCCCGCCAACCCACTGACCCACGGGACGGCACCCCGACACGCCAACCCACCTGCGCCGCCGAGTCGATGGGCTCCCTGTGCCCCGGCGGGCCCACCAGCAGGGCCCCCGTCAGCGGCAGCGCCAGGGCGCAGATGGCGCAGCCCCACGCGCCCTCCAGCCCCACCGCCAGGAGCGTGGGCACGCGGTACTGCGCCACGAACTTCTCCTCCAGGATGAACTGTGGTGGGTTAGCACGAGTGTGTATCAGAGTAGTGGTGTGGGGTAAGGCAGGTGGGGCACGCGGTACTGCGCCACGAACGTCTCCCCCAGAATGAAGTGTGGGTTGACACCGTGTGACTTGGGTGATGTGTATCAGCGTGGCGTACGTCGTTACAACTAAAACGCTTGGACCTACACCGGGGCTCGCCCGCCCACAGGCCTGTTGGTGCAAATCACTAGCAGGGTCATGCAGCCCAGTATCCCAACCACATGGTCTTCCGTCCCTTCAACTGTAATCGCTATAACTCCAACCATCAAGTGCGCACTCACTCAACAACAAAGAGAGTGTGTCCACCCCTCGTCCATGGAAACAACGCACCTGCAGGGCCGTGAAGGCCTGCGCCGCCACCACGCACAGGTCCCCAAACAGCGGCGCCGACGCCGCGTCCACCCCCGGCTCCCCGCCCGCCACCGCCGCCACCAGCAGCCGCCGTACGCCCGCCACCAGCCCGCCGCCACCCTCCACCGCCCCGCCGTACGCATCGTACAACCCGCTGCTGCCGCCCGCTAGCGTACTGCTCCCGTTTCCCGGTGACGACGGCGGCGGGAAGTACGGCGGCGGCGAGGCTGGCGGCGGGGTGCTGCCTTTGCTGAGTACGGATGCGGCGCCCACCAGGGCCGCGCCGCCTGTGATGAGGGCCATACCCAGCCAGTGGTGTATGTAGAGGCGGCGGCGGAGCACCAGCACCGTGAAAAAGCCGGCGAAGAGCACCAGCGTGCCGCGCAGCATCTGGTAGGTGGAGGCGAACCTGGGGTGGTTTGGGACCAGGATAGGGAAAGGCAACCGGGGGAAAGGTGTGGCATCTGGTAGGTGGAGGCGGATTGAAGAGTAGACGGGAAGGGGGCAGAGCGGAGGATGTTGCGCAGAGCGATGGCGGTAAAAAGTAGGTGAAGGCGTCATAAGCTGTGGCGTTGCAGAAGAGGAGGGGACGTGCGAATGTGCCGGGCCGCAGGTGCCGTGCAGCGCGCTGCAGCCGCAGCGGCCCCCATGCGCCACCAGGCCTTCCCGCACAACCCCTATCGTACAGCCGGCCACCCTGCCGCACGACGTACGGCACTCACGTGTAGTACAGCCCCAGGTTGAGCAGCGTGGTGGCCACGGCGTCGCAGGCGGCGGGGATGGCGAACACCAGCAGGCGGCGTGAGCGGAAGGCGGCGCCGCGGCGGGCCAGCTCCTCACGCCGCTTGACGCGCTGCTCCGTGTAGCAGGATGCGGTGCGGGAAAACACAAAGCATATATGAAAGCACTAGTACGAGGAATCACACAGCGACGACATGGGTGGTGGCTGTGAGCGAGGGTTGCGACCGAGGCGATTGAGGCTGAGCCATCAAGCCGGCTGTGTGGGTGGCCGCACGGCCCGCGCGGGACATGCGATATGTGCGCTCACGCAAGCGCTAGGCAATCCGCACCTGTTTGGTGTGCGGGTAGCGCCACTCCATGAGCAGGAAGGGCAGCAGGCACAGCGACTCGCCGAAGAACATGAAGGCGGACTGGGAGGGTGGGGAATGGAGATGGGGCACAGGGGGTCAGGGGGATAATAGCGGACATGCAAGGCGTTGGGCAGGGCAGGGCCGTGCGAAGTCTCCAACAATTATGCCCCGGCATGTTGTGCTGCCGGTGGTGGTGTTCATGGGTGTTGCATGTGGCCGCGTCTGGTTGACGCCGGCTGGGAACGCAGTTTTGTAGCTGCTGCTGGCACGTGCCGACCCGACGCGTCATGGGCGGCCGTCACTTGAAAGCCGTACCTGCACCGCGGGGTGCTTGAAGGTGAGGGGCTTGCCCTCCTCATCGTGACCCACAACCGCCATGTCCTGTGGGAGTAAGGGAGGGGAGGCGGTGCAGTGCATGGTGATCGTTGGCTGCTGTGGTTGGACGTCACCACCGCGCATCAAGCGTGGAAGGCCGGGGCCCCATTGTGCCATGGAGCAAGATACCAGCTACGTTGTTCACGTGAGCGCAGGCTTGTGTGCGGCGGATAGGCGAGGAGGCAGCAGGGGGTGCAGGAATGTGCAGAGGAGGGTCAAGGCGTGGGCGGGGTAACGGGGTGGATATTATGGTAATGCCAGCGCTGGTCATGGACAGCAGCAACACTCAAGAGGGTGGGGTAGAAGGGTCCTGGAACGCACCATCATTGAAGTGATTGCTTGCATCTGGAGGCAGACAGGGCTAGATCGCATGCAACAAGCACCACATGCAACGGGGGGTGCAGATACGGGGGTGTAGTCACGTGCTCCAAGCAGCGACGAGGAATGCCCCAAGCCTGTGACCTAGATCCGAGTAGGGAGCCCAGCAATTGAGGCAACGCATTGCCGCGAATTCCTACGTCATCTTGCAATGCCGGAACAGCCAAACAGTGGCACGTAAGCGGACCGCTACGACTGCAATGCGGCCTCGGGGCCTCAGCTTTCCTGTCCTTGCCTGGAACTTCGTTGTAATGGTGTTGATGGTACCGAAAAGCAGCATACATGCCGCCAAGACGACCACGCGAAGCGCCATGGTGAAGAGCTGCCGCGCTGGCCCTTGTTTCGGGTCACAACTTCTACGCCTATCCCGGCTGTTTCAAAGGTTAAACTTGTTGTGTAGTTCCTTTGCAAATTTCGAAAAGCTCAAAATTGCTCGTTTCACCTGGAGACAGTTGGCCTTGGCGGGGACACCGCCAGTCTCGGTTCAGACAGTCATGCGACCATGTACCACATACATAACCAATGGAACTGGGGTGATCGGTATGCAGAGTCTGCTGGGAGCGTGTTGTCACGCTAACCATCATGCGCCCCTGTCATGCACGCCAGACACAACACATGCTGCTGGCCCCGTGAAGGACACGCGAACTTTGTTAAACAAGTGAACTTCCTGCTGCCTTAGCGCTCTGGTGCACGTCGCATTTGGGTGCTGACCACTGCTGCTCGCCCTGCTTCATACCTCAACATCGCGCTGGCGTCAGCGCTAGGCAGGCTGCTGCCCCGTGTACAGCACCAATTGATATCCAAAATGCACGCTGGTGCACGCATCGGCGGCGGTAGCCTCGCCACCGGGTCGACCGCAAGCCGATGCTCACTTTTGCAGCCCTTGCCGCCCAGCCTCGCCCCAGTGCCCTTCACTGCTATCCAGCACAGCGGCAAAACCGCATCTTTTTCCGCAGCAGCTGCATCTCGACATGCTGCGAGCTGCTCGGCGTCAGCCTCGGCCACCAGCGCTATGACCAGCAGCGCTGCGCCTCACTCCCTGCTTGCTGGCCGCCGTGCCTGGAAGTCGCCAGAAGCTGCTGCGGCTGTTGCGTCTAGGCGTGGAGTGTCCTGCGGCGCAGCTGCAGCAGCAGCCCCCTCTGCCACCAGCCCCGCTACTGCCGCCGAGGTGGGTCGCCACAAGGGCCTTGCGGTCCGGTCGTACGGGTGGGCGTCGCGTGGCCGTACGCGGTAGTGCACGTGTGTTGTACGGTAGAGCCCAGAGGCCCTGCGGACGTCACACCGGTCAACGCTGCTTTGCCCAGCGTTGAATGGCAAGCCCGGAGCAGGCTCGTAGCCCCTCACAGTGGGGGCGGCGCATGGGCTGCTGGCCACTTGGGTGACCAGGGCGACCGCCAGCAAACAGACTATGCATGGAGCACAAGGATAGCTGCATCTTCACCAGTCGGCTGCAGATGAGCGGCCACTCTAGTATGCCATGCGCATGGTGGCACGTAGCATATGCAGCCGGGTCCATAAGCGGCAGGTGCAGCAGTACTGAGCTCCAGCAGGGTGAATTTCATGGGGCAGCGGACCGCGATGGAAAGCACTCATGATGCGAAGCCGTTCTGCGTGGGATGCGGATGGGACTCCCAAGCCTTCCCCTCCGAGACGCACCTGGGGCACAACCGGCCGTGGCACACACACGGCACGTGGCGTACACTGGGCACCAGCACGCGCGTTGCGGCCCCTGCGGAGTTGGCACCCCCCCGCTGCTGCAAAAAGCTAACCCACCGCCTCCGTGACCAGCACGGAGGTGTCTATGGGGGGCAACGCACGCGCCACCATACAAGGCGTGGCGATGCGGGCAATCTGGGGGTGCACGGTACGGAACATGAGCTGCCGTACTGCACGCTGAGAGGCTCTGCCGTACACGTGCCCTGCCGTACAGGTGGAGTACGAGGCGGTCATCGGCATCGAGTGCCACGTGCAGCTGCTTACGCGGACCAAGGCGTTCTGCGGCTGCCCCTCGGAGTTCGGGCAGGAGCCCAACAGCAACGTGTGCCCCGTGTGCCTGGGCCACCCGGTGAGGGGCGCCGCAGGGGACTGGACCTGGCTGGACGGGTGGGCGGCTGGTGCCGAGCCGAGCCCGTGGGGCTGGGCGCCCCGTGGGGCTGAGAGATGCGGGGCCCGAGGCGGCCGTGGCCGGCGGATGAGCGCCATGCAGCTGGAGCAGACCGCGCCGTAGCCTGCATGTCCACCTACCGTCAGTGTACGGGGCACACTGGCAAGGACGCAGTCCACGCAGCAACCCGAATGCCCTGCTTTCCTTACACCTCTCCCCTTCCCCCAGGGCACCCTGCCGGCGCTGAACCAGGAGATGGTGACGCTGGCGGTGCGCGCCGGGCTGGCGCTGGGGTCCGACATCGCGCGCGAGTCAAAGTTTGACCGCAAGCAGTACTTCTACCCCGACCTGCCAAAGGTACGGCACGGGTGTACGGCAGGGGTGGAGGTGCAGCACGCACGCGCCAATGTGCGCCGTACACATCGCCCATTCGTTTAGGAATGAAGGTAGTGCATTTGCGTCTTGTTCAGCCTACCGAAGCGTGACAGCCGACAATGACCTGCTTGTACGGCACTGTACCGCACAGGGCTACCAGATCAGCCAGTACGACGAGCCGATATGCAGCGGGGGCAAGCTGGAGGTGGAGGTGGACGGCCAGATGAAGAGGTGGGCGGTGGGCGGCGGGGCGGCCTGCGGCTACGGCTGCCAGCCTGCCACGTATGCCCTTACAGGGGGGCACAAGAAGCAGGGCAGCGGGAGAAAAGGAGACGCCTCAAATACATCGAGAGACGCGAAGGTTCTTGCAGCCAGGGCTGGGTCCGCCCAGCTGCTGCTCCACAGCACGATTGGCGGTGCGCAAGCACCCTTCTGTGTACCACACCGCAATGCGCTTTAATTTGAGTACTTTGTCCGCCGTGCTCGCGCAGCTTCGGCATCATCCGCGCTCACCTGGAGGAGGACGCCGGCAAGATCGTCTACGCGGGGGCCGACCGCCTCAGCGGGGCCGACTACGGCCTGGTGGACTACAACCGCGCGGGTGAGGCAGTGGGGGAGGGCACGTGTGGCACGGTACGGCACGTGTCACTGTATGGCACGGGGCACGTGGCATGCGGCCTGGGCCGTCAGGACCACTGCCTGGTGGACTTGTGACCAGGGCACGTGCGACACGCAAACGCATATGCAGCGCACGGCGTGTGGCCATACCGCGCTGCTTGGGGGACTACACCGCCTTCCCTTCCAGCACGCACCTGCCAGTGCGTCCATGTGGAGGGGCTGGTGCGGCAGTGCTACACCACATGACCACGTCACGGCTCAGGTCTTGGACTGGTACATATACCACATGAACCGCGCTTACCACCTTGGAACAGCTCTCACTCTGCTTTGCCTTATGGCCGGCTCCCATCTTACGGTACTGTACGGCGCCGTACCGCTGTAGGCGTGCCGCTGCTTGAGATCGTGTCCGCGCCCGACATGCGGTCTGGCCGCGACGCGGCGGCGTACGGCGAGGAGCTGCGGCGCGTGCTGCGCACCTGCGGCGTCACGGACGGCAACATGGCGGAGGGGTCCATGCGGTGCGTGGGTTAGCCTTTGCGGGCGTGTACGGGGCGTTTTCTATGTGCGTGGCATGGGAAGACATGCACCGTGTGCTGCAGATGAAAAATGTTGCGGATGGCACGTGGTGGTTGTGCGAAGGGGTCTGCGCGGCTGTCACTGTGGTTGGCCAACTACACCGCCGCACAGCACCCTTGACCTGAGCGCTGTGCGCCCTTCCCGGCGGCGTGGACTTCACCCCATTGGTGCGTCTGTGCCCTCATCGCGTCGTGCCGTCCCGCCCCTGTACCGTGCTGCCCCCGCAGCGTTGGCTCCCCGTTCCCTTCGGTACAAACTCAAGCGTACAATTTCAAGTAACCCCAGCACCCTATCAGCACAGCCCATCCGGACGCTGTATGCCCTCACGCCCGTACCGCCCGCACCCCTGTTGTGCCCTCACCCTCGCACCCTCGCACCCGCAGCGTGGACGTCAACGTGAGCGTGCGGCCGCGCGGCTCGCCCACCTTCGGCACGCGCGTGGAGATCAAGAACATGAACTCCTTCTCCAACATGCAGAAGGCCATCGACTTCGAGATCGAGCGCCAGGTGCGTACGGCACGCGCGCCGCAGTACGGCACGGCACAGTACGGGCACCAGCACTGGTCCATGCCACTCTGTGTCGGGGCGGAGCGGGGTGGCCCCCGCAGGGCTGGATGGTTGTGCATGTCCTTGCCACCTGCCGGCCTCGCCTTGCCATGCTCTTCTTGTTCGTTAATGCTTGCCTCTACCTGTCTCAGGCTCATATGCCTGATCCCCTTACCGCATTCACTACACACGTGCTCTATCACCGTGTCCCATTCCCATGTGGCCACCTCACCGGACACCGTCGCATTCCCAAGCGCTTGCCACGTGCACGCCCATGCGCTGTGCACCTGAACCCACCCTTGCCGTACAACACGTGTGTGCCGTACACAGGTGGCGCTCAACCGCGCGGGCCGTACGGAGGAGATTGTGCAGGAGACGCGGCTGTGGGACGAGATCAAGCTGGTGACCACCACCATGCGCAAAAAGGAGGGGCTGGCGGACTACAGGTGCGGCCCTGATCAACGATGGCCGTACTCTGTATCGTTGACGTATTTATACTATTTATATTATTGCTGTTGTGTTGGTGCTGCTGTGCTGTGGCGGACTACAGGTGCGTTGGCTGCATGCGTTATTACTTGTACCCATACGGCATGCAGCACAGCAGGGGCAGCGCCGATGGCAGCGTTTTACGGCGTGAGGACTGCCTGTGTGTGGCCCACACGACGCTACACCTGCTGCGAAGGATTGGTTTTGAGGGAAGCTGCGCCAAATGGCTTGCACTGTATGTGCCCGGCCCCCATGCTTCGCAACGCGACACATGTTGACTTCATACTGCCTCTGCTTCTCCAACAACACTAACAACACTAACAACACGGCTTTGTTTCAGACTGGCACGTACACCGCCTCTTGCGGCCCCTCTTCTGCCGCTCCTTGCAGGTACTTCCCCGAGCCTGACCTGCCGCCCCTCACCGTCACAAACGAGTTCATCGAGCAGGTCAAGGTGCGTGGCTGGGACTAAGGTTTCAAGTGTGTCCTTCCGGCAGTGTCGACTGCGTAAAGCGGTACGGTGCACGGAGATGCGCCTCACACCCCATGTCCCTGGCCTTGCCTCACTCCCCGTGCCCCATCCCCTCAGGGCTCCATGCCCGAGCTGCCCGCCGCCAAGCGCGCCCGCTACCTGTCTCTGGGCCTCACGCGCGGCGACGTGGCGGTGCTGGCCGACGACACCGCCACGGCGCAGCTGTTCGATGCGGTGCTGGCGCTGGGGGCGCCCGTGCGGCAGGCGGCCAACTGGATCCAGGGCGACATCATGGCCTACTGCAAGGTGGGGTGTGGGTTAGCTGGCTGGGGTTTGTGGGTTAGGTAGTCTGCGCTGGGGGTTGAGGCCGGCGGCCGACTGGATCCAGGGAAACATCATGGCCTACTGCAAGGTGGGTTGTGGGTTAGCTGTTGTAAGTTGCCTGGCGTGGTGCTTGAGTGACATGAATCAATGTGAAGCACAGGAAGGAATTACAAAAATAGTATTGGGGGTGTAAGGATTTGGTGTAATGGGTGTAAGGATGCCCAACCGAGGCCAGCAAGGTGGGTGTACCTAAGGGGGGTGTACCTAGGGGTGTGCGTTTGGTAGTGTACGTAGGCGCAGAGGCGATCAATGGGACGAGGCACGGGCCGGCGCTCTCAGTATTTTGCCAAGCTGATGCTAAAAGCCTTGGACGGAACTTGGTCTTGGCGGAGTGGCGGACCTGGCCGTCGTCGACTCGAGCAGCAGCAACCAGAGCTCGTGCGACTGCGCCCAAGGGCTCACCTGAATAGTACTCACCTTTGGTGCCCCATGGATAAAAAGCTGAGGGCTGCCCAGTATGTTGGCGTGTGTGCCGTTCTCGAAGTTTGGATGGCCTGTGTACCTTTCGTTCATGTGCAGGAGAAGAAGATCACGATGGACGGGCTGGCCATCAGCCCCGCGGCGCTGGCTGAGATGATATCGCTGATTGAGGACGCCACCATCAGCGGCAAGATCGCAAAGGACGTGCTGCCCGACCTGCTGGAGGGCAAGGGCAACAAGGGTGAGAAGCAAGGAAACATTGGGCGTGTGTGCATGCTTGGAAGCAACGGTAGGCTTGGGGATTAGTTGGAATAAGGGAACGTCGTAAGCACGCTACCGTAACCTGGCGTAGGGCAAAAGCCACAGGGATGTGGGCACGTTAAGGGCAATGCCTGGTCCTGCCGTCATTACCTACCTTACTTGTCCTTCGCCTTATAAGACTTGATCGCCATTGCCTTCACTCCTTACGAATAAATTGATACTTTAGTTTTGGCCCCTACTATTGCGCCGGTACTATCATCCCCTCTCAGGCGTGAAGAAGTACATCGAGTCCCGGGGGCTGCTGATGATCAGCGACACCGCTGCGGTGGAGGCCATGGTGGACCGCGTGCTGGCCGCCAATGACAAGCAGCTGCAGGTGGGTGGTGCACGTGTATTAAGAGCAGCACGGTGTGGCTAATACACGCTGTACGGGAGCGGGGAGGCAAGGCGGTTGCCAGGCAGCTGCGCCTCGCCCACACCTGGGAAAGCGCCTTGGCTGCTGCCCCCCGTTGTGCTTGGCGGCAATGGCAACATGGTCTCGCCAGGTTAGGCCGTGATGCAGCAAGCTTCTGTGCGCTAAGACATGCCCTGCCGCTGTCTCCTTCTTTGTCCCTGCCCCACAGGAGTACCGCAGCGGCAAGACCAAGCTCCAGGGCTTCTTTGAGGGGTGGGTCATTAACCGCCAAACTGTATGCCTTGGACTGGCTGAAGCAGTTGCAGGTGTTCCAGATGCATGCTGGCGCAGCGCTTGCACCCCCGCGCTGCTCGGTTCCCGTACTGCGGCTGCGGCTTGCATTCCGTACCGTACGGCAATCGCACGAGCTCGTTGTTTTACAGATTGTTTCAAGGTACAGCAGTGGCGACCTGTTGACTCTTGTGCGACCCTGGCCACATGCAAATACAACCAGCACCATGCCATGTTAACCCACATCGCCTGTTAACCCACGCTCGCCTGCCCGCTAACCCACGCCCCGCAGCCAAGTGATGAAGGAGTCCAAGGGCCGCGTCAACCCCGGCCTCATGAAGGAGGTACTGCTGCGGAAGCTCAAGGGGGAGTGAGATGGCTTACATGTCTAGCTACTGTAGCGTGTGCGGCATATGGTGGGAGGGAGGGTGAAGCAGGGTGAAGTGCTTACCCAGAGCATGGCGTTGCAGGCGAAGCTCAAGGGGGGAGTGAGATGGAGTTGCGTGCAGTGTCCTGACTCCCTCGTTATGAAGGAGGTCCTGGTCAGGAACGACGCTCAAGGGCAAGTGAGCTGGCTTGTGTGTCCAGCTGGAGTGTGCGGCATTCTGATGGGAGGGAGGGAGGGAGGGAGGGTGAGTTGCTTACGCAGAGAATGGCGTTGAAGGCGGAGAAGTGTGCTCCGCACGCGTGACCTTAGAGGGAGCAAAGGAGTGAACTCGACTGACTTGTGACTCGCCGCTGCGATGGAGGAAGGTGGCGGTTGTGGCATAAGTGTGGGATGCGCGTTCGCCCTTGCCCTGATGGTACACCGAAGGGGGACACCGAAGTGCACCAGTCTCGGGTCCTGGTGTCTGGTATCCGTTTTAACGTCAGTTGTAGTTAGTTGCAGGCGGCCGCTGGTGCTCAGTCTTCCAGGGGCTTGAGTCGTACGTGCGCCGGCAGGCACAGTAGGGGCAGGTATCACAATTGTGTGAGCTAACAAAGCGTATGTACCCTGCACGCGCATGCCTTGGCGGGGGAAAGAGACGTTGGTGCATGGACGCAGGGAGCGTGCGTGCGCCGTGCGGCATCTGGGTGCAGGACAGCCGTGTGTCGGGGTCATTGGTGTGTGAAGGGACCAACAGTGTGTAGCAGGATGCAGTGAGGGGAGGTAGAACGGGGACCAACAGTGTCAGTGCGCGGCGCCGGCGTTGCATGGCTGACTAGGTGATTAAGAAGCAGCTTGCCTAAGGCGGTGCGGGCACTTGCAGGTAGCAGCAAAGGACTGTGCTGGCGAAGCAGTGTGGTACCGCGGCCGTGGGGTGTCCACTTCCCCCTAGCCCAGGCACAACAACCGCGGCGGGGACGCTGCATGACATCTTGACATGTTGCAGTACAGCGTGTGAGACGGACGGTCAAGGATGCAAGGGCTGAACGCATGCTACCAGAACCTCCTTGCTGTCTGGCATAGCTTAATAGCCTGACGGTCCAGCCCGCTAACGATTTCTGGCAGGGGATCTTCCCTGGGACCACGTCCAGGGACCTTCGTCCGACGCGGGACCCATTAACGGCACGCTGTCCAGGGTGCGACACGGCGGGAGGATGCGCTTAGATGCCGTTTGACTCCATCGCACCATTGACGGCAACACATTTAATTATTTTGCGCTTTTTGCTCTTCCATAGGTGTAAACTGCGCGTACCTTCAGTATTTCATGTTGCGGGCGGGGGTGGGAACCCGGGAGGCCATTATTGAAGGCATTTGTGACTATTTATTTTGCATAAAGATGTATAGCTTGCTTAGTCTGGTATGGACTTGCATGCAGTCGCTTCGCATGCCTGTCTTACGTCTTACGCCTTAGTCAGTCGCCGGACTTTTTCTACCTGACCTACCTTCGGCATAGATGATGTTGTGTTTGTAAAAATAGTTATGATTGCGATTGAAATGTTATTGTTGAAACCCCAGACTCTACACTCCTGTTCGGTGTGCTGTACGGGTGTCGGGCACTTAATATAAGGGGTACACCCTACCTAAACCAACATTCAGTAAACATAAATTACTTCCATTAGAGTTGTTTGGAGGTTAACGGGCTGCAGTGAACACCGCGCCAGCTGGACACGCACACAGTCTCTCCGCCCGAAGCCCCGAACTTCTTTTCAGCCGCATCGGCCACCATGCGCCTATCCGCGTCTTTATCTACCCTGCTCGTGGTGGCGCTGATGGTAGCTTCATGTAAGTGACGTTGTGCGGCCGCTCCAAGGGCGTGATGACATGCGTACACCTGGACGCAGACAAGCACATTTGCTGAATCGTATCCGTGCATAATCATACAATGCGCATGCTTCGTTGTGAACCGTCTACCCTCCCGATGCAGGCGCTGCCGCTGACGTTCTTGGTAATGAAGGCCAGGCGCACGGCCGCAGCCTGCTGCAACGCGGGAAGAAGAAGGCCGCACCGAAAGCGGCGAAATCGCCGAAGCCAGCGAAAAACGCAGGCGGCGGCAAAGGCAAGGGCAAGAAGAGCCCTCGTCCGCCCCTTGGCATGTCCCCCGTACCGTCTCCTTCCCCTACCGCTAGCCCTACGCCCTCTCCGTCCCCTGTTGCTACGCCGTCTCCGTCGCCTGTTGCCACGCCCTCTCCGTCGCCTACTGCCACACCCTCTCCGTCCCCTACCGGCACGTCGAACGACTTCGCTGGTAAGTCAGAATGCCAGATTCCATTGCACTACGGTGAAGCGCGTCAGGGACGTGGGCGTTGCGGCAGATGAACACGTGTGTTGGCGTAGGTGCAAAACTGCTGCTGCTTGAACTCCTCTACGCTGCCTCCTGCCTTTCGTTCCATTCCTTATCGGGGTTTTCTGCTCTTGACTTGGTTTTGTTCTCAGGCACCAATTGCGACGATCCCGCCGCCATGCTGTTCGTCAACAACAACTTCCGCGTGGACCACCAAGTCACCGGTGTGTCGTGGAACGCGCAGCTGGCAGCGGACTCGACCGCCTACGCTGCAGTGCTGGCCAACAAGGACAACTGCAAGCTGGAGCACTCGACACCGCAGGCGCGCGGGAACGCAGGGGAGAATCTGTGAGTACCGTACGGCACTGTGCGTGCTCGCTTGCTGAGCGCAGAGCGTGTGTATGTGCATGTATGTGCTTTGCGCCCGTCCAAGTGTGAGACATCGGACTTTCAGATGGAGATGCCACGTGGGTACACGTGCGCCTGCTGCCAAGTGCGAGCCTTGCGGTTGCAGAGGGAGAGGGCCTAGAGCCTGCTTAGTTCACGTGGAGCGAGGTGGTGCGGGGTGGGGTGAGGTGGTGCGAGGTGGTGCGGATGGCTGACAACTCCTCCCTCTGCTTCCTTCCTGCCTCTGCTCCCCCCTCCAGGGCCGTGTACATGTCGACCGCGCCACACAACGAGTCCTGCACGCAAGCAGTCAACAGCTGGTACAACGAGGTCAAGGACTACAACTTCAACGCCGCGCGGCCCTTCCAAGACAACTGGAACCAGCCCAAGCAGATTGGCCACTTCACGGCGCTGGTGTGGAAGGGCACCACCAGCATGGGCTGCGGCAGGGCACTGGGGGCTTACCGCTTCTCCAACGGCATGACCGGCACCTGCAAGGTCATTGTGTGCAGGTGCGGACGGGGGTGTGCGCGCGTGACGGCAGGACACGTGACGGCACGCCAAACGCCAAACGCATGTGCACGGCAATAGCGAGACAGGGTGGGGCGCAGTGGGCTGGGCGGCGGTACACCACAGCCTGGTCCCAGGCACGGTAGCTGCTGCTGTCATACTTGTACGGCATATGCACCTGCCTGTGGGTCTGGTCGCCGGGCCCATATACTCCGCCGCCTTCCACTGACACTCAACGTTTCTTTCGCCCGCCCAGGTATGCTCCCCCCGGCAATGTGGGCAGCGACCAGGCCTTCAGGGACAACGTGCTGCCCGCCAAGCCGAAGGGGCCGTAGGGCCCGCCACAGCGCGCCTAGCACCGCAGCCTCAGCACATGCTGCAGTACGCTCGTCTAGTGGTGGAGCGCCGCCAAGCCGAAGGGGCCGTAGGGCCCGCCACAGCGCGCCTAGCACCGCAGCCTCAGCACATGCTACAGTTCGCTCGTCTAGTGGTGCAGCGAGAGTCCTGCACCGTCAAAGCATATCTGTGACACGACGTGCGCAGCTGAGAGCAAGCTGGAACGCACGATGGCGTCAAGGGTGGGGCGATGCGTGTGCACGCGTGTATGATTGCTACGGTGATGGCTACGGCTAAGGAAGCTGCAGCTGGGGCAACGATGTGCTTACTGTCAGGGCAGCAGGGCAGCTTGCACATGCCCGCATGCCTGGCCAGCGTTGCAGTTTACGGTATGGATCGGTCTGCTGCAACACGCAGATGACTGCTCGTCAGGCAGTCCCTGGGCGGCAGGAAACTGGCTATTCTTCATTGCGCGGCACGCATACGTACGGTTGGGCCGCATGCGTACATACGTCGAACCATGGGAGCACTGGGTACCTCGACCCGGTGCTGCGCACCGTTTATGCTTACTTTGGTGCTGTGCACCATTTATGCGTACTTTGTTGTGTGTGGTGTAGGTTGTAGTTTGCTGTCCAAACGCCTTCCTGGCCCACTGCAAACACGTGGGAAGCAGCATGCCTGTGTCGTACCCGCGCGCGCCGCCCTCACGTCAAACGCAGTGCAATGTGCTCTATGCGGCAAAGATGGTTCGTGCGCCCCTGCAAACGGGGAGCAGGATGCGGTTGTATGCGAGGTGTTGCTGTGGTGACGGTTGCTGATGTACAATTGCTCCGTTGCGCCACATTGCGGTTGCACAATGAAAGTGCTTAGGAGCGTGCCGTCGTTGATTTGTAAAGGCATGGCTAAATGGAACCATGTGTTGGTACTCACTGAAGCGTTGAGGCCTGCTGCTACATGTACTTCAAGGGTATTTATGGCCATCCCCGTGCCTGGAGCTTAAGGCTCCCCTTGTAACCCTTCGTTAGCTGCAATGTATCCTGGCCTGCCACCGCACGGCTACCCTCGCTCTCCCACGCGCTTATGTACTAGCGCCAAACACGCACGCTATGTCTGCGCCTTGACGTACTCAGTACCCACATGCACGCACGTCCCCACGGGTACAGGGGCAGCAGGCGCACAACCCTCCCCCTGCCCCAGACGACAGTGAACAGGGGAGCTCCGCTGACTGCAGCACAGGGCAAGCAAGCAGCAGGGTGTCACAGTACGCGCCTTATGCTTAGTCTACCAAAGTACCATCCTAAGTGCCTAC
>VFQN01004542.1_pt1 | contig 18219 bp, 27 predicted proteins | sample 3512371 | NCBI WGS metagenome assembly VFQN01 (sample SAMN10412370, study PRJNA504923) | tailings metagenome | isolation source: Replicate 2 from Balatoc abandoned mine | place: Philippines: Itogon, Benguet | collected 2017-08-28 | reverse complement strand
CTGCCGCCGGCGGGGCGGACGGAGGCGGAGGTGGGGGAAGGGGAGGGGATTCGGGGGGCGTCGGCGGCGGGGGCGGGGGCCTGTCATCGATCGTGGTACTGCTGCGTGCAGTGGCGGGAGCAGCACTGGGGCTCCGCACAACGCGGGCTAGCGACGTCGCCTGAGTGCCTCGGTTGGCAGGTGCTGAGGACTTGCTCATGCTACTGAGCACGGAATGCGTTGGCTGCGCGGGGTGGAGTGGGGTGGGGTGGGAAGGTGCGTGGCAGAAGCCGGACTGGGGTGAGATAGGGTGGCCCACGTGGTGGCTCATGTCCACAGTTGAAAGTTGTGCTGGTAGGTGTTGCAGGACCTGGGCGAGCTGCATGGTACTGGCAGAGATACACGTGCACCGCATGTGTGGTAAGGGGGAGTACAACAGCATTTCAATATCAAGCGTTGGGCGTTCAACTGCGAGAACTTTTCCCTGGAAGCACGTGTTGGCAGTTTGTGGTTGGGACGTATATCGTCCGGTGGGCGTAACAATGATTTACATGATGATGCGTGGGGCTGAACAGCAAGCCTTCAATCTGCGGCCACACTTCTGGATATGGTGAACACAGCGGTACCCAGAACGAACCACGGATCATCCTGGCTTGCCGGTCGTGCGTTCCGTACGTCTGTTACGATGAGTTTTCCTTGTGTGTGGCGTGCGGGTGCCGATGAAGCTCTTCACTCGCCAGCTCCGTACCGTGACTAAGTTAAACGACGGCTGCGGAGTTGTCGTGATGTGTAGTCCCGACGGTTTTTTGGCTACCGTGTTACTGTGGTAATTGATTCCACCGCTGCAACCATGTGCGGTCCGGAAAGGCCCTATTCAGGCCGCGTGCGCAGTGTGTGCGTTGCGCGGCTTGCGGTCCAATCGTTCGCTGGGTTCCAACTGCATCCCTGTTCCTCCACCAACATCGTACCTTGCACCACTCCGTTTGGCGGTTTCCCATGAGCCCCGCTGTGCCTCAAAACGTGTGCGTTTGTGTCAACGGCGTCTACGGTATCAATGCAGTGCAGCTCTGCCACGCGCGCTTGGTGTCAGGGCCAGTACTTGGGGCTCCTCCCCTGGTCAGTGCCGTACTGTTGCGGCGTGCACCCGTGCAGGGGCCCGGATTGCTTGGCTGGTTGGCCTCATATCCGTGTGTACCGGTTATTAAAAGTACGCACTGTATGTGTATCGTTGTGTTGGGTCGTCCGTACAGGCTAGCCGTGAGGGTTAGGCCGCAGTGCTGAGCAGTGTATGCCTCGTTATGCCTAGGCCAGAGAGTCTTTATCTTTGCCCAGGAAGGCGTGCTATTGCAGCTATGGCTTTTACATGCGGCAAGCGTTGCACTTCAACGCGAGGTTTTCATGATTATGCAACATTGCTGAAGAAGTGAGGCGGGTAACAATGCGAGGCTGGGCTTGCACTGCTTGGAGGTCTCGCCAGCCTCTGGCGGGACTCCGTTGGTAGCAGCAGTGCACAGAGGTGCGCACGTCACTGTATTAGCACGAAGGGACCGATTTATTTGGGAAGACCTTGGGGCCGTTTAGCGCTCAGGTGTTTATTCCGCATCGTACGAGAGTGGGTTACGGACTGTTACGGCGAGCGGGTCTCAGCACCCAGGAGGCTGCTGATTGAAGCTCAAAGAGGCCATAGATAGACTACCGATACCGTACTGTGAACTGTAAGAGAATTGGCTTGCGTGCGCAACAACCCTCCGTCCGGTGACCTAGCTGGTACTATGTGACAAGTGCACATGGAGCACGGGGTCTCAGCCTTTTGTATACAGGTGCAGTACGTGCCCATGCAAGTGCAAGAGTCAAGTGGAGGTTGGAACTCGGAAGGACGTGTAAACGGGCACACATCACCGCCCCACGCCCACCCTCAGGCAGCACACCAGTCAGTCCAGGTCAGTCAGCCAGTGTAAAACGGCGAGGATGCTCACCTCGCTGGTGCAACAACTTGTGTACGATCCGGTGGGAGTACCGTAGACGGCACGACCGGGAGCGAGTGGCGCCCTGGCTTGTGATGACGTGGGACCTTGTCCAGCCTACTGTGACGCATGTAACACTTACGTCACGGCCTGGTGGGCATCGGAGCTTATACCTCCGAGGGGCCCGAGGGTCGAGGGGGACATAAGGACCCACCGAAGCGGAGCCCCCGAGGTGCGGAGTGGGTGCGCGGGGGCGCGGAGCACCGAGGGGGCGTCGCGGCGTACTTTGGCCATTATAGAGGAGAAAGCCTTGGCATGTTTGGGCGGGTCTCGTCGTACACATGTAAAGCCGTGATACGCCGCTGTGCGCCACGTGGGAGAGGTACAGCTGTAGGTAGGGCCACCGCTACGTGTAAAGAATTGCAGCCTTCCTGGGCACCACCAGGGCATCACTTCAGTGGTCACGCTGAACCAGGGGAGGGGCGAGTAGGTTGGGGTACCTGGGCTACCTTCCCCAAGAAAGTGCATTCGCATGTGTTTACAACGGCCAGCTGATTGTTGAGGTGGGCGTCTATGTAGCCCTCACCCATAGAGCCACTGCAAGGGAAGCGGCACCCTGGGGGCTGGTGCAGCCGGCGTCCTAACGCGCGGGGCAGGACGCTGGCGCGGCTTTGGACCTTGTGTATCTTAGTTTACCCTACCGGTCAAGGTTCGTTCTACGCAGGGTCTCCTACTTAGTAGGAAGTCCGGGGCAGGGGAGTCCCCTGCCCCCAACCCGGGCTCACCTGTGACTTGGCAGTGGTCCAAGAATGGGGCAACTTTACGCCCACAGGAATGAGCTGAAATACACTCACCTAAGGGTGCTGTGCATATCACCGCCTTTGTCTTTAAGTCTTCTTGCCTTCTAGGGGGTCAGCAACCTTAGGTGGCTGTACGGCACCCGCCGTACAGCACGTGCCGTTCAAGGGGTGTATACAGTTGGTTAGGGCCTGAACATACCCTTGGTGCTGGTTCCCGCGCTGCCTGTCAGGCCAAAGTACACTAATAAGTACCTAACAACACCGCCATACCGTTGGGCATGCTTTATAGCTTCGCTGCAGGCAGGAACTGGAGAGCCCCTCCGCACGTGTAGCATGCCAACCGGACATACGTGCCCACACTAATCAGTGACGTACCCAGGACCTCCTGGCTGACTTTTAAGACTTCCTAGAAGCTCATTGGGATGTCGTGGGCTCAAGGGCTGGTGTTGTAGCAAGGTGTCCTTTCCCGCGATTGTGTGCCATGTTGAGCCAGAAACGAGCGTGCCAAGCTCCAGAAGCTGCGTTGGGTGCTTCTTTGTGCTATTATATCAGTATATGGAAGAAAACCGCGGCTATATGTTCAGCAACGGCAACAGGACGCGCGTAGAGCGCTAGACTTTCCGCTCCAAGCCGCTCTAAGTCGCGGAACTAATTTCATACAATTACATTGCCGTAAACAATGGTCATAGTGTGCAGTTCGTTGGGTCTGAACCTTGGACCACCATCCAAGTATGGCACGTGTGCGGGTGAGCCCGGGTTGCCTGCCCCGGACCCGGACTTCCTACTGAGTAGTTGTTGCAACCGTATCCTACTCGGCGGCTGGCGCGCTGCTGCCGTGCACGCAGTTGCTGCGTTAAAAACATTATGACAATATATAATGCTCTAGAACCTGTGGGACTATGGTCGCGTAATGCCCAGGGCAGCGGTATCACTTTCTCAAGTATTTTTGCCGTATGAGCCTAACGGCTCCACAACAGGACCTGACCTACTTTACTATTGGTACATCTCAAACGACGAGTACACAGTATCCTGGAACTGCCTGTTGCCGAAGGTGCATGTCGTCGCTCGCCTCTGTCCTCTTTGTTGTCCTGGCTCTGCTGGCGCCCTCTTGCGCTCTGCCCAGCCAAGAAGGTGGTCGCTGTGGCGACTATTGCAGCTATGAGCATGTTGGGGAGTACTTCGGGCCGCTAGACACGACGAAGGACTTACAGCAGGCGCTCGACCAGCTGAGTTTTAAGCGCGAGATCATCCTCTCGCACCACGGCCAACTGGACCAGGCCTATCAGGTACCCTTGCGGGCAACAGTTCTTGGTTGTCCATCCAGTTGTCCGACGGGGCGATCGCAACGGGCTCTGAGTGCCTGTCACCTAGCCAGCCAGGACAATACTGGTAGAGGGTCTTTGGGTGCATATTACGGAGACTGAAACGTTGTGCGTGCTCGCGCCTTGGTGATACTCTTCCGGTTACGGGTGATGGCGCGTGTGACTGTATGACGGGTGCAAGCGGCCAGGCTCACAGCAAGGCCAAGCGCGCGTGTTCCCCTGCCTCGGTTGCTCGGTGGTGCTGTCCAGCAGCCTAGCCAGCGGAATACTCGCGCACGGCAGTGTGTGTCCACACGGTGTTAGCTCCCCGCTTCCCCTGTATGTCCATCCACGCCTGCAAACTACTGGTCCTTGCAGCCGTGTGTACACCGTCGTGCATCCGTACACCTCCGTTCATCCGCGCCATGCGAACCGGTGTGGGCTGCTGCTAGTGACACACCCACTGCGTGCTCATGACATGTTCACTGTTGACGCCGTGCCACACGGACCCCACGGCGTCCCCACGCGCAGTGGCTCCACCGCTGGCAGCGCTTCGGCTATGGGCACGCGCTGCTGGTGTACCCCGCGCGGGCGCACTGCGACCACCTGAAGGCCATGGGGGCCTTCAAGAAGGTGGCATGCGCATGGTACTCGACCAAGGTACGTGCACACGGAACCGCATGCGTTGGGTGCATCTCCCCTGGTGCAGTGGGGTTTGCTTCCGCTGTGTGCAGCCGGCGGGTGCGTGCGGGGCGGCTGCTGACTGCATGTGCGGACTTCCAATGGGCACCAGGGGGCGGGCCGCTGAGGCTCCTTGCCTGGCCCCCTAACCCGCATGCCCACGCATACTCATATTGTGTGACGGCACGGATACCGATCCATAAATAGTTCAACATTTGTAGCTAGTCCGACGCTGCCTCCACCCTGCCACCACGCCGCGCCCCCGTCGTTGACCCACCGCGCCCGCACCGCCACGTGCCCCCCGACTGCAACACAGTATTACTATCTGATCCCCCGCTTGTGCTTGCTCCCCGCTCCCCGCCGCCGCACGTAGCCCGAGCTCCGCTGGCTTCAAGGCCACACGGGCAACGGCTTGGGCGGCTTGATGGACAAGTGGGGCACCTTCCTGACGGGCGCGCGCATCGTGCGCATGGGTTACAACATGCTCATGGCGGATGCCGACACCGTGCCGCTGTACGACTTCTACCGCTTCATCCACTCGCCGCCTTTCAACACGGTGCAGCTGTGGATACAGCGCGAGGGCCCGTACGCGGTCAACAGCGGCATATACTACGTGCAGGGCGCTGCGCGGGACGGGCCGGTGGCGTACCTGGTGGCCGAGATGGTGCTCAAGAATGTGTTGTGGTAGGCACATGCGTGCGCATGCAACAGCACATGCACTGTCAACCTTCCGTCCTTGCTAGATTTCCCTAAGATTTCCCTATGCATTGGGACCTACCGTTTACGCGGGCACAGGCGCGGGCGGCCTTCGTTCGCACCGTTGGTCCAGCCGTGTTCGTCCTGGCACCAGCTTGTGAGACTGCAAGATAGGCGCTGTGGCCCGGCGTGACTACCTAGGTCGCGTCAGAAACGTGCCAGCTGGTGGTCAGGCTTATGCATTATCCACCCGCCAGCAAGGTGTCCGACGAGCGAGTAAGGGCTGCTTTTGCTTCCCTAACCCACTGTCTGACAGGGCTGCCCCTGTGTCAATCCGCGTGCAGGTTGGAAGACGTGACTGCCCTGCGCGCGGTCCTGGGCTACGGGCCCAATGACAGGGACGTTGGTCCGCGGGTTGCTTGGAGCTGCAACGACCAACTGTCCATCAGCGACCAGGTGCATGCGGGCATCACTGGAATGCCGTGGGTAAGTGTTGCACTTGCTTGGGCGCGGCGGGCGGCGGGTGCAGGGCAGTGAGACGGGGCAGCGCAGGGGCAGGGTGGGGGCAGGGCGGGGCCAGGGCAGGGCGGGGGCAGACACTGCTGGACCAGAGCAGGCGGGGGTTGCGCACCAGGTCGCGCCACCTGGGGACGTTGCTTTCGTACTGCCCATTTGCTGGTTTGCTGGACCGGGTATCGTCGTATTGGGTGTACTCGTGCGTTTGTGTCGGTGGTGCCAGGGGCTACGTGCGAGCGAGGCCGGGAGGCAGGGAACAGGAGCATGGGCATTGGGGGGACAGGCGAGGTGGATGGCAGGCCAGTGTGGAGCAGGCCGGGACGCGTGGGTTACGCATCAGCAGCAGCAGGTACACAGGAGGAGGAGCATGCAGAGGCAGAGGCAGGGGGCACGGCGCGAGTGAGGGATTGGATGGGCCAGAGAGCTTCGTGGTGGCTGCGATGGACGGTTCGGTGGGTTAGGGGTCATTGCGCGCCAGGTTACGCTTTTAACCGTGCACTTAACCCAACTGCGCGCACCGCGTGCTGCCCCCCTGCGGACACCCTCGCCCACGCCTACAGTTCATGGAGTGCTTCTTCCACATGCACCCCAACCGGGACCTGTTCATGCTCAACCTCGTCAGGATCCTCCAGCGCACGGGCCAGGGGGGCCCCAGAATGCAAGGGCCCTACGATGAGTGGGTGGTGGAGGTGCCCCCAGAGCTGCGCCTGGGCAGCGGGGGCAAGGTCAACGACACCGTTCGCACCGCCCCGCTGCGCATCCCGCACTACCGGGGGCAGTACACCATACAGTACGGCTGGTACCCGTTCAACCGTACGGCCGACGGCCGGAGGCAGCTGGGGCCGATGGGGCAGCACGTCCACGACCTTTTAATCTCGGACGGTGAGCTGGGCATACGACGCAGACATGAAAATGGTGATCTGTGTCCTGTTCGCTGCACGCGCTCGCTCGCTCGGCGCTGCCGTTCTGCGTGAGCCGAGCTAGCTTGCTGCCTGGGGCTTAAGCTGACTGTGGTCTTTCCTGCGAGCGGTTGTGCTGCCGCACAGCCGGCAGCAGCCGCAAGAACGGCGCATGACCACTTGACCAGCCACCCTCCATGCCGCAAGACGATACTGAGGCAGGACGGCAGCTATTCGTTTTGCACCGTGTGTGTCGCTTCCTCCTGCTCTAACCGCCGTGCGCTCCGTGCATGCGTAGGCCCGGGACCTCCCTTCGTAGAGCCGGAGGACCCCGCGTCCGCGTCCGTGGTCGACGCCATGCCCCCCGAACGCTTCGCCTTCTTCCCGCCCTGGCTGCTCACCACACACAGTCAGGGCGACCACAACCGCGGCCGGTCGGGGTGGTGGGCGGACCACCTGGTCGGCGCTGCGATCAGCACAATGTCACACTTGCATGCGGGGATCATGAACACAGACCACAATAAGGTGCTGTACACCACCCTGGAGATGCCGCTGGGATGGGATTACGACCTTGCGGAAGCGGCGGAGAAGCGGCCGCCGTACATCAGCACGCGCGCGCACGGACACGTGCCGCCGCTGGTGGCCCTGGCCCCGGGCGTGGTGCACGGCGCCATGGGGCAGGAAGAGTTTGTGAAGCTGCTGCAGGTGAGGGTGGAGCTCAGGTTTCCTGTTTCATTGCTGGTGCTTGGGAGCACAAATGTCGTGCAAGTGTGGGAGGCTGGGGTTCGTTGTCGGCACCAGCCCTGTGTGCGGGTGCAGCGAAGCTGCTGCAGGTGCGGATGGAGCTATGGGATCCTCCTTGCTGGTGTTCTGGGGTGCAGGCGTGGGAGGCCGGGATTCGCTGTAGGCACCAGTGCTGTGTGTGGCTGAAATGCCCCGTTTCCTTGCTGGTGCTTTGGGGCAATATAGTGGTGCAGGCATGGGAGGTTGGCGTCCGTTGTCGGCACCAGTGCTGTGTGCGGGTGCAGTGCTGCACCGGTACGCATTATGTGGGCGGGAGTGGAGTACTGCTTGGTGTACGCTTGTCCAGCTGCACATGCGCCCGGCAAAATTCAAGGCTCCGCACTGTACGGCTGCTGGGCACGTGTCATGCCACCAGCGCCAATGCAAGAGGCGCCTCAAGCCCAGCCACCAACCCGCCTTCCGCAGGCCGCAGCCACAGCACGCGCTGTGCTGGCCCCCCTGTGCGTCGTCGTAGCGACCGGTGCAGCACTATCGCTCGCAACCGGTATTACATGTGCAACCTCTGCCTCGCTCCCTTGCTGTCCCCAGGACGTCTTCCGCGTGGCCATGTCGCTCCACCGCACGGTGGTGTGGCCCTGGGTGCCCTGCGAGGCTCCCCTGCTACGTGCGACGGACGCCCGCCACGACCCCGCAACGCACGGGCACAGGCTGCCGTTCGACGATTATGTAAACATTACGCGGGCGATACCGTACGGCTTGGGCGCCGCGTCGCTGAAGGTGCGGTACGGCAGCTAGCAGTGCGTGATGGCGGTACGGTACGCTGTACGCGCGTGCGGGCGTTCTCCACTGGGCACCAGCCCCTGCAGCGCGCCATCCAGATGGAAGCGCATTGCAGCAGGGCACCTTTACGCCCACGGGTTGCTCCGATGCAAGCCACCGTGTAAAGGACACGGACACACTGCCTCCAGGCGGCATTGTCGTAGAGCGAGCTGCTCCTGTGTTCCAGGGCACTGCATGCAGAATTGCCCTCAATGCTACTTACTGCAAGGTGGATCACACTACGTCTACTTGCCTGCACCAGTCCGCAAGCTGATTTGTGCCCATGTACGGTACTCTTGCTGTTTGTTTGTGCATGTGCGCAGGACGGGTTGCAGTGCTTGGTGCTGGTGTACGAGCTGCGGCACTGCATGCTGGGAGGCACGCGGCCGGAGGCCCCGCACAGCGCCCCACGGGGGCTGCTGCCGCACGAGTTCGACCACTGGTACCGCCGGCAACAGCAGCAGCAGCAACAACAGCAGGCAGGGGGTATAGACCCGGGGCCCCACAACACGCTTCAGGTGGGTCGCGTTGTCGAGCCCTGCACCGCACGCAGGGGGTAGATGGGGCTTGGCCGCGGTGGCGCAGCTGTCGTTTCCTTTGGATAGCATTTTAGAGGACCGGACACTGTGTCAATGCTGCTCATGCGGAATTCGTAACACCCGCTCAGAACCGCTACCCATCGCCCGGCGGTTGCACGCCCTGTTGCACACCGTTGGTACCGGCACTAAGCGCACTCCTGGATCTCGTCGCTTGCACAGGACCTGGTGTCCCCCAGTGGTCACGGCGCCACGACGACGCCAGCGCCGCCCATCACGGTGACCAAGCAGCAGCTTGCATCCCTGGCGTCACACCCCACCGCCGCACACGTGCCCGTGCTGTGGCTACGCGGCCCCGTGGAGGTTCCGGAGCTGCCTTCGCCCGAGCACGACAAGCTGTACGACAAGGTCCTGGCCACGTGCTGCGTGCTGGGGATGAATGAAACGTTCGAGTTTGCATGCAAGTCGGCCCAAGGCCACTCGCATCGTCTGTAACGAACCAGCGGAGTGTTAACAGTTGGCTCGGGACTTGCGCGCGGGATGCTCGCTACCGTGTGATTGTTTTGCAATAGCACTCGCATGCTGCATGTTCGTTGCAAGATGCCATGGAAATCGTTGCATGTTCGTAGCAAGGCGTCATGGAACTTTGTGCGGTTGTACGGGTAGTCTGGTGTGGACGGATGGGGGGTAATTGGGCTCCAGCGAGCTGAAGCACTACCTGTACATGCGCTAAGATTTTTTGCGTTGTGGGGCTGGGACACGGCTCTGCACAGCACAATGCTCGGGAGACTTACTATGCAGGTATGCACGCCTGAAACGTGCAGCGATCACATTAGGCGTTCCATGCATCTCCGTCTTGCTGTTTGCGTATTCCTGTTGGGTCTTTCTACCGGCACAAGTATGCGGAAGAGAGCCGATGGCGACCATTTAATTTGGCAGGTGTACCGTGTGACATATGGGCTAAGCAGTCCTTATAAGCGCGTTGTCCAGGGTCCGGGCTGTGCCATGCACACGTGCCGTGTCTGCTGTCGTGCGGCTGTGTACCCAGGCCTAGGAGCGGCCAAAACCGCGAGGTACGCGTAACAATGTTTCATTTCTGCAGTATAATTGCCGTAATACTGCTGACTTCCCGACCTACTAAAAGCAGCACGGGGCTGTGGCGCATGGTGTCGACGACTTGTTCACTCTCCGCTCCGGCCACTAGATAGACCGAGTGCGTTATGTAGTCCTTACAACATCAATGCTTCAATGCTTGGGGGACTCCTAGGAACCAAGCGCGAGGAGCGAAAACCAGAGCGCAAAGCGGAACCAGAGGGGACTCTCGCGAAATGGGGAAGGAAGGTCTTTGGCAAGGTCAGTAGGGTCGTAATTAGCGGCATGCTGTGCCACCAGGAGCAGTGTGCTGCAGCGTGGCAGCTCGGCGGGTCCATGACTGTGGACCTAAAGCATACGAACAATCCTCTCCCAACACGACTGACCCGCAGAAAGATAATGAGAAAGCGCCACCAGTCGGGGCGAAGAACGATATCAACCCTGAGGCTCTGACGAATCAGAAGGTATGGGAGGGCGACAGCCTGTGCCACAGGGCTGCTTACACGTGAGCTTATGCTCGTATCAGCTCACATGATGGTCTATCGACGGCGCCGTGTCCTCGCAGCGCGAATGGATCGACGCACAGGCAGAGCAGCCGTTGACCCTGGCCACCTGGCCGGAGCACCTCTACGAGCACTTTTACGTGGTGGTAAGGGTGGTTGCGCACGATCAATAGGGCTCATCGCTAGCTGCTTTTGGTCAAGATGGGGTGACGGGGGCCCACCGCTAACGGCAGGTGGTTGGCGTGCACCCAAGTGGGGCCAAACACGTGGGGTGGCGGGGCCCTGCCCTTCCCCAGGTTCACACTGTGCGGCGTAGCTGCCAGGCCCCATCTCAGGCCACCGCATGAATTGCGGCCACATATTTCAAATCGTAAAGCGTTGACCCAAATCATTCGTTCTGCAGGGCCTGCCCCCAGATGTGGAGGTGACCCAGATCGCGCAGGACCTGTGCGGTGAGAGCACTGCGTTGTGCACGTCAGTCTTCATGGATGCTGCATGTACCGTGTGGCAGCAAGCTGCCGTTGGGTCTTTTGCATGAAAGGGCCTCCGGTGCGCGCGGCAGCACGTGCTCCGACGCCCGGTGCAGCAACGGACTAGTCAAACGTTAGGGTACCGCTACACATCGGTAAGCTTGGTTGACAGCAACTAATGCGCATTCCTTCATCAAGCAAGGGCATCGGCATGGGCATGGTCGGGTACCGCACGTGGGCACGTGGCTGTGGACGTTGGCCGGGAGCCGTGCTTGGCAAGCCTGCTGTCATTCACAGTGCCCTAAGTGAAGTCAATCCACAGTCCTCTGCCTAGGGGCGCAACACGGAGACCGCAGGGCTGACAATGCTTCCGTGCGCCCCGCGCGTGTGCCACGCTGCAGAGCAGGAGCAGCGCAGGGATGACAGCGAGGGGCGGGACGGCCACGGCGGCCCTGGGGGCGCGGGGCAGGGCCCAGGGCAGGCTGCCGGTGGCGCCGCTGCGGGCGGCGTGCACCAGCAGTACGACAGGGCTCCGAGACCAGCGTACGACGCTCAGGTACGGCTCGTCATCTGTCGGGCGGCTTGCTGTGGTCTGCGGCCGCTGCTGCTGCTGCCGCTGCTGCACTCGCACTGGATCGCCACTCTCTCTTTGCCCCGGAGGGCCGCGGCCTTACGGGTCCCGTTTCCTAGGACAGGCGGGATAAAGACGGGTACCAGCTTTGGGCAGGGCCAGGAGGGTTGGTGTCTCCTGCGGTATACTGGCGGTAGACAGCACGAGCATCTTGCTACCTGCCGGTTCCTGTGCAGGTTATGCACCTGCCGGTTCCAAGTGTTACCTGCCGGTTCCGGGTGCGCCCGTCGGTTGATGCACTCGTGCTCCATGCTCCCCAGGTGCTTTTCCGCCACCCGTCCAACAAGACGGCGCCCGTCAGCGATCAGGAGCTGATCGACCTGTGCTTCCCACACAAGTAAGCTGGCAAGGCATTGAAATAGTGGGAGTGGCTCAAGCGCACCAGAGGGGTGAAGGGAGGCATAGGGGCCACGGAGGGTCCGGTGCCTTTCCCTTATTACAGGGCATGGTCGCACAGCTGCGGGAGAGGGCCTATCCGGTCATGCCCGCTCCGCTCTCCCTCCCACCAGCGCGCCCGATTCCTTCCCAAAGCTCGTCCTGCCCTGACCTGCCCGTGTCCCCCTGCCTGCCGCTCCCGTAGCCGTTCTCCTACACCCACCTCACCGTTACGTGCCTGCCTGCCCGAGGATGGGCACCCACCAGCTCGCACGTCTGCTACCTTGTATCCCTGAACGCAACCCTCCCTGCCCGTTGCTTGCCCGCCCCCAGGGTGGCCCCCCACAAGCTGCGCCGCTCCCCCTCCATGTCTGCGCTGCACGAGGTGGTGTTCGGGAAGCAGGCGGCGGCGCGGGACGACCAGTGCTTCGTGTTCATGCTCAAGGTGCTGGCATGGGCGCAGCAGAGCAGCGGAGCAGGATGCGAGCCATCATTGACCGCAACCAGCAGGCCATTCAAATCTTCCACGCGCGCAGGTAGCAGTGTATTGCTGACTGACTCTCGGGCGCCTTACGCTGCTCCGGTCGTCTCCTCCTGCCCGCAGGTGGCGGGCTCGCTGCCGCTGTTCGGCGTGTGCTGCTGCTCGTTGGAGTCGGTGCACCGCCCGCCGCACCTGGCGCGCCACCACTACCCCTCCTGCCGCGCGCCCTTCCGCAGCTGCATGATCGCCGCGCCCCGCGTGTACTGCCTGCTGTCGCACTACCCCTTCTTCGACCTGCACTTCCAGGTACGGGTGGCAGGACCAGCAGGTCCGTGCGCAGGGATGGTCCGCTCATTGGGGCTAGAAGGAAAACGCCTCTGCCAACGGAGCCGCTTTGTTGTCCTGTCACCAGCCTCCCTTCCCCTCGGCATGCAGGTGCTCAATGTGGTGCTGGGAATGGAGCGCCTCCACCGCACCATCGACTACAACGCAGAGCTGGACGGCGGGCCGGGCGCGATGCGAAGCGTAGCGTCCAACGTGTACGGCACGGCCAGCAACAATGGCGGCGGCGGCGGCGGCGGCGCAACGGCCAGCAGCGTGGGGTCAGGGCCGGGCGGCAGCGGCGGCGGCGCGGCGGCGGCGGCGCCTGGCGGCGGTGGCGGCGCGCAGGGGGCGGGGTCGCAGCTGCTTCGGCAGTACTGCAAGGAGTGTGCAGCTGTCATTGCGGACATGTATCCGGGCGTGCTGCTGCAGCAGCAGCTGCAGCACGCTCCGCTGCCCGTGCGGCGCACGAATTCCGGACGGGTCGTTGCGACGGTTGGTTCGGCGGACGGGGGCGGCGGCCAGGCGGAGCTCGCGCAGCACACTACGCACACCTACCTTGCAACAGGGCCTGGCGCAGCGCTTGGGGCGACAGGGGGTAGCGGGGGTGGCGGGGGACTTGGGCTGGGGCTGGGATCGCCCCCGGCGGCGGCGTTGTCAATGGAGACCACGCTTGGAGGCCTGCTGTCTGAGCCCTCCTCCCGCCAGCCGCTGCTGTCACACCACGGCAGTGTGGGCGTGGGAGGGGCACCCGCAGGGGCCGGGGCCCTGGCTGGGGCATCAAATGGAGCGCAGCAGCAGGGGGCGCCAGCGGTTGTGCCGCAGTCTCCGCGGCTGTTAGGGGCGGGGCCCTCCCCTCGGATGGGGGCCGATCGCCAGGCTCGCTGCCAGGTGGGCGGGCTGGGCTCCTGCGCTTCCCGTGGGTTTCAATTAGCAGCTGGTGGATTGTTGCTGTGGGAAGAGGGACTGCCATTACCCGCGTGCATTAGCGGCTGGTAGACTGTTGCCAGGGGGAAGCGGGGCCGCCATTGCCAGGGTGTCCCCCGTGCCGCCGCCAGCAACAGCAGAGGAGGAAGTGCTCAAACCAAATTGCCATTAGCCATTAGCCATTTGCTGCGTGTTGCCAAAACGTCGGCACATCAGCTGGTACGAAGCCAGGCAGAGTGCGGTCAGTCAGCACCCCGAGCCCACTTGGGTAAGGTGATAGGAGCATTCCGAGCATTTCCTGCTCACAACGTGCTGCCTCGTATGCATGTGACTTGTCCTGCAGGCGTGCGGACGGCACTTGTACGGCCCGCCGGAACACGTGGAGCCCATGGAGATGGTTCCGGAGCAGGGGCTGCTGGAGGTGAGCAGTACTGTACGGCAGCGAGGCCGCATGTCCAGATGGCCCAGCGCCGCCTTCCGACAAAGGGAATGGGGTGTAGACTGGTTGCAAAGCGCCTTACAGAGAGCGTACGCACAGCGGTGCTGCCCAATCGACGGACATGGGGTCTCACCCGTACTACGCGCCTAACCACTATTCGATAGAGGTCAAGCAATGGCGGCGGCGGACTGCCTCTATGCCTCGTCGCCCTGTCCTGCATTCTCTACCCGGTTCGAACGTGCTGTGTCCTGCCGGCTGCCCCCAGGAGGTGACTGTGGTGCTCGAGTCCGCGCTCGACAAGGTGGCACGTGTGGCCACTGGCGTGCAGGGCGCGGTTACGGCCGCTGCGCTAAAGTTTAGGGACCAGGTAGGACCGGGCTGGCACGGGACGGCATGGGTGCAGGGCAGTTGGCAGCAGCTGGCCTTGGATATGCAACGAAACGCTGCACTGTAGCTTGGTGTTTTAAACGGCACTGTTTTGTAGACGCTGTATCTGCTCCTATGTCCTTCATAAATGCTGTCGTTGCCACCGCACGTCGTGGGTGCGTGTCTCACCTGACAGGTGACAAAGCCGGAGCGGAGCATCAACGGCTACGCCACGGGCTCAGCGGGGCAGGGCCAGGGGCACGGCGGCGTCGGCCGCCGCAGTCTGGGCGTCCTGGTGTACGGCGAATCACCAAAGCACGCAGACTCGTACCTGTCTTCTGACATGGGCACGCCTCGTGGGGCGCTGCTTTCGGGACCTGTAGGCGTCGGCGGGAGCTCGGAAGGCGGGCCGGTGGAGGCGGGTCTCACAAAGATGAAGAACACCTTGAGGGAGCTGCCGGGGGCAGTAAAGGAGCTTGGGAAAGGGGCGATGGCGTTAGGCAAGGCGACGAGCGGGAGGGTGCTGGGCCGTGGGGAGGCGCTGGAACGCAATGCGAGGCGCAGCACTGGGGGCGGGGCGGAGGAGGAAGGGAGAGGGGGCCAGTTGGGGAGGAGGAGTGTGGCGCAGGAGGTGGAGGCAGCGTTTGGGGCGGTGGCGGGAAAGGCGGCGGCGGTGGCGGGGAAGGTGGAGGCGACGGTGACGAGGGCGGCGGAGAAGGCGGGGCAGTGTTTTGCGCCGCCGGTTATGGGGGGCACAGCGGTGGAGACAGGTGGGGTGGAGAGCAGCGCTGAGCGGACGGCTGGCGCTGGGACGGGGAGTGGGAAGGCAGGCATGGCGGGCCAGGGTCAAGGGGCGGAGCGGCAGCTGGAGGCGGTGGGGAGCGGCGTTGCTGCGCAGCGGGATGGTGGGGATGGAGCAGGCCCTGGACAGGGGGTGCAGCAGCAGGAGCAGGGACACGGGCCGGGGGACACGGCAGACGGCGACGCTAGCATTGCTGGCGAGGTGCAGGATGTGCTGCTACCGCTGCCGTCGCCGATGGCCCCTCTGCTGCACCTGGATGTGGCGGGGCCGGCCAGCCCCCCGCCCCCCGGCGGGGCGTGCGGGCTGTCTGGCGAGATGAGCATGGTGCAGCAGATGATGCGCAGCGTCATGGTGGCGGAGCCGTCAGGTGAGGGGAGGCAACGGAGTGCTAGTCGAGATGAAAGGGTGGTGTGGTAACGTGGAAGCTGGTGAGGGCCGGGAGGGGGCGTGATGGGGATTGGACGATGTGTAAGTGGTTGCGGAGTTGCCAGGGGGGTGGGTCGTTTCCTCTGTGGGGCGCTGGCTTATCGCGGCAGGGGCCGGTCCTCCACTGCGGATCAGGGACTTGCTACGAGAGGTGCTTTCAGCCATTGCATGAGCTGCAGAGGTTCACGTTCTGGTGGAGATACTCAGTTTTGGCTTTGCCACATGCCTCGCAGGCTGCGGCAGCGCCCCGGGCAGCCCCCGGCGTGGCATCCTGGGCCTTTTCGGCCGTCATCAGGTGAGGTCTGATCGTCCGTAGGACGCGTGTAATGTAGCTGCACTTGCAAGTACATGCTTTACCTTCTGCTCATTGCTTCTGTACGGATTGCAGGACGCAACACAATACCCATTGTCTCAACGCCGAACGACAAAATCACCGATGTCCTTTGTTTCCGATTGCCCTGCCGCAGCCCCCGACTCCCGGCCCCTTTGGATCGGCGCCGCTGCCGCCACCACTCTCAGTCCTGTCCCCGGGTTCCACCCAAGCCGCACCCTACCGCCGCTCCTCCATCGACGCCCTGCCCTCTCCACACGCACCCCTCCAGCCCCCCACACCGCGCACCGCCACCATGCCACCCACCAGCACCGCCCCCGCCCCCGACCCCTCCGCGCCACCGCGACCACCACTGTCACCACAACCCGCACCGTCGGTTGCCACCGCCCCTCCTCCCCAGCGCGCGCCCTCGGGCCGTACCACACCCCACGCCACGCCTTTCGCCACGGCTGCGGCCATGGCCGTAGCCGCAAGCATAGCCCCTCAAGCCGCCGCAAGCGCAGCAGCAGCAGGAACAGCAGCTGGTGCGCCTGCGTGCCCGGACCCACCCAAGCCCACACCACCGCTGACGGCTGCCTCCACCAACTATAGCAGTGCCTCCACCACGGACGCCGCGGCAACCGCCCTTGGCGCCGAAAGCGCGCCATCGCAGCCCGTGACAGCTGCCCTACCTGACCCCCCGCAGCTCCACGCCCACGCGCACCCACGGCACCCACACGCCGCGGTGCTGAGGCAGGAGCAGCAGCAGCAGCAGCTAATACACGTGGCGTCCCAGGGTTCCCTTGGCAACGAGTCCATGCTGCCATCTGACGTCAGCTTCTATTCAGCGGAGGGAGAGGGCACAGGGGAGGACGGCGGGGGCGAGGGCGCAGGGACACCTGGCGACTCAGCGGATAAAGCGCACCGGCGACGGCGCAGTGCCGGGTCGCCTGGCGCGGCGGCGGGAGCGGGAGTGGGAGCGGAGCAGCAGCAGGGGCAGATACGGGTGCAGCAGAGCCAGGAGCTGCAGCGGCATCGCAGCGGCCGGGCGGACATGCAGTTGTCGGTTGAGATCCCGCCGCTGCCGTACGGCAACAACGGGGTAGTGCGCATCACCGGGGGCGGCGGTGTGGCGGCGGCGGCGGCGGGTGGGACGGGCGCTGGCGGCGGCGGTGAGGGCGATGGTATGGGCAGCTTGGGCGCCAGGTCGCCGCACGCGGGGACGACGGTGTCGGCGGGACCTAGCCGCTTCGGGCGCCAGGCGGCAGCCGGTGGCGGCAAGGCTGACGGCAGCAAGTCCACTGGCGCCGACGGCGACAATGACCCGCCGGCGGGTGGCCAGGAGCAGCCCACGGCGGCGGCAGCGAGCGCGACTGAGCTTTATCCTCACGGTGCTGCCAGTGCCGCGCCCAGCGGCGGTGGCGGCAGCAGCGTGCTGAGAGCTGGCGGCAGCGTCAGCGGCGCCCCAGTTGCGAACGCCGCGGGATCTGGGCTGCTGCCGGCGATAGCGTCGCCTGCAATAGGCCGTCGCGGCAGCGGCGGAGGCGCTGCTGGCGGCGGCGGCGGCGGCGGTGGCTTTGGGCCGTTGTCGGCGCACAGCAGCGGCAGCCTCATGTCGCCGCCGCCGATGGTGTTGGCGGGCTCCGTCGCCGCCAGCGACCTAGCGCACAAGTTCTCGCCGCGGCGCGCGCTGGACATGCTGTACAACCACCCCGTCATCCACCCTGGTACGTCTGTGTGCACGCCAACCAGAGCAGCATGTCCCCATACCGCTGCATGCTCACCCGCAACCCGTTGCGCTTGCCACACGGCTGCTGGCACCGGTAGCAGTGCAGTACCCTCCGCGCCTGCACAAAATGGCCCTCCTTGTGACCGACCTAGGAGAGCAACGGCTACTTACCCTGTACGGTACGTGTACGACGGTACGGCGCCCGCAGGCGAGCAGATGGTACTGCAGTTTGGCAGCGTGGCCACGCTGTCGTACACCCGGCCCATGCTGGGGCGGCGGTTCACGGTGGTGGGCCCGCCACGTGCCATCCAGGGCTACGCGGAGGCGGAGCTGGCAGAGGGGCTCAAGCACTGGACCACGGCCGTGCTGTGCAGGTGGGGTGCGGGTGGGGTGCGGGTGGGGGGCGGGTGCG
>VFQN01004541.1_pt1 | contig 18221 bp, 13 predicted proteins | sample 3512371 | NCBI WGS metagenome assembly VFQN01 (sample SAMN10412370, study PRJNA504923) | tailings metagenome | isolation source: Replicate 2 from Balatoc abandoned mine | place: Philippines: Itogon, Benguet | collected 2017-08-28 | reverse complement strand
GACGAACAAAGCCAACAGTGTCGATATCATACATGCACTTTATTTGAGCAACATTTTGCCAGGCAACACTGGTGGAGGTATCAGCGGCCGACGGTATATCGTAATGGCAGACAAAGGAGTTGTAGTCCGTGGAGGATGGGCAGGACTTTACGCAAACGACTAAATCAAAGATTTATAAGCGTTGCATGAAAGACTTTATCAAGACTCACCGGTCCGATCTGGCAAATAATAGCCGTATCGCTTATTCTTCACACCTGGTGAGTGACCACAGATATTTCCTTCATAATCTGAGGGATAAATCAAGCGGTTTGGATCTCCTGCAGGAATTGCCGGACTCTTAAAGATCCCAGTGGCACAAAATCCAACGATCGTCATCACCACCCAACAGGCAATAATGAGAAGCTATAAATAGAAGTGATGCCAACAGAAGGAGATTTCTTTGGTTCATTCTTACTAAGAATAAAATATCTGTACACCAACGTGGCTTGTCCTTTAAATCTTGCCAACCTTCATGTTTTAGCTTCTCAAAGTATTCTGGATCAGTTATTTCTACATCGTTGCTAATTTCTTGGTTTTGGACTTCCAACTCTCCATGCTCAACCTCGTTATACTCCACTTTTGACATCTTCCTTGAATTACTCTGAAAACAGCAACGTTTTGAAGTGTCTGGTTGGAAGTTCTGTACAACAACACTTAGACCAAACACACCGTATCTCTCTCACAAAAGTAAAATTTAACCGAAACATTTCTAACTTTTCCCTCCTTTTTTCGACTATTAATCTCAGAAATATCGAGAAATTTCTTCGTTCTATTTATCGTTTTCCTAATCGTCTTGAATCGTACAAAGTTATAATATTAGTTATAGTTGGAAGTTGGAAGTTGGAAGAGATGAACGCATTACTGAAATGGACACTTCTAATCTATTTTATTACTCATATTCCCATTACACTTCTTGTTGATCTTCAAGTTCTCTTTCATGAAAATTATCCAAAACCTTTGCAGGAAGTCTTTAATTGGTATTTTACTACATATAAAGACTATGTTATAGCTGATAAAGGATTGTGGCTACAGTCGTTCATTGTTGCAGAGTTATTAGTTCAACTTCCATTCTTTTTTCTCGCAGTTTATGGATTAATTTATGAGAAGAACTGGATTCGAATTCCTTCAATCTTTTATGGTGTGCATGTTGCAACAACTGTCTGGCCAATTTTGGCTGAAACAATCTTCGCTGGTCGTAATTCAATGCAGGAAATAGTAATTCTCAGTGGTTTCTATCTCCCATATTTCTTTATACCTCTCATTCTTGCGCTCTACATGGCGGTGAATCCAATTCCTTTTCCGTCAAAAGCTAAACGAGTTTAAAGGATTCTACCCTCCAAATACGTGAAAGCCGAAATATTAATGAATTATTGCATGTTAAGTGTATAATGTATAGTCTTAGAATAACTTTACTTAAACTTACTCTTGCGCTTCAAATACGGCTGAACGGAAACTAAAGAAAAGTCTATTACAACTTCAAACCCGATAGCAACTCTAATACTTCTTCTATTTTGAATCCTTTCTCCCACTAATTAATGCAAACTTAATCACACCCTTTTGCAGGCCCTGTCTCATCCATAACTAATAAAGTATAGTTATTAATGATGAAGAGAAGTACACTGAACCTTACCGAAGCTATGGCACCTTTGAAAGTTATTGAACCAGAACGAACCATACGAATGAAATTACTCGGAACTAAAGCAGATCGAATCACAGCAGGCCAAAAGGGAGCAACATATTCCGACCAGTCATCTTGCTTCACATCCTTCAATCCTATTTGTTTTGCAAGATCAACATACTTTGATGCAGGGACCCATTGAGGCAGGTAGTAAGCTTTACTGATCTTATGGAGAAGATTCTCTTCCCACTTAGGAAGATTTTTCTCTCCAGGCTTTAATTCTCGATGGCACCAAGTTACGATAATAACTCGACCTCCAGGAGCTGTTACTCGAAAAAGCTCATTAACAAACTTCTCTTTATCCGGCATATGTTCACCTGACTCCATACTCCATGCTACAAATAAAGGATAAAGATCCAACAAAGAAATGATGGTGTTCGCTGCTTACTTAAATCAAACTGATTGTCACCAAAAGGCATTTTCATTGCATCAGCGACTTGATATCTTAATGACTGACTCAGATTCAGTCTCTTGCTTAATTCATTGGCCTTTTTCACTTGAAAAGGAGATAAAGAGATGCCTTCTGCTGAACCACCATATTTGCGGACAATATATCGACTGGAGCCACCAACCCCACATCCAACATCAACCATCTTCTTGCCTTCAAAAGAATTGGGGAACTTGTGATCAAATCCCCATCGCAATGATCTTTCAATCATTTCAACTTGGGCAGCCTTATGATCCTTGAAATCAGGAGTAGGATAGTACCCATGGTGCATATCGTCTCCCTAGATCAAGAATATCAAAGTCATGTAATATGTGTGATAACGCGCAAACTTACCCATACATCCAACCAAATTCCACTTGACTGAAGCAACGAAATATTAATTACTATCAATATGAATCTAATGAATAATATTACCTCATCATAGAACTTTGCTATTCCTTCTTTCAAAGTTTTGTCATCATTGTTCGGACTTGTCGTCGATGATAATTGCGTATTCTGAGCAACAAGAGAAAACCAGCCCTTCTGAAAAGCATTTGACAAAGGAAAGTTTCCTCCACTCGATGGCTTGGCAAAAGCTCGAGTGATCCCGGTGAAAAGTTGCAATAGTACTAGAGGAAAGAGCAACATCATTTTTATCAGTTTATTTTAAGCAATTCCTTTATTTTCAGCTAAGCATTTCCTTTCTCTTATTATGAGAGACACCACTGCTCAAGGAAAGGATCAAAGTGTTTTAGTGTTTTTAAGGGCTGTTGGGATAAAAATGCTTGAGCAACCAGCTGCTGAAGATATTCACTTACTCTCCGAGTATATTAATACCAATAATCTACCGAAACTCAAAGAATACTTAGACTATTTTCATTCAAGCCAAAGTACTTCTGATCTCATTAACTTTCACGACCATGAAAATGATACTCCTCTTATGAAAGCTTGCGTTCACGGAAACGTTGATATTGAAAAGGAGTTAATTTTCAATGGTGCAGGGATAAATTTAAGCAGTCTTGGAATCACTCCACTGATTAAAGCAATCTGGTACAATCGCTCTGAAACTGTGTCTTATCTTATTGAACTTGGTGCTAATGTGAACCAATGTATCGAAGGTTTGATTTCATCAAATTATTCTCCTCTTATGGTAGCTGTGGAGTTAAATCGTCTTGATATACTTCAAATATTATTGAATGCACAGGCGAACATCAATTTTCAAGAAGGTCATGAGGGTTGGACTGCACTCATGGTAGCCGCGTATGTCGGAAATATCGACATTGTTCGTAATTTATTAGTCTATGGAGCCGATACTATGTTGAAGGATTTCAAAAATAGAACCGCGCTTGATATAGCTAAAGAAAGGAGACAACTAGAGGTAGTGGAACTATTACTTTGGGGTCCTGAGCACGATCCTCATGAACGAGACGAAGATGACATTAGAATGGAAATTGGAATGAGGAAGGAATCAAATAGTTTGAGAGAAGATAAGAAAGATGCTTCACAGAATTTTTGGGATGGTGATGATGACGATTTATTGATGGTTTATTCACGACCTGTTGTTTATCATCGATACGCATCTTTGAATAGCGACACTGAATACGACACTGATTGAATGTCAGACGAAGAATTAAGGTTAAGGTTATGATCAAATTTCTAATTCTCTTGGTTTGTGCTGCTATTACCACTTCTCAGCATTTCTACCTGCCGTTTCCAGCGTTCATTCCAGCTTTCTTCTTGCTTAAGAATACGATTGAATTCATCCCGCATAAACGAGAAAAAGTGCTTCAAAAACTCTGTATATCTTTGAATTGCAAGAATTCTCTCCTCTATAACCACACGCTGAGCACTGCTCACAAGCCCTTCGACAAGCGATATTTCCTTCATCTTCTCGATCCAAACTTGAGGCACAAGGGACGGATTTGCTGTTGCGGCATTCAGGGCAGAGGCTGGTTGGTTCTTTTCTGAACCCTTTTTAGCAGGTGGTGCAGATTTACCACCCTTGCCTTTCGCACCAGCGTCGGCTACTTCATTAGGTGTCGTAGTTGGATTGGTACCGCCTGTGAAGTCAGAAGGATCTTTTCCGAGGTCCGTGAGTAAATCTTCGTTTTGCTTTATGAGTTCACAAATCTCTTGTATTTCAATCGCCGGCCATTGTCTCTTTTTTGATTTATCTGCTCCTCCTTTTGCTACTTCATCACGAATTCGCTGTGCTTTCCTCAACTTTTTCAAAGTCATGTGTTTCTTTGGCACCTCGGTATCAGGAGGAAGAGCGATGAGCTCAATTCGAAGTACAGAGTCAATGAATAGGATCAATCCCTTGGCTAAAGATATGACATCATCAATAAATGCTCTAAAGCGAACAATTTGCTTTCTAATCATAAAATTCCTAAATTGTATCGTAATAGTTGTTAATTCATTTGATCTTTGTAATTCTAATTGATCTAATTGACTTAATTCTTCTGCTCGATCAGGTGATGCAAGTTTAGGTCGAAGAAGTCGCTCATTCTTCTGTTTTGATTGTTCCCATATTCTCAACAAGGCCTCTAATTCCTGGTACTTCTGTTGGTAGTCATACTGACTAAAGCAAATCATAGATTTGGTGTAGTAAAAGAAAACAGCTGATTGTATGGATGTAGGTTTAGGTTCTTTCAAGCTTGGAGGAACAGAAATGGTCGAATTGTGAGTTTGATGACTTCGTGTTGGTGATCCAATTGTCTTCTTTTTGTTGGTGGTATGGCGGTTAGTAGGTGAGCCGTGCTCAGAGGTTGTCTCAGGATGGCGATCAGGACTGCTTGGTCTGGAAGATGCTTGCTGTTGATGGGGTGTATCAGAGGATAGATTACGATTGCGGATAAGCAGAAGGTCTAAACGTTCTATTTGTGCCCACAATCTCTTCCATGCCTTTTCCCTATAACCATATCGTCCAAATATTTTATGATGTGATTCGCTTAACCAAACTTCAAGGGATTCAGGAACCCCATTCTTACTGGTAAGAGCAGAAAGCAAACCTTCAGATTCATACAGTTGCTTTGTTTCCTTGCGACAATTCTGATTAATATCCTCAAAAGCAATCTCAAGTGTGTGGACCACTCCTGCTCCGCCTCCTGTATTGGTGTTAGTAACGGGTGCGGCGGTTCCTGCTTTACCAGTCCGCGGACTTATTTTTGGTGGTGAGTTAGCGCTATTGCTATTATTGTTTGACGTTGGAATAGCTTCGGCGATAATACTATTTTTCACAACGTTGTTGAGGATTTCTTTGATCTCTTCAAGGAAGCGATCGTGATGGATAACAACTTCATTTTTTCCCGGTACAACTAATGCCCCTCCTGTGGATGAGGATGGTGCTAAGTCATTAAGTTCATAAAAGCGCTGGTCATTAATCCAAGGTAAAAGCTCTACAACTACGGGAAAGCCCAATTCACCAATCACATTTAAGAATGAAACACGTTTATTGAGAAGGTCCTTCAAAACTTTGCATAATTGCCATAAAAGTTGAGCATTTTTGATTTGATCGATACCTTGAGAGATAAGCGAGACATTACCAGAGGATCCGACATTTCCCATGCCTAGAGTAGCTTCTGGTTGGAACGAGACTTTCTTCACTGTTGCTTCAAGAGGTGGAGGAGGTAGAGGGTTTGCGCCTGAGACAGTACTCTGCTCAAACAAAACTAGAGCATCACCATCGCCACCAACGTTGATTTCGGATGAAATAAACTCAATTTGCGCAATAAATTCGTCAACTTTTCCTGATTTCTTCTCATCTAATCCAATCTCTGTGCGGATTCTTTCTTGTGCACGTCGTCGCGGTGCACCGTACTTTTGTCCTAAACCCTCCGCCATCGCAACCTCTTGAACACACTGAGCGTATTTGGCAGTAAATTCATCATAGGTCTTTAGAGATTGCATCTGTTGTTCTTGAAGAGAGTTGATCTTAGTTTGCCAGTCTGATGTGACAATATCTTCAATCTCGGCGATTTGTTGAGTAATAAGGACTTCTATTTCTCCTAACTCTGCCTCAGAATATCCTCCTTCAACACCAGGTTGTTGAACAGGACAAATTTTCCTAAAATCTTTAGCATTAGAAATCACTGCAGTGATGTCATTATTTAATACTTTTTGTAAAATTTGGATCTTTTCCACATTATTAGCCTGGAAATCGAGTGTAACCCCACGAGCTTTAACATCAATTCCTTGTAAGGCAGCAAGATTTTTGTAATCATTCCGAACTAAATTTCTCAAGGCGACAATTTCTTTAATGTAGATATCACAAGCCTTTTGTCCGTCGTCTAAAAGAGACAGGAAGCGAGATTGAATTTCCATCATCTTACTTTGTATGTTGAGAATGATGCGATACGTTTTGTCCTTGTGAGACAATAGCTCTGTTTCTCGCGGTTGTTTAATTTCAGTTTCAACGCGACCGCGACGAGGCCAATGGTTTCGGATACGATCTTCAAGTTCGTTCGTAAGCTCTTCCTTTTTATTCGTCATATCATGCTCAACTGTTATAATTTTCTTCATAGACTCAGCTTCGACATTACTAATGACACTATCACGGATCGCCTCAAATAAATTTGATAATTCATCTGAAGTAATCTCAATAGATAGTATCCATTTCTCATTTTTCGATTGATCAGTAGGAATATGCTGACGAAGATATTTCCAACTATTTTCTTCAGTCTGCCGCTGCTTAATTAAATCAACATAACCTTTTAAATCTTCATATTGCTTCTGCTCTTCGGGTGTGGGTAATTTGACATTGATCGTTTCTTCAGGAATTGGTAAAAAATACTTGGCAAGAGTTTTCTCATATACATCTCTATCTTCCGGTAACATTGCATCGACCTCATCATTAGACTTCGGAAAGACGGTAGTTTCTTCCTTTAAGTAAGGATATTGAGCATGTGGAGTGAATCCAACAGTTAAAAGAGGCTTGCCGTCTTTATCTTCTTCGTCTTCTTTAACCTCCTCAGGGTTTGCTCCCGGGGGCGTGTACTTGAAGAAGCTGTCTGTGTTGAAAGTTGAAAGAATGTCGTCAAATGGCTTGAATAATTGAAATGATCCAGCAAAAGCTTGTAAGGATTCATAATCATCTTCATTTTCACCGTGTGGGCTAATATATTCCTCATCTTCAACGTAATTTACAGTTGAAAGCTGAAGTAAATCATCGTCGCTCACTCGCTTCACGCCTGCTGCTTCTGGATTCTCTTCGAAGAAAGTCGCATTTAACCGTTCAATTTGATCGAATATACGATGATATTGTTTCATAATATGATGATTAGAGCGAGGGTGCATAAAGACATGGGAAGAGAAAAGAACTAATAATTGTCGATATTCGTTGATTGCGTATAGTGCATAACGATCAGCAGCAAAGCAGGCTTTCTTATGATAAGATCGATATCCTTCCTGTATTTTATCCAATATATCTAACACCTTTTGAAAATAGTTATTTATTTCGTCTTGTTTTGTGGCTTCGCGTATCTTTTGGCAAGTTTGTTCATATTCGCTTTCTAAATCCTCAAACTGGAAACGATAATCCTCTCGTAAATCCCACAGTTCATCAGCTGATTTATTATCAATCGTCTTTTGGTCTGCTCGATGCTTTTCCATTTGCGTTGCGACAATAAAATAGAAATTTGATACATTTGTTGTTTGTGTAAAGAGAAAGTTAGTTTGATTTTCTAAAAAGGCACAAACATCATCAATCATCTTTCCATAACGAATATCCATCACTCGAACTTGATCTGTACTATTTTCACCGACTACTTCATCAACTAATCGATTACACTCTAGTTGAGACATGACTTGATCAAAAATTTCAAGGCAAAGAGTTTGGTAAGTAATTGGCAGGTCAGATCCGAAGAATAAGACAGCAAGTTTACGATGCCATTGCTTCAGTAAAATAGGATCTACATAGTTCATGATCTCTGTTGTTGCACTTCCTCCAATAAGCGTACTCGTACCTTTACTCCCTCCAGTCTTTCCCATTCGTGACTGACCAGCACGACTCTTGCTAAGACTATTACTTTCATTTATGGTCACGCTTTTGCTTGCACCAGTGGCAGGCTTTGAAGTGTTCCCACCTGCGAGAACAGAGGTTGTAGCGGTTTTGCTACCTCCCGCAGTCCCAGAGAAAGCTTGAGTTCCGCGTAAAGAGTTATTAGCTGACATTGCCGCAGTGGCACTCTGAAGAATACGTTTCTCCAATGCAACAAATTCTTCTTCCATTTCTTTGATAACAGTTTCGATTGTATCTTGGAAAATTTTGGGGATTTTCTCCATTTTACTCACTTCATGGATTTCAGGAATTAATGATTTTAACAAGGGAGGAATTTCAGATCTGGGAGAATTCCTCATTTTCGTTATCATTCCACGGATTTTATCAAGTTGCACCAATCTTCCTTTTTCTTCTAAAATTGCCTTTAAATTGAAAGAAGAGATGATGAGTTCTAATTTATCTCTCATCGAGATGACAACACGATCATAAACAATTTCGTCACATGTCATCTCACTGATTAAGGCTTGAAAATCAGGCTTGAGTCCTCCGCCTAACCTCCAAAGCTCAGCCAAAGATGGGTCATTCAGAGCCTCTTCAAGGCCTTTCGCGGTAGTTTGTAACTTCGGATCAACTTTCAGTGCACCATAGACGTGAAGCTCTTTTCTAAGGGCTTCGACTCGTTCCCGAGCGAAATAATCAGCCGATGAACGCAAGTTGGTTAAACCGTTATAGCATGATTGTACTGCTGCAAGTTCTCTTTCATTGCAGGTCGTAAATCGCTGTTGTAAATCACTTATCTGCTCGACAGTAATTGTACTATAATGTAATTGTTGAAAATCAGCTAGAATTTTATTTATCACTTCACGACGCTGCGTTTGCTCCTTTCTAAAGTTGCGCATGTAAATTTGACGATCTTCAGGATTATTATACTCCTCAGATGTTATTTCCGTTTGGAATTTCTCCAAAGCTTTAGAGTGGCGTAACTGTCTCCATTTTCGTCTTGTGGCCTCCCAACGTTCAATCAATTCATATTCGAGTTGAACATGGCTAATCCTTAGATCTGCAACAAATTTAGCATGTTCCATACGATTGTTGATAACTTCCTTGTTAATTTCAAAAGCTTCGTTTTCAACCAATCGCTCTATATCATCTGGTAATTGATGTCCAATCGCGATAAGCTTATCAACTAAAGATTTTAATTCCTTGCTAATAATAGATGATTTTTTAACCTCTGTTTGATCAAGATCGTACTGCAGGCGATTAATTGTATCTTCTCGAACTGTGATCTTTTGTTTCAGTTCTTGCAACAACTTGATTAACTGCTCTTCAGATTTATCGAGGAGAAAAGAGTCAACATCAATCTTTGCACAAAACTTTTGGAGATCTTCGTCACACGATTCTAACGATTCACGGCAGTTTCTGCGTAAAACTAAAACTTCTTGAACTGTTGTTTCATTGGCTTGCTCTAAAAATTTAGAAAGATCCTGGATCAATTTCATATGACGATCCTTTTTTGACTCTTTTCCACCATGTCCTAGGGTCGAGGTCATTCCCTTCCCAATCGTTTGACTTCCTTCCATCTGTCAAAAAGCTATCCAAACAACCGACTTTCAAATGAATTCGAAACGGTTAGAAAATCTCGATATTTCCAAAATTTAGAAATTATGATTATTCAAATAATGAATTTTTTAGAAGCAAAATTACACCGGAATCTTACGTTACGCTGACGAAAATTCCTCTTGCGTCTGCGAAGGACAAGAAAGATTGTCTGAATTATTTTTCTGTCTCATCAGTTTCTCCTTAGAAGTCGTTCCTCTTGATCTGAGTAAATGTCAAGATTTGAAATGTCTGAGCTTTCAAGTGCGAGTCCTACAACGGATTCACCATCCGAGTTGTCCAAATCGAGTTCTTTTGATGGAACCTATTATGATAATTTCAGCCTTAAGAAGTAAGCCTTCCCTTTCCGAACGAAACCTAAATAATTATTTTATCGTATTAGATATTTAGCCGAAAAGAAACAATTAATTGAGAGGGAGTTAGAAGGGAGCTTAGTACCGAAGAGCCGTAACGTCAGCAGAATAATAGAATCTATGAAATACTCTTTACTCGCTGGAGGGAAGAGGATAAGACCTATACTGTGTTTAGCAGCATGTGAGATGTTTGATGGTGATAGTGAAGCTGTTCTTCCGACTGCCGTGGCCTTGGAAATGGTCCACACTATGTCTTTAATCCACGACGATCTACCAGCGATGGACAATGATAATCTCCGAAGAGGCAAGCCAACGAACCATGTTATATATGGAGAAGCTATTGCTATTCTCGCTGGAGATGCTCTTCTATCATCAGCTTTCGAGTATATCGCTACATACACAAAGGGAGTACCGGCAGAGAGAACTCTGGAGGTCATTCGGCGCTTAGGTGTTTCAGTAGGTCCTAACGGTCTTGCAGGAGGTCAAGTAAAGGATTTGGAGTGTGAAAATCAAGCAAACCTAACACTTGAAGATTTAGAGTGGATTCACGCTCACAAGACAGCTCCTCTTCTTAGAGTAAGTGTTGCCGCGGGCGCGTTACTTGCCGGTGCAACAGAAGAAGATATTGAAATCTGTGAATTATTTGCAGATAAGGTCGGATTAGCATTTCAAAGTAAGTCTTATTCTCATGTTATATTCGTATATTTCCCATTTATCATATTCTTATTAATCTTGCATTGTTTTGTTCTTAGTTATGGACGACATTCTTGATTGCACTGCTTCGTCGGAAGTGTTGGGAAAGACTGCAGGGAAAGACGAAAATGTACATAAAGCGACGTATGTCAAGTTATTAGGCTTAGAAAAGAGTAAATCAGAGGCGAAGCGATTGGTAGAAGAGGCGAAAAGTATGTTAGATCGTTATGGTTTCAAAGCAATTCCATTACAAGCGATAGCTGATTTTATTGTCAATCGGAAGAGTTAGAAACTTACAACAGGTCTCTGTATATATTAGAATGAAAGAAAGTTGAGTTTTTATAATCCTTTTCACCGAGTTTAATTCTGCTTAGTTGATATTCACATTGTAGCTAGACACAGTAATACACTGAATCAAAATTATCTTGTCTTTTCAACTTGAACAAGGATTCTTCTACTAGTGTGATGCCTTATTTTAGAAAATTGAAACCACACAAAGATACAGGAATCAACTAAAATGCTCACGACTCACGAGCTACGAACTTCTTACCATGAAGTTGATGTCCAAAGACTGATCGGGAAAATGCCAGTTTGTCCGAGAGGATTTGACTGCGGCTTGATTGTAAGTTGCGCATCTCCCATAACTCTTTTCGATATCACATTCATACTTTGTAGAATTCATGTCCAAATTATTATTTACCGTGTCCGGAGGGCTTTTTCTGTTCTTCCTATCAAGGGTTTTATGATCAAGACTTGATGGATCTTCGGTATGCGTCCTATGCAATGCGTTATGAAGGCGTTGATATCACCGACGATGATAAAGGATACTACATCGACTATAATCGTGCGATTCAATGTTCATGTTTACAAAGTTTCTATTGCCCAACTGCTACAACAATGTACAGTTGTCCGGGTGATGAGTGGTGCGCGGAGGGGACGGTTGATCCTTTTCCGTGTGATCCACTCTCGATTTGCGAAGACATTGACGGATATTACCAAATAAATTTCATCAATTTTTTAATTGGATTAATCTTATCAGCTGGTATTTTGATATTATCAACCATTTTAATTCGACGTCAACTCAGAAAGAATGAGATTTCTCGAAAGATTGACGCTGATGAAGAAAAAGCGAAATTTCTTTCGAATAGACAACAACAGCGACAAAATCTTCTTGATAATCCTGTATCTAACAAAGCACGTTCATTCAATGGTTCTGATCGAGCTCGAGTGTCCTCATCATCAACGATTGAAGTAGCATTTCGAGGGATCGAGGTCTCTTTCCCCTCGTCTGAAAGACCGATCTTGCCCTCTATCAGTGGACAGATCCCACCTGCACAGATGTCGTTACTCCTTGGACCATCTGCTAGGTAATATTTTATCTTTTTTTATTTATTGTTTCTTCTCTCTTACTTGTCTCCGTTTTCTCCTTCGCAGCGGTAAGACGACACTACTCAAAGTACTTCGTACTGGCGGAAGGATTGCCAATGCTGGCAAAGTAACTTTCACTATGCTAGGAAATCCTTCTACCAATAACCCTCTTTCAGTTAGCGAGCCAATTGATTTACATCCTCAAACCTCGTCGCTCCTGGAGAATATGCTCGACGAGCAAAGATCGTTACTTCCTTCAGAACTTTCCAAATACGTGGGCTATGTTCCGCAAGATGATATTTTAGACCGTCCACTAACTGTCCGCGAACAATTAACCTTCCATGCTCAAACAAGATTAGCAAACGAGCAATTATCGAAAAGAATCATTAACCAGATCGTTGAAGAAGTAATGGTTGATTTAAATATTTTACATATTGCTGATTCAATTATTGGAGGCAATGAAAATGCTGCGGCGAATATATCAGGAGGACAATTAAAGCGTGTCAATATTGCATGTGAATTGGTTGCTTTAGCGTCACCTGCTGTATTACTGTTAGATGAACCGACGAATGGTCTTGACGCGTCGATTGCTTATGAACTAATTGAATCCTTAGCGTCTTTAAAAGAAAAGAATATTACGATCTTTACTGTCCTTCAACAACCTAGAAGTGAGATTTTCCAGCTCATGGATCATCTTTTACTCATGGGGCCGCATGGTAACATTGTCTATGAGGGAGGTGTTGACGAAGTGTCATCGAAGCTGATGACATTGGGGTATGAACCGTACTCTTTAGAGACATCAGATGCTGATTTTTGTGTAGATGTACTGAATCAAATGAAATGGCAAGATGATGTTGAAACCATTCAACATGAACACGATCATGTTCATCCTCGTCGGTCGTCGTTATTCCAGTCTGAGAACGAAGAACTTTCTCAAACAGCAAAAAGGATTCAAACTTTGAAGAACTGTTTTTCTTTTAATCATATAAAAGAGAATCTTCAACAAACATTATTGAATCCAATATTTTATCAATTAATTTATTATAACATGAAACGATTGTTTCAAGTTCGATTAAGAAATCGTGTTCAATTGATGGTTAGTATTATCATTGCAATCATGATGGCAATAGCATTAGCTAGTGGTTTTTCAATTTTGATTACTGACTCGTATTTATCAGTTCTTGTTCCCCCTGTACGTTTTAATATGCAAGGCTATTATCCACAACCTTTAGAATTAATGAGAACACATAATGCTGATCAATTTGCATTAACACAGTTACTATTCTTTTTGTGTGCAACATTGGGATGTGCATCATGTCTTGCAGGCGTGCCAGTCTTTGCCAATCATCGTAATGTTGCACTGAGAGAGAAATCCAGCGGTTTGTCGATTACTGCCTATGGAATTGGTCGTATGATTGGTGATTTACCATTCGTTTTAATGACAAGTATGGTATTTGCTGGTGTATGGTGTTGTTTTGGAATGTCTGGAAGTTATTATAATTGGATGGGAACATGTGTTTGTACAACTTATGCAGCAAGTGCAATTGGATATCTTACTTCCGTTTGTAGCACGGGCAATAATGCAAATGTTTATGCAATTATTGTAACATTTATCTTTTGTGTTTTCTCTGGTTCTGAACCTTCCTTGACACAGGTGGCGAAGTATCCTATTGTAAATTGGCCTTGGTATCTTAGCTTTGGCACGTGGACATCGGAAGCAGCCTATGTTACATGGTCAGCGTATCTCTCTGATAATCCCTCTATGTCGGCAGAAGTGCAGCAAGGAGCTGATACGTTCGGATACGACGTATCACATGGTCTTACCAGGTCAGCTTTAGTACTTTTAGCTCTTGGTACGGGGATGAGGATAATGGTTTTGATTATTTTGAATCGCATTTCATAAATCATAAAAATAAGGAGAGTAGTTTTGATGATATAAATAGTAGTAGTAGATAGTTCTCAGAATCTTGATTTTCAGTATTTTAGAGAGTTACCGTCCAGTATCTCCGCAAAGTGATGCTGCCTGCAGTAAACGAAATTTTTCCCGTAGATTTATAGAATTGATGTATAAACTAAGTAGATCACAAACCGATTGAAAGACTGACTTTGCCAAACCTGTACTTTTATAAAACTCGAGATTTTAGTATTCGAAACTGTTACAAAGTTCCAATTTCTTCTTGAATCTGCGCCAAGAATGGGGCGTCGACAAGCTCAAGTATGGAAGAAACAACAAGATATGACGAATCTTGGGGAGGGAATCACAGATAAAGAGAAGTTACAGGAGAAGCTTCGTGTCAAAATCGCCCTCCAGATGATGAGAAAGGCGCATGTGACAGGTAGCAGCGCAGATCGAACCAGAGTCAAGCTTCATCGTTTAGCAGAAGGTGATATTCACGCTTTTGATAGAAAAGATGATTCAGATCATCAACCACCACGACAGAAAAAGAAAAAGGTGAAGAAGCAAGACAAAGACAGAGACGAACATATCTTAGAAACTGAGCCATTTAAGGTTCGAACTCTCAATGAAATTATGCAAGATGCCAGAGAATCCTATTTAATTAAACGAGATAAAATAAAAATGGAAAATGAATCAAAGAAATATGGGCAGTTGCGACCAATCTGTCCTGCCTTAATAGAGGAATTGAAACAGGAAAGACTAGAAGAATTGCGTGAAGCTAAAAAGAAAGAAATTAAAGAATCTCATCAAAAGCGACAGAAACCTCGCGGTCTTCTCGCTGAATTAGCTCAGAGAAGAGGTTCAACATTGAACGAAATCAGCGACAGTTTAGAAGACAACAGCACACCCATGCACGACGACAGTCTTTACAGTGAATCTTTGCAGAAAGCGAGTCGAGAACAATCTACTTTTAAGATTTCTGAAGGATTATTGGAAGGAGATGAGGAAGAGGAAAGCAATTGGCGGGAGCATATCAAACAGCAGAAGCCTCATTCTTTGTTATTCTCACGTCCCAATCCAATGCCAGCGAATGATGCCAATGAGGGAAACGACCCGACTCAGCAAGGATTTATGCGGCGAACTCGTGATACGTTTATCATTCCGCAGCAAAGACCCACCCTACTAATAAATACGAATCGCCGCCCAATATCTGCGAACGGTGCTTTGGAACTTCATCGAAGTCAGTCGATCCCTGGCGACCTTAACGACAATGATGATGCTTGGGTTAAAGAAGCAGTGGAGAAGGCTGCTGCTGCCTTTCACCAAGCGATGCATGAACAAACTGAAGCGAATCAGCACAGAAGGCCAACATCAGCTCAGCCGTATAGTCGGAAGGGATCTTCCTCTGCTTTTGCTCGATCCGGTAGTCAAGATTTCGGTTATGGTCGTAGGACCGTTTCTTTTAGTTCAAACTTTCAAAATGACACCGATCCTAGATCTTCCCGTCCTTCATCACCTTCCCATCGTGATGGTTCTTTCACAGCACCCAATCGATCATCCTCTGTTATCATGAAAGCCCCAACCTTAGAAGAGGATGAAGCGATTATTAAAGCAATGAAAAAGCGTGATTCTCAAATCCAACTTCGAGAAGAGACTCTTACAAAAAAGATTAACGAAAGAGATCAATTAGCACAAACCAAATTACAGTATATGGTTCATCAAGAGCGTCAAAAAGCTTGGATGGCAATATTAGCTTTGCAATTGCGCTCTCATCATTTAAAACAAATAATTACACAGTACCGCTCCAAAAAGGCATGGGAAAAGACGAATACGAAGATTAAAAAGGCTGTTAAAGTCATTAAAAAGTAAGGATCTTTTTCTTATACCGCTTTTTCTCATTTTGAACTTTAGGTGGTGGAAAAAGCAAGCAGTTATTTTGTTTCTAGCTCGGAATCCGAAAGTTAAAGACGTATTCAGACGTTTCTTTGTCCGTCAGATCTTCAAAATGAAGTATCGAAAGAAGAAACGATCAGCTGATTTGATTTTGATGTTTCTTCGCGAATCATCGATGATCTCAGAATCAATGAAAAAGATTTATGCCTTTCGACAAGACGTTATTAAGATTCAACGATTTATAAGAAGCTGGTTTGATGCTCAACAATATCGTGTACGAGTAAGTACCCTTCTCGCTATTCTATCATTTCTTTTGTTATTCCTTCTCCTTTAGTTACTTTGGTTAGCTGGTGAGAAGATTGCAAGACAAATTTCGAAAGAGGAAAGAATCGCCAAACTGAAAAATGAGGTAAATTCGACTTTTAATCCAAAAAAGTCGTTGTTTCATCATATAAAATCTCTTATTTTCTTTTAGAAATCTTCTATGAATGCATTGCAAAGTTTATCAGGATTTGCTAATAGTGTGACTGAAATTAATACGGTAAGAAAGAAGATATCTAAAGTATTAGAATACCAGGACGAGGCAAGAAAAAAGTAAGTGACACAAGGTTCTCTGAACTTTTCTCATGCTAATTGATGTTTTAGTCGTGAAGATCTTTTTTATGAAGTTCTTCGAGTTGAAACAAAATTATCTCAACAAGATTATATTTCAAAGTCACGAGAACCTTCTCCAAATTCATTAAGTAATAAGAAAGCTGGTGCAGGAAGCCCAAATCCTCTCTTGGCCAACAGCCGAGGAAGAGTTCGTCCACAATCTGCAAATGCTGCAATACTTCCTAATAATCTCTCAGAAGGGAATAGTTTAACAAACTTAACATCACATAATGTGAGTATTGCATCTCAAGGGAATCACGATCTTCCAAGAAAGTTTAGCAACGTTCAAAATGGTTTCGTAAATCCTCTTGCTTCCTCTAATAATCTTGCTGGAATTGCTAGTGGTGGAAATCGAAGGATGATGATGTCACCAAGTAGTCATAATCTTGGTAGCCGCACTATGTCCTCCAATCCTTCAGCGTACGGATCGTATCAGGCCAGGGGTAGAAGAGGAGGAAGATTAGGTGATATTGGAGCTAATGCTGTTTTTCTTGGTCTTAGTGACCGGTGTGGTAATGACGCCTCCATGCAACAATGGTATCGTCGAATTCGAAATACTCCTAATGGATTAAGGTTATTTGATACGTTGAGAACAATCCTGTCACATCAAAGACGACGTCATATTATTCAACTAAGCGCTCAACAAAACAGACGAAAGATTTGCCCGGTAAGAAAACGATATATTCTATTGCCTGAATAATCTTAATTATATGTAATATTATCTTTATTGAATGAAAATAGGTTGAAATACAAGAACTTCAAAAGTTTTTAAAAGATCCTAAAGATTTTTCATTATCTCATAATATCTCTCATACCATTGGTGGGATTGATCATACTCAAGCCATTGCCATCGAGTAAGTTTCCTTTGTTGGACATTTGATTACTCTCTTATACTCTTCTCTTTCTCTTGTCTCCTTGTCAGTCATAAATCCAGTCCTTTCCTGTTGCTAACTCAAGGTGGATTAGAACAAGTTGAGATGGTGGTTAGAATCAATAAAAATATTCGATTCTAATCTTACTTAAATCGAACTAGTCATTAGGAATTAGTCGTTTTTCTTTATCATATCTCTCATATTACAATGACTTTCAGTTCTTTCCCCTCCTCTTATTATTCTCTGACATATCTTTCTTCTTGTGTTTTTTATCTGTTCAGAGTGTTGAAGTATATCATTCAATTGTTATTTTCTGTATTGAATAATTATAATTACATCATAGTAAAGCATCATAATTCTTCATATCCATCCATGATTGACAAATGATTAAAAATAAATATGGAGAAAAGAAGAAGAAAGAAAAAAATCAATAAAACATTATTCAAACAATCTCACTGAATCAAGAAATAGAGAATAAAATGCAATTCTCCTTGGAAAATAATTTTAATACTAGTAACAATTAACGGCTACATAATTATCCTATGATACCCAGCATAACAAACGAAATGCTGATGACAATGAATTATTCCGTTGAATGAACGAACAATATGTAGAAGTGACACATTTGAGATGCTGATAACGAAATGATGAAGGATAATCAGAAGAGAGGTTCTTATTTCACTGGAGCTCCTGTCCACTTTGATATTTGCTTTGCAAATTTATCTACTATCA
>VFQN01004540.1_pt1 | contig 18228 bp, 10 predicted proteins | sample 3512371 | NCBI WGS metagenome assembly VFQN01 (sample SAMN10412370, study PRJNA504923) | tailings metagenome | isolation source: Replicate 2 from Balatoc abandoned mine | place: Philippines: Itogon, Benguet | collected 2017-08-28 | reverse complement strand
CAGGCCAAACGGGTCCGGACCCGGCTCAAGCAGGTCGTCGGGGCAACGACTTGCGACGCCTGATGCAATAAGCTGGTGAGCGACGGGGTACGCGACCCCGTCGTCTCGATGCGACCACGACCGGGACCGCCACACCGTCGCTCATCAGTCGTTTCCAGTCTGGCGGCTGTGGGTTTTCAGCCCGACGGGCTGGGAGCCCTCAGCCCAGGGCGGCGGTCGCTGCGCTCCCTTGCCCTGGGCTGAGGGCTCCCAGCCCGTCGGGCTGAAAACCCCGATCCGTTACGACGCCTTTTGAAACTGCCGGTGAGCGACGGGGTGTGCTACCCCGTCGCTCACGCTCCGCGCTCCGGCGGCGAGGAATCCACGCGATTCGGTATCACACCGGGATCACCCGACGAACACGCCGTCGGTGAGGACGGCCCCGCCGAACAGGGTGAGGTCCTGGAACGCGGTCGGCTCGCCCGCCCCGGTCACGTTCGTGCCGAGGTAGACGCGGGCCTTCGCCGCCCGCCCGGCCCCGCTCCCGACCACCAGGTCCATCTTCCCGTCCCCGTCGGCGTTCGTCACCCCGACCCGCGCCCCGCCGCGGTCGTTCAGGTCGCCGCCGACGAAGAAGTTGGCCACCGGGGTCGCCTGCGCCCCCGCCACGTTCCCGGCGCTGACCAGCGCCCCGCTCAGGACGAACACGCGGGCGGCGCCGCCCGGCCCGCCGCCAAACACGAGGTCGGCGAACCCGTCCCCGGTCACGTCACCCGCCGCCACGAACGACCCGTTGCGCAGGTTCGTCGCGTCGCTCCCCGGGAAGGCGAAGAAGTCGCTGACCATCCGGGTCGGGCTCCCGGCCAGAACGCTCTGGCCGGTGAAGATGGCCGTCCGCGGACCGCCCCCGAACCCGGCGGAGATGATCACGTCCGGGGTGCCGTCCTTGTTTACGTCCCCGAGCGCGGCGCGGGCTCCGCCGCGGAAGTTCTGGTCGTCGATCCCCAGGAAGTTGGAGCGGGTCGTACGCGACCCGTCCGGGTTGACGCTGAAGACGGAGACGCGCGGCCCGCCGCCCTGGTCCGGGGTGATCACGAACTCGGCCCGGCCGTCCCCGTTCAGGTCGGCGGCCGCGACGTACCCGCCGCCGAGGAAGTCGCCGCCGAACGGGTCGAACGGCTGCACCAGGACCGTGGTGTTGTCCACCCCGCTCACCACCGCCGCCCGGAGCGGCACGCCCGGGCCGGTCACGAGGATCGTGTCCGGAGTGCCGTCGCCGTTCACGTCGCCCACGGCCACGCGGGCGTTCGCCCCGGTGTTGCCGAACGGGTTTACGGTCGCCTTCGGGGTGGCGGAGAACTGCCCGCCCGCCCCCGGCTGGAACACGTTGGCCGACCCGTTCGTCTGACCGGACACCACGAGCGGGCGCGCCGTGGTCGGGTTACCCCCTCCCCCCGGCGGGGTCGTCTGGTTCTCGACCGCCCCGATGTCCACGATGCCGTTCTTGATCCGGTCGAACCCGGTGCCGCGCTGGTCGGTCGTGAGCCCGGCCGCGGCGGTGTTGCTCCCGGCGTTCAGCGCCGGGCTGCCGGCGAGCGGCGCGAAGGTCAGCGTCCGCCCGCCGTTGTTCTGGAGCGGCCCGAGCTTCGGGTCGGTGACGGTGAACGGGGTGCCGGTGATCGTCCCCATCCCGAGCGGGTTCACGACCGCGGTCGAGACGATGTTCGGCCCGGTGGCGGTGAGGGTCGCGGTCCCGAAGGCGCGGTTGTTCACCACGTCCGACCCGCCGGTCGAGTTCGCCAGGATGCTGTTGGCGACGGTGAACGTGGCCGTCATGGTCGGGGTCGCGATGGCGTTCGTCGCCAGGCTGTACACCGCCCCGCCGTCGGCCGTGCCGGCGACCCCGCCGGGCTGGACGAGCCCGGCCGCCACCGTGTTCCCGGCGACGGTGACGTTGGTCAGCGTGAGGGCGCCGTTCAGGTTGAACACCCCGCCGCCGAACCCGCCGCCGACCTGCGCCCCCTGCCCGGCGCCGCCGCCGGTCGCGCTGTTCCCGGTGATCGTCGAGTTGGTGATCGTGACCGTCCCGGCCTGGTTGAACACCGCCCCGCCGATCCCCGCCCCGCCGCCGCCGGCGCCGCCGTTCGCCCCGCCGGCACCGCCGCCGAAGACGCTGAGCCCGCCGGCGCCGCCGCCGAACCCGCCGCCGCCACCGCCCCCGCCGCCGAACCCGCCATTCCCGCCGCCGAACCCGCCGCGGCCGCCGCCCCCGCCGGCGCCGAACCCGCCGTTCCCGCCGGTGGCGCCGAGGCCGACCGCCCCGCCCCCGCCGCCGCCCCCGAACCCGCCGTTGGCGCCCGGCGCGCCGCCGTTCGGCCCGCCGCCGTTGACCCCGGCGAGCCCGCCGTTGAGCCCGCCGCCGCCCTGCCCGCTCCCGCCGAAGATGGCCAGGCCGATCCCGCCCACCGCCTGGTTCCCGACCAGCGTGCTGTTGTTAATCGAGAGGATCCCCTGGTTGTAGACCGCCCCGCCGAGCCCCGCCGCCCCGGCGCCGCCCTGACCGCCGGAGCCACCCTGGGCGAGGCCGTTCGAGAGCGTCAGGTTGTTCAGCGTCAGCCCGACTCGCGGGGCCACCTGGAACAGCCGGAAGGCGTCCGCGGCGGTGCGGGTGATCGTCTCCCCGGTCCCCTGGATGGTGACGTCGTCGAGCACGATCAGGGCGGTCGGCCCGATCGGCTGCGGGTTGGGCACCGAACTGTTCGGCTGGCTGGTGAAGGTGGTCAGGTTGACCGTGCCGCCCTGGATCGCCGGGGCGAACACGATGGTGTCCGCGCCGGGGGTGATGTTGGCCAGGTCGACGGCGGCGCGGAGGCTGCCGGGGCCGGTGTCGCCCAGGTTCTGCACCGTGAACGTGGCCGGGTTGGCGCGATCCTCCAGGCACTCCAGGTTCGGCCGCAGGGAGCGGGAGCGGTTCGACGACGAGCGCATGAGACTCTCTCTTGGTTGGGAAAGGTTGGGTCCGAGCGTGCGATACCGGCCCGGTGCGCGACGGGACCACGCGGCCGCGACGGGCGGTCCGATGGTTCCGGGGGCGGAGCCGGGTGTTTAGGGTTTGCGGGTGTATAACGACGGGACGGTCGTCGACCGGCAGGTGCCCCTGGCCATCGCCCGGGCTTCCCGCGTGCCGCCGGTTCTGGCATACTCATTGGGTCCGGCCCCGCGTCTCTGACACGGCGGCCGGAATTTTTCCCGCGAGGGGATCACCAGCCCGTGTCGCACACCACCCGCGAGAGCCTGCTCGTCCGGATCCGCGGCGGGGACGAAGTGGCCTGGGAGGAGTTCCACGCCCGCTACCGGTCGCTCATCGCCTGGGCGGCCGGGCGGGCCGGGTTGGCCGGGGCCGACCTCGACGACGCCGTCCAGGACGTGATGCTCGAGCTGTTCCGCGGCCAGCCGACGTTCCGGTACGACCGAACCCGGGGTCGGTTCCGGGACTACCTGTTCGTGGTCACCCGCCGGGCCGCCGCCCGGGCGCGGGCGCGGGCCGCCCGGCAGGGGGTGACCGCGGCCGAATTCCCGGAGCTAGCCGACGACGACGGACTCCAGGCGGAGTGGGAGGCGGAGTGGGAGCGGACGGTACTGCGGGAAGCACTCGACGTGGTCCGCGGGGAGGTCGAGGCGCGGACGTTCCGGGCGTTCGAGCTCTACGAACTGGAGGGGCGGGACGTGGCGGCGGTGGCGACCGAGTTGGGGGTGTCGGCGGCGACCGTGTACCAGGCCCGGACCCGCATCGTCCGGCGGCTGCGGGTGGTGGCCGACGGGCTGGCCGAGCGATGACCGGCTGCCTCACCGACGCGCAACTCGAGCGCCTCGTCCGCGGGCCGGTTCCGCGCCTCCGCGGGTGGCTGTGGCGGCGGCACCTCCGCGGGTGCCCGCACTGCCGCGCCCGGCATGACGAGTTGGCCGAGGACCGCCGGCTCATCGCCGAACTCCGGGCGGCGCTCCGGCCGCCCGGCTCCGAGTCCCGCGGACCTTCGGACGGCTGAAACCGGTCTGGTGCTCAGCTTCCCATATCATAACCCCTAATCGAACGACCCCCTCCGGTGGCCGGGTTTGCTTTCTTCCTGTGGAGGCAGCGTCACGCCCGCGCGCCGGTCCGCCATGAGCCACGACATCTCCGCCTCGTTCCCTTCCGAACTGGTGGAAGAGGCCAGACCACTGAGCGTGCCCGGGTACGAGGCGATCCGCGAACTCGGCCGCGGCGGGGGCGGGGTCGTTTACCTCGCCCGGCAGGCGAGTCTCGGCCGGCTGGTCGCCCTGAAGGTGCTCCGGACGGACAGCGCGGCCGACCCCGAGGTGCGGCGGCGGTTCCGCGCGGAGGCCGAGGCCGTCGCCCGGGTGCGGCACCCGAACATCGTCCAGATTCACGAGATCGGTGAGGCCGGCGGCCAGCCGTACCTCGCGCTGGAGTACGTTCCCGGCGGAACCCTCGCCGACCGGCTCGCCGGCACCCCCCTCCCCCCTGCCGAGGCCGCAGGGCTGGTCGAGCTCCTGGCCCGGGCTGTTCACGCCGCCCACCTCCGGGGCGTCGTCCACCGCGACCTGAAGCCGTCGAATATTCTGCTGGCTGACGAGCCGGGGGGCGGGCCGCTCGTCCCCAAGGTGACCGATTTCGGGCTGGTCAAACGGCTGGACGTGTCCGGCGGCTCGACCGCCACCGGGGCCGCCGCCGCGACCGCCACCGGCGTGGTGGTCGGCACCCCGAGCTACATGGCACCGGAGCAGGCGACCGGGGCCGCGGTCGGGCCGGCCACGGACGTCTACGGGCTCGGGGCCGTCCTGTACGAGGTGCTCACCGGCCGCCCGCCGTTTCGCGGCCCGACCCTTCTCGACACGGTCATGCAGGTGCTGGCGGACGACCCGGTCGCCCCGCGGGAGCTCCAACCCGGGCTGCCCCGGGATCTCGAAACCGTCTGCCTGACGTGCCTGCGGAAGTCCCCGGCCCGGCGGTACCCGTCCGCGCTCGCCCTGGCCAACGACCTCCGCCGGTTTCTCGACCACCAGCCGATCCTGGCGCGGCGGACCGGGGCGGTCGCCCGGCTGGCCAAGTGGACGCGGCGGCAGCCGGCCCAGGCGGTCGGGCTGGTCCTCGGGGCGGTGCTGCTCGCGGTCCTGACGGTGTACAGCGTCCGGCTCGGGTGGAAGCAGGACGAGGTGGAGCGCGAGGCGGCCCGCAGCCGGGTCGAGGAACAGGCCGCCCGGGACGCGGTGGCCGGGTTCTACACCGCCGTCAGTGAGAACCGACTCCTCCGCGAGCCGGGGATGGAAGGACTGCGGAAGGAACTCCTCGGTAAGGCGGCCGGCTTCTACCGCGAGTTCGCCGGCCGGCAGTCGGACGCCCCCGCCGCCCGGGCCGAGCTGGCCCGCGCCCACCTGCGGCTCGCGGCCCTGACCGGCGACCTCGGCGACCCCGCGGAAGGGATCGTCCTCGCCCGCCGGGCCGGGGACGAGTTCCGCGCCCTGTCCGACGAGGCGCCGGGCGACCCGGCACTCGTGGCCGACCTGGCGGCGGTCGCCGAGCGGCTCGGCGACCTCCACCGCGCTGCCGGTGCTGCCGCAGCCGCGGAGGCGGCGTACGGCGAGGCGGCGGCTCGCTGGGACGGGCTCGCGGGGAGAATGGCCGAGGGCGACCGGCTCGACCGGCTGGCCGGCGTCCGCGAGCGACTGGCCGGGCTGTACCGGGCCGCGGGTCGGCGCGCCGAGGCGGACGCGGCGGTGAACGCCGCCCTCGCCCTGCGCGAGCCGCGCAAGACCGACCCCGGCGGTCGGCCGAGGCTCGCGGCGCTGTACGCCCTCGCCGCCGACGTTCACCGCGACCGCGGCGAGGACGAGGCCGCCGAGACCCGGCTGAGGGCGGCGGTGGCGGCGTGGGCCGACCACGCCGCGCCGGCGCCCGGCGAGCGGGACGACCACGCCGGGGCGTGGCACCGGCTCGGGCAGTTGTGCGCCGACACCGACCGCCCGGGGGAGGCGACCGAGGCCTTCGGCAAGGCCGCCGAGCTCCGCCGGGTACTGGCCCGCGACCACTCCGGCATTCCCGGCTTCCGGCACCGTCTGGCCGTGACGCTCTGCGACCTCGCCCGCCTCCACGTCGCGCAGGACCGCGGCCACCTCGTCGAGCCCCTGCTGGACGAGGCCCGCGGGTTGCTCGTGGCGCTGGCCGACGCCCACCCCGGGATCGCGGACTTCCGGGCCGACCTGGCCCGCTGCCGCGACCTCAGCATGCCGTGGTACGCCGTGACCGGCCGGTGGGCGAACGCCGAGCGGGAGGGCCGGGCTGCGGCCGCCGCTTGGGCCGAACTGTGCGGCCGACACCCGGACCGGGCTGACTTCCGGCTCGGCCGGGCCGAGGGAAGGCGGCAGCACGGGGACGGCGCCTACGCCGCCGGCCGCTCCGCCGACGCACGGGCCGCGTTCGACGAGGCGGCTCGGCTGTTCGAGGACCACGGTGGTCAGGAGGGGGCGTTCGGCGCCGCCCGGGCGGAATACGGCCTCGGGTTGTCGCTGGTCGCAGCGGGCGACGACGCAGCCGGGCCGGCGTTTGCCGCCGCCCGGACCCGGCTGGAGGTTCTGACCGGCGCTCATCCACGGGTCACCCGATACCGGGTCGCACTTGCCGACACCCTCGATATGATCGCCCAGCGGGCGGCGGGCGGCGGGGTCGAGGCCGCCCGCGAGGCTCTCCGGGTCCGCGAGCAACTGGCCGGCGAATTCCCGGCGGTCGTCGGGCTCGTTCATGAAGCGGCCCGGGGGCACGACCGGCTGGCGAATCGGCTGGCCGACGCCGGGCGGCCCGAGGACTCGCTGCGGGAGTTGCGGGTCGGGGCTTCGGCCCGAGCCGCCCTGCTCCGGTCGTTCCCCGCCGCCGACCGCCGGCTCAAGGCCGATGCCGTCGTCCGGCACGAACTCGCCCAGATGACCCTCCAGATCGAAGAGGCGTGTACAGAGATCGGCCGCCCCGCCGAGGCGCGGACGGCCGCCGGAGACGCGCTGGTGGTGCAGAGCGAGTTGGTAACCGCCTACCCAAACGTGCCGGCGTACCTGGATACCCTGGCCGAGTGTCACTACCGGTTGGCCGAGACCGACCGCCGGACCGGTCGGCTGGCGGACGCCGAGGCGGCGTACCACCGGGCACTGGCGGTCCGCGGTCCGCTCGTCGGGGCACACCCGACGAACGGCCTGTTCGCGGTCAATCACGCGGCCGACCTGGTCGGGCTGGCCCGGACGGCGGCCCGCGGCGGTCGGCCGGAATCGGCTGCCGACTGGGCCGCCCAGGCCGTGGCCCGACTCGATTCCGGTTCGCGCGCGGCTAACTACCGGGAGATGGCCGATCGGGTGTTGATGGACGCGCTGCGGGTGCGGGGGGCGGCGTTGGCCCAGACCGGTCGGGTGGACGAGGCGGCCGCCGACTGGCGGCGACTGGCGAGCAGCGGCCGCGACGGCGGGTGGGCGGTGGTGCAGCTTTGCTTCGCCGAAACCGGGTGGCCGGCCGTCGCGGCACTACTGGCGCAGGCCGCGGAGCAACTCGTCGACTGACCGGCCCGGCGGGGACGGACGAGGAGCGGCCCGCCCCGCCGGGCCGGTCACGCCGCCCGCCTTAAATACGTCTCGGCCTGCTCTCGCACGCTCCGGCCGGGCTTCAGCGCGAAGCACAGACCGCCGGCGACGAGCAGAAGGGCCGTCCCGACCAACGCCTTGGCGGTGAACAGGGCCGGGATCACGGCCGCGGCTAGCAGCACCGGGCCGGCGACCTTCTCCTTTCCGAGGTACACCGCCGCCGCCGCCCCGCACCCGGCCAGCATGGCCACGAGGAGCAGGTAGCCGGCCCGCTCGACCCGGGTGACCTCCCGAACCGCGTCGGGCGCGATCCCGAGCTTCTCCACCTCCCGGACCAACTCCCTCGCCCGGGCGGCGTCGCTCGCCCACTTCAGCCCGAGGAGCCCGGAGGTCAGCCCGCCACCCGCCACCAGCACCAGTACCGCAATCCGCATCGGGGTCTCCCGTTCGAGGTCGGAACCGGCGGGCGCCCCCGGCCCGCGGCCGGGGTTCGTACCCCCCGCCGGTTCTTGCACACTCATTGGGGGTCGCCCCGGGTATCTGACACGGCGGCCGAATGATTTTCCCGAAGCCCTCTGTAGCGTGGTGGTGATGCCCGTCACGACGCCCGATCTCTTTTGGGCGTCGCCATTCCCTCGTTCCGCCCACGGGTTGCGGCCGTCCAGCCGGGTTACCCAACGAGCACCCCGTCGGTCGTCACCGCCCCATCGAATGGGTCGTCCGCCGTAGAACCCGGTCGGCCGGGTTCTACGGCGGGCGACCCTACTGGCCGTCTTCGTTCGGCAGCCACCCGCCTACGGGGCCAGGCGGCTCCCGAGGCGGCACGCGAACGCGAGCGTGTCGATCACGCCGACCCGGTCGTCGCCGTCGACGTCGAAGTAGGCCTGATACCCCGGCGTACCGGGGCGGCGGCCGACGGCACTGAGGAAGCGCGCCAGGTCGCGCACGTCCACGTCCCGGTCGCCGTCGCTGTCGCCGAAAAGGCGGTGGAGCCCAGCCGTACGGTCGCCGCCCCCGTTGCCGTCGCCGTCCCCGTCGAGTTCCCGCCCGACCGCGTCGCGGACCCGCCCCCCGTGGACGGTCAGCGTGTAGTCGCCGTCCGCCAGCGACCCCCCGACGACGCCCGGCCCGGAGAAGGTGAGGACCGCGACCGACCGCCCGCCGACGACGGCCGCCGCCACGGTCACGTTGACCGCGGCCCCGCCGGCCCGGCGCACCTCGAACGCCCCGGGGTCGAGGGTCACGACCCGGTCGAACGTGACCGTGACGCTGGTGACCATCGACCGCTGGGCCGAGCCGTCGTTCACGACCACGCGCTCGACCGTCGGCGGGTTCCCGCGCGACGCGGCCAGTTCCGCGAGGCGGGCGGACAGGACCGCGACGCGGGCCGGGTCGGCGGTGGCGTAGGCGTTCTGGAGCTGGAACGGGTCGGTCCGGAGGTCGTACAGCTCGCGCGGGCCGGACCGGTACTCGACGTACACCTCGTGCTCGGTCCGCAGCGCCCGGATCACGTCCCCGTTCTGGGCCGGCGGCAGGTGCCGGTACAGTTCGACGAGGAAGTCCGTCCGCCAGTTCGCGTCCCCGCCGCCCTCGCCCAGGAGCGGCGCCAGCGACTGGCCGTCCATGACGCGGTCCGCGGTCGCGCCGCCCCACCGGGTCATGGTCGGGGCCAGGTCGATGTTGACCGCGAGCTCGTCCCGGACCGCCCCGGCCTCGACGCCCGGGCCGCGGACGATGAGCGGCACCCGGATGTCCTCCTCGTACACCTGGAACTTGCCGTTCAGGAACCGGTGCTGGCCGAGGTGGTAGCCGTTGTCGGACGTGAACACGATGTACGTGTTCTCCAGCTCGCCGCGGGCGGCCAGGGCGGCGACGATCCGCCCGACCCCCTCGTCCAGGGACTGTAGCGCCTCGATCCGGGCCTGGTACTCGAGGTCGATGGCCGCGATCTGGGCGGCGGTCAGGAGCGGCGCAGTCCCGACCGGCGGCGGCTTGTCGCTCACGTCCGCCTCGTTGAACGACGGCGTCCGCGGCGCCTGGAGGCCGGCGAACATTCCGGCGTGCCGCGGGGCCGGGGTGGGCGGGCCGTTCCGGTCGACCCCCGAGTGCGGGGTGGTCGGGTTGAACTGGAGGAAGAACGGCTGCGCGTCGTTCGCCTCCGCGCGGTTGATGAAGTCCACCACCCGGTCGGACAGCACGTCGGTGATGTAGTCCGCCTCGCCGCTGCCGTACTGGACCACCGTGCCGTTGACGTTCATCCGGTAGCCGAGGTAGCTCGTGAACCCGTCGTAGGTGCTCTGCCACTCGTCCCACCCCGGCGGGACGTAGGTGGAGCCGTCCGGGTACTGGACCAGGTACTTGCCGATGCGGCCGGTGTGGTACCCCGCCTCGTCGAGCCACACGGCGAGCGTGGACTCGTCGCCCCCGGTCTCGGTGAACTTCTGGAACCCGCCGGTCGGATAGATGTTGTTGAGGATGTCGTGGTTGACGGCGTACTGCCCGGTCAGGGCGGTGATGTTGGCCGGCAGGCAGATCGGTGACGTGACGAACGAGTTCTCGAACGTCACGCCCTGGTCGGCGAGCAGCTCCCGGACGCGGGGCATGTACTGGAGCGTCCCCACGTCCTGGTCGTCGGTCATGATGAACAGGATGTTCGGCTGGGCCGTCGGCACCAGCCGGTCTTCGAGGGCTTCGATCCCCAGGCGCGCACGCGGCTTCATGGCCATCCCTTTCGCGGAGGAGGTCTGCGGGAGAAAACGACGGCCCCTCGGCGCGCAGACCGTGCGCCGCGGGGGCGCGGTCGTCAGTAGTACCCGTAGCTGTAAGGGTCGTAGTACCAGTAGCCCGGGTCGTAATAGCCGTCGAAGAAGCCGAACGCCGCCCCCCCCGAAACGGCCGCGTTGGCCGTCGGGTCGCTCAGGTGGACGAAGAAGTGCTTGTCCGGCGCCAGCGTGGGGTCGAGCGCCACGACCGTGATCGTCTTGGTCACCTCGCCGGGGGCGAACGTGATTGTTCCCGAGGTGGCGGCATAGTCCCGGCCCGCGAGCGCCGTCCCGTCCGCCGTCGAGAAGCGGACCGTCACCGGCTGGTCGTAGGCGGCCTGGAGGCTGACGTCGAAGGTGAAGTTCGACACGCCGAAGTTGTAAGCGCTGCCGATGCCGACGCGCGGCTCGTCGTCCACGATGACCCCGTGACCGACGCCGTCGTACCCGATCCCGGTGTGCTTGTCCGGCGTGGTCAGCTTGACGAAGAACGTCTTGTACCCGTCCGGGGCGGGGGTCCGGTCGCCTGCCACCTGAACCGGAATCGGCTTGTAGGTCTCGCCCGGCGCGAAGACCAGCGTGCCCGCCGTCCGGGCGTAATCGGTTCCGGCCCTCGCCGACCCGTCCGCGGTGGCGTAGCGGACCGTCACCGGCCGGTCGTACGGGTGCGACAGGGTCGCGGCGAAGGTGAGCGGCGCGGCCCCGGAGTTCCCTTCCGGCTGGGACACGCTGCTGATGAACGCCCACGGCTCGTCGTCGTAGATCATGACGACGGCCTGGGCCTGCCCGATCCGCGCACCGCTGGCGCCGGACAGGCGGACGGCGAAGTCGCTGGTGCCCTCCGGCCCGGCGAGGCGGTCGCCGATCACCGAGATCCGGATCGTCTTGCTCGTCTCCCCCCGGGCGAACGTCAGCGTGCCGGAGGCGGCACGGTAGTCGACGCCCGCCGCTGCCGTCAGGTCGGCGGTGCGGTAGGTCACGCTCACGGCCTTCCGCTGCGGCTCGTTCAGGGTCACGGTGACTTCGGCGGTACGAGTCCCCTCGTTGCCCTCGACGACGGCGGCGTCGTGGACCGAGAGCAGGGCCGCCGGGACGAGGCGGTCTTCGAGCGGTTCGACGGACAGCCGGCGTGGGGCAGGCGGCCGGCGCTTCGGCGGCGGGAAGAGGTAGTCGAGCCACATGGTCGTCTCCTTCATGGGGTGGTCTGCGATCGGTCAAGACGCCCCCGCGGTCGGCCGGCGGCCGCGGGCATACACGAACAGAGCCACAGGTCGGTGGGGGGGTGGCACCGACCCCACCGGTCGCGCGTACCCCGCGGTGGGAGTTCCGCCGCCGGGTCACGAGTCGGTCTCGTTCACTCAGACTTCGTTGGTGCGACGGTCGCGCCGGTGAGCGGCATGCTTGCTCAGGGCGTGTAGTCGAGAATGAAGTTGAAGCCCTGTGCGTTGTGCCCGCCGCCCGTCGGGCACGTCCCCTTATTGGGCTCGCCGTTCCAGAACATCACCCGACACTTGTTGCAGAAGCTCCAATGGTGCTGACCGGGGCCGCCGTGGTCGTGCGGCAGGAAGAAGTTGTAACCCTGGGCGTTGTGGCTACCGCCCGCCGGGCACCGCCCCCGGTTGTTGGGGTCGCCGTTCCAGAACATGGAGAAGCACCTGTCGCAGAAGCGCCACTGGTCCTGGCCCCCCAGCGGCCCGGGGTGGTCGTGCGGCAGGTAGTACGTCCAGCCCGCCGCCGCGTGCGCCCCTCCCGCCGGGCAGACCCCTTTGCTGGGGAATCCGTCGAAGAACATCGTGCGGCAGCGGCCGCAGAACCGCCACGCCGCCTGGCCCCGGTCCCGGGCGGCGAACGTCAGCGTGTAGTCGCCCCCGTCGCCCACGAAGCGGAGGGACCGCCGTGCGAAGTTTCCCGTCTCCGCGTGGGCGATTTCCCCCGTCGTGAATCGCAGCTCCTGCGGCCCGCCGATCACCTCATCGGTGCTCGGCCCGCCCGTCGGGATGCGCAGTGCGGAGCCGAAGGCCTGCACCAGGCGGCCGACCCGGGTCGGCCGGTCGGCCACGCCGAGGGTTGCGAACAACTCACTGTTGACCTGAGCCGCGACGAGCCCGCGCAGAGCCTCGGACCGGCCGTCGTCGTGCTCCATGAGGCCGACGATGAACACCGCGTCGTCCGGGTTCGGGAGGGCCCGCTCCTCCCCGTGTAAGCCCCAGAAAGACTGGAACGGGACTTGATGCGTCTCCCGGGCGTCGACGTCCCCGAACGGCCCGTAACGAAAGGCGCGCGAGCCGGGAATGGGGACGGGGATGCCCTGGACCGAGACGGTGTTGCGCAAGTCGACCGCGGCTACGATGATGTAGGGCTCGTCCGACCCGGCTTCGTTCGTCTCGGCGTGGCACCGGAAACTTTCCAGGCTGATGTAGATCATGGCAGAAGGCCTCTGCTCCGGGGGCGGCCTGCGGTTGTTTGGTGACAGCCCCGGTGGCGCGCAGGCCGGGCGCCGGCTGGGACACCCGCGCGAGTGGGACTGCGGGCCGGCGTGACCGTCCGCGGTCCTTGACTGCCGCGGACGGTCACGCCGGTCGCGCGGGTTTGGAAGACGCCCTGAGGTCTGATGACCGGGCGCCTGTCGCCGCGGGACGCGCTACGGCGAAAATTTCTTGCGGAACGGATTCGCTGTCCCGCGGTCGCCCCGTCCCGGTCATCAGGACTTATGGCACCCGACGCGCCCCCCGAGCCCGACCCGGCGACCCGCGACCGGCTGGCGAAGGCCGCCGCCGGCGACGACGCCGCCTGGGCCGCCCTGCTGGCCGAGCACCACGACCGGCTGCGGCGGATGGTCGCCCTGCGCCTCGACCACCGGCTCAGCGGCCGGGTCGACCCGTCGGACGTGTTGCAGGACACGTATCTGGAGGCGCTCGCGCAGCTCCCGGAGTACCTCCGCGACCCGAAGCTGCCGCTGTTCCTGTGGCTGCGGTTCCTCGCCGGGCACCGGCTCGGGCGGGTCCACCGCCGGCACCTCGGCACGGCCGCCCGCGACGCCGCCCGGGAGGTGTCGCTGGACCGCGGGCCGATGCCGGCCGCGTCGAGCGCGGCCCTGGCCGCCCACCTGCTCGGGCGCGAGCCCCGGCCGAGCGAGGTGGCGGTGCGGGCCGAGCGGGCGCGGCGGCTCCGAGAGGCGCTCGACTGCCTCGACCCGCTCGACCGCGAGGTGCTCGCCCTGCGCCACTTCGAGCAACTCTCGCGGGCCGAGGTCGCCGAACTGCTGGGGGTCAGCGAGGCGGCCGCCGGGAAGCGCTACCTGCGGGCGCTGGACCGGCTGCGCGGCCACCTGGACGGTGGACTGGGATGAACCCGGACGTGCCCTCCTCCGAGTTCGACCCGCTCGACGAACTGGCCGAGGAGTTCCTGGCCCGGTTCCGCCGCGGCGAGCGGCCGTCGCTGGCCGAGTACGAGCACCGCCACCCGGACCAGGCGGCGCGCATCCGGGCGCTGTTCCCGGCGCTGGTCGAGGTCGAGCGGGCGGGTGAGCCGACCGACCGGTCCGGGGCACCCGGACCGCCCGACGTGCCGCTACCGGCCCGGGTCGGCGAGTTCCGCGTCCTGCGGAAGGTCGGCGAGGGCGGGATGGGGGTGGTGTACGAGGCGGTGCAGGAGAGCCTCGGCCGGCACGTCGCGCTGAAGGTGCTGCCCCCGACCCGGACGGGCGTCTACCTGGAGCGGTTCCGCCGCGAAGCGCGGGCGGCGGCGAAGTTGCACCACACCAACATCGTCCCGGTGTTCGGGGTCGGCGAGGCCGACGGGGTCCACTTCTACGCCATGCAGTTCATCCCCGGGCAGGGGCTCGACGCGGTGCTCGACGAGGTCCGCCGGCTCCGCGCCGCCCGGTCGCCGGCCTCGGCCCCCACCCCGCGGGCGGACGCCACCCGGTCGGTCGCCGCTCGCGGGGGCGCCGCCGAAGGGCTGCTGACCGGGGTGTACGCCCCGGCCGCCGAGCCCCCCGCCGCTGAGCCCCCCGCCGCCGAGCCCCCCGCCGCCGAGCCCCCCGCCGTCCCGTCGCCGTCCGCGTCGACCGTCGGCCGCAGCGAACTCGCCGGCCAGCCGGAAGCCCGGTACTACCGGGAGGTCGCCCGCCTCGGGGCGCAGGTGGCCGGGGCGCTGGCCCACGCCCACGAGCAGGGCGTGCTCCACCGCGACATCAAGCCGAGCAACCTGCTCCTGGACCTCCACGGGACCGCGTGGGTGACGGACTTCGGGCTGGCGAAGGCGGACGACGAGGGCGACCTGACGCACACCGGGGACGTCGTCGGCACCCTGCGGTACATGGCCCCGGAGCGGTTCCGCGGGCGGACCGACGCCCGGAGCGAGGTGTACGCCCTCGGGGTGACGCTGTACGAACTGCTCACCCTCCGCCCGGCGTTCGCGGCGGCCGACCGGGTCGCACTCATCGAGCAGGTGTGCCGGGCGACCCCGGCCCAGCCGCGGGCGCTCGACCGGCAGATCCCGCGCGACCTGGAGACGGTCGTCCTCAAGGCGATGGCCCGCGACCCGGCCGACCGGTACCCGACCGCGGCGGCGCTGGCCGACGACCTGCACCGGTTCCTGGCCGACCGGTCGGTCACCGCCCGCCGGGCGACGGCGGCCGAACAGGTGTCGCGGTGGGCGCGGCGGAACAAGGCGGTGGCGGCGCTGCTGACGGCCCTCGTGGCCGGGTCGGCGACGGCGGCGGCCGTGTTCGCCATCCAGGGGGAGCAGTTGCGGGGCGCACTGAGGGACTCGGAGGACGACCGGAAGGCGCTGGTCAGGAGCGAGGGGGAGGCCGTCCGCCACGAGCGCGAGGCCCGGCTCAAGTTGCTCGACTCGATGACCGCCGAGGCCCGGGCGAAGACGCTCGGCCGCAAGCCGGGGCAGCGGTTCGAGAGCCTGGCGCTGCTCGACAAGGCGGCGGCGCTGGCCCGCGAGCTCGGCGTGCTCCCGGAGAAGGCCGCCGCCCTGCGCAACGGGTTCGTCGCCGCGCTGGCCACGCCCGACCTCTACCTCGCGCGCACCTGGGAGGGCTTTCCGAACGGGTCGGAGGCGTTCGACTTCAGCGGCGACCACTCGGTCTACGCCCGGACCCACCAGGACGGGACGTGCGTGGTCGCCCGGGTAGCGGACGACACCGTGGTCTGTCGGGTGCCAGTCCCGCCGCGGCCGCCGGGCGGCGAGAGTCACGTCTGGCTGAGCGGTGACGGCGGGACACTCCTCGTGCTGACCCGCCCGGGCGGCGAGGCCCACGTCTGGCGGGTCGGCCTGGACCCGGTGCGGGTCTGCGCCGCGTCGAACGTGTACCACGCCGACCTCCGGGCGGACGGTCGGGTGGCGGTCGTCTCTCACATGGACGGGGCGGTGTCGGTCATCGACCTGCCTGACGGCCGGGTGACGCAGGCGCTCCCGCCGTCGGCCGAGCGGGGTCCGGTCGGGGTGGCCCTACACCCGTCCGAGCCGTGGGTGGCGATGGCCCGGGCGGAACCGCGCTTCGCCGAAGTCTGGGACACCCGGTCGGGGACGGTGGTCGCCCGGTTCCCCGACGTCACCCCGATCGGTGCCGCCTGGCACCCGGCGGGAAGTCTCCTCGTCTTCTCCGCCGTCTCGCCCGCCGAACTGCGTGTCTACGCCACCAAGTCGTTCCACCCCGTTGCGACCGTCGACGCCGCCCCCTGGTCGGTCCCCGGCGAATTCCCCCACCTCCGGTTCAACCCGTCCGGGGACCGGCTGGTCGCCTGCGCCTGGACGGGGGACGCACACCTGATCGACGCCCGGACCGGGCGGGTGATCCACGTCGGCCCGCCGTTCGTCGACGGGGTCGCCCTGCGGTGGAGCCCGGACGGGCGGCGGCTCGCGGGTCCGGCGGCAGGAACCCGGCTCGGCGTCTGGGAGGTCGGGGACGGCCGCGAGTTCCGCATCCTCCAAGGCCCCCAGGCGCGCGGGGGGCACCCCAGTTTCCCCGCCCTCCACCCGGGCGGACGACTGGTCGCGGCCGTCGACCTCGCAGGCGCCTCGGTCGCGGTCCTGGACCTGGAAACCGGCCGGCTTGCCGCCACCCTCCCGACCGGCACACACCTCGGCCGGCCGGTGTTCGACCCGGCGGGGGTGCTGTGGACGACGACCGTGACCCAGACGCACCGCTGGCCGGTCCTGGCGGACGCGGCCCGTCCCGAGCGGTACACCGTCGGCCCGCCGGAGCGAGTGGCGATCGGGCCGGGCGCCCTGGCGCGGTCGGCGGACGCGGCGGTGTGGGTCGGGCTGGAGCGGTTGTTCAGGGAGGCGTTCATCTGGCGCCCGGACCGCCCGACCGAGCGCGCGATACTGCCGACCGGCTTCGAATGCTCACACCCGAACGTCAGCCCGGACGGGCTGTGGGCGACGACGGCCCACCACACGACGGTCTACGCCGACCTGTGGAACCTCCGAACCGGCGAGAAGGTGGAGCGCCTTTACACCCGGAGCGGCTACGCCCTCCCCGCGTTCAGCCCGGACAACAAGTGGCTGTGGGTGAACCGCGACGGCGGCCGGTTGCTCCACCTCGATACCTGGGAACCCGGCCCCGTCACCGGGCGGGCGCAGGGCCGCCCGGCGTTCACCACCGACGGCCGGCTCATCGCCCTGGAGACCGGCACCGGAACGGTCCGGCTGGTCGAGACCGCCACCGGCCGGGAGCTCGTCCGGCTCGACAACCCGCACCAGGACGTCCTCCACGACCTGGTGTTCACGCCCGACGGCGGGCGGCTTGTTGGGTGCTCGGGAGGCCCGAACGCGCCCGGCGTTCACGTCTGGGAGTTGCGGCTGATTCGCCGGCAGCTCGCCGAGCGCGAGCTCGACTGGGAGGCCCCGCCGCTGCCCGGCGCGGACCCGAACCCGCCCGAGGTCGAGGTCCGCGAGTTGAATCGGACCCCGCCCGGACCACCGCCGAAGGACGAAGACCCGCGGGTGACCGTGGCGCGGATGACCGAGTACCTTCAGCACGAACCCGGCCGGGCGAGCCCGTACCACTACCGGGCGCACGCCTGGGTCCGGCTGCGGGTGCCCGAACGGGCGGAGGCCGACTTCGACACGGCGGTCGGGCTCCACCCGCGTGACGCCGAGATCCGCGGGTGCCGGGCAATGTTCCGGTTCGAGCAGCGGAAGTACGTTCAGGCCGCGGCGGACGTCGACCGCCTCCTCGCCGACGCACTAACCCGCCCGCCGGCCGGGCTGGTAAACCGGGCGGCGGTTTGGCACCTGATCCTCGCGCCGCCGGACCGCCGGGACGCGGCGAAGGGGCTCGACCTCGCCCGCCGGGCGGCGGGTGGTCCGTTGGACCAGTTCGCACTCGGGGTCGCGCTGCTCCGCGGGGGGCGACCCGTCGAGGCCGTCGCCGAGTTGGACCGGGTCCGAGCCGCCGGGGACGGGTACGACGACCTCGTGTACCCCGCGCTGGTCGGCGGGTACACCCTCCTCGGCGACCACACCCGCGCGCTCGAAGCGCTCCGCGCGGGGCGCGCGGCCGCGGCGCGACTCCCGGCCGGGCGGCTGCCCGAGTACCTCCGGCTCGCCCGCGACCGGCTTCAGGCCGAGGCCGCGGCCGCGGTACTGGTCCGGGTGCCGGGATTCATCGGCCTCCAACCCCGCTGACGCTTGATGAGTACCCGGGTGTAATACCGAGTCGCGTGGATTCCTTGCCGTCGGAGCCCGTCGCTCACCAGCTTATTGCGCCGGGTGACGGAAGGACTTTGGGAGAAGGGGGTTGGTGCTCCTGTTACCCTTCAGGTTGCCACACCTCGGAGGGGTCACATGGAGCACCAACTCCGGAAGGCGATTGTCGCACTCGTCCGGGAGCGGAGCACGGGCCGGT
>VFQN01004539.1_pt1 | contig 18228 bp, 14 predicted proteins | sample 3512371 | NCBI WGS metagenome assembly VFQN01 (sample SAMN10412370, study PRJNA504923) | tailings metagenome | isolation source: Replicate 2 from Balatoc abandoned mine | place: Philippines: Itogon, Benguet | collected 2017-08-28 | reverse complement strand
CGCCGGGTAGCCTGGTGCTCAACCGGTCCAGGAAGTCATTCCAACCTGCCTCGCCAAGCAAGGATGCATAGACGAGATCGATGAGGTCGTCGTCGCGATCGTCCCCGCTGTCGCTTATTTCAGACTCCCCCTGATGGTGGCCGACACCTCGCAACCAAGCGTACGGCCGATCAATATTTATACAATCATCAACAATCTTGCAGCGAATTCCAGCTGGTTTCCATTCGTACAAACGTATGAGGCGCCCGCGGCCATCACAACCTCCGCACGGAGTCGTGATTGGGCGCCTTGCCGGACGCGGTCATAGGTTCCCTCGTTGGATTTTTTGGGAGGACCTCCATGAAAGCAATTCTTCTTCTCGCTGCCGGCACGGTGTGCGCCCTGTCTGGGACAGCAATCGCGCAGAATCAGGAAATGAGCTTTTTCGTCACGAGCCAAGGGCCGGGCAATGGTGCCAATCTCGGCGGCTTGGCGGGCGCGGACGCGCATTGCCAGAGCCTGGCCAAGGCGGCCGGCTCCAGCAAGACCTGGCATGCCTATCTATCCACGAGCGATGCCAACGCACGGGATCGGATCGGGTCCGGCCCCTGGTACAATGCCAAGGGCGAGAAGATCGCCGACGATGTCGCCTCGCTTCATTCCGATGCCAATGGCATCACCAAGCAGACGGCGCTCGACGAGAAAGGACAGGTCGTCAACGGCCGGGGCGACCAGCCTAACCGCCACGACATCCTCACTGGATCGATGCCGGACGGAACGGCAGCACCCCAGACCTGCGACAATTGGACAAGTGCCGGGGACGGCAGCGCAATGGTCGGCCACCATGACCGCACCGGCCTGGATGACTCCGCACCGGCGAAATCGTGGAACTCGTCGCACCCGTCTCGCGGCTGCGGGCAGGAGGCGCTACGCGGCACCGGCGGCGACGGGCTGCTCTACTGCTTCGCCACCAACTGACGCCTGCGCAGGATCGGACCATTTCGTCGATGCGGCAGTCCGCTCCTGCCCCAACGCAATCCCCTCGCTGGGCGTAGCGCGGGTTCTTTGCCGCGCGCGATAGGACAATTAGCGGCATCGTCGCCGCGCCAGGGAATCCTATCGATGTCCGCAGTGCCCCTTCCCGACGCCCGGGACCGCCTCTATGCGGGCATCATGCTCACCAGCGTCGCCTACTTCTTCTTCGCGCTGCACGATGCCGCCGTGAAGCTCCTGGTGGCGTCCACACCCGTCTGGCAAGTCCTGTTCTTCCGCAGCGTCACGATCCTTGTCGGCTGCTTCATCTTCGGCGGGCGCCCGGTTTATGCTGAGGCCGCCCGCTCGCGTGTCATGAAGCCTATGCTTCTACGCTCCTTCCTGATTCTGGCTGCCTGGCTCTGTTATTACACTGCAGCACGCCATCTCCAGCTCGCCGAACTCACGACGATCTATTACGCCGCGCCCGTCATCGTCACCGTAATGTCGGTCTTCGTGCTCAAGGAGCAGGTGCCCCCGTTGCGCTGGGCAGCGGTCTTTCTCGGCTTCGTTGGCGTCTATCTGGCCTGCGATCCCGCGAGGCTGGGCTTGTCGACGCCAGTGCTCCTGGTGCTCGCCGCCGCCTTCATGTGGGGCCTATCGATCGTGCTCCTGAGGAAGATTGCGCTCCAGGAGAAGACCATCGTCCAGATGATCCTGAACAACTCCTTCTTCCTGGTCACGGCCGGCGTGCCGCTCATCTACCTCTGGCACAAGCCCGACCTCGGCGAGACGCTGCTCTTGTTCGGTGCCGGAACACTGGCCGGCATCGCTCAGTTCACGCTGTTCGAGGGGATGAAGCGAGCAGAGGCTTCGATTGTGGCGACCTTCGAATATACCGGGCTCGTCTGGGCTTTCCTGCTCGGCTACCTGATCTGGGCGGACATTCCCCGACGCGAGGTTTTCCTTGGCGCCTCGCTGATTATCGGCGCCGGTCTGCTGATGATTGTCGGCGAGCATTTCCGCAAACGACGGGCCTTGGAAAAATAATCGACCTGGCAGGGAACCATCGTCGCAATGGCACGTTTGGTGGGCTGGACGGGTCGTCCCCCCACCCCCCTTACCCCCTCAGACCCGTCCCCTCACTTCAGCCGGTCCGTCAGGACCGGCTTTTCTTCTTCATGCTGTTGTCTCGGTTTTGGCCCGACGTCATTGTCGCTTGCATCGAGATCATGAGACGGAAGCAAACCAAGGAGAAGGGGATGACGGTCGCGACGATTCTCTGGAAAAGGCTCGACGTGGAAGGCCATGATGCGTGCCGCCTGTCCAAATCGGCGGACGGCTGGATGCTCGATGGTCGCGCGGTGTTTCACGAAGGCGGCCGACCTTGCTGCGTAACCTACGAGGTGATCTGCGACAGCGTCTGGCGAACCCGGTCGGCGCTGGTAACCGGCTGGCTCGGCGCACAGGAACTTCGCTTTGAGATCATACCCTCCGGCAACGGCAGTTGGTGCCTGAACGGCATCGAATACCGTGACCTGGCCGGATTAGTCGATGTCGACCTTGGCTTCACCCCAGCAACCAACCTGGTGGCGCTGAACCGCCATGCCCTCGCCGTCGGGGACGGAACGACGCCGTCGCCGGCTATCTATCTCGAATTTCCGGCTGCGCGGCTCGACCATCTGAAGCAGAGCTATGAGCGGCTCGACAAGACCCTGTACCGTTACACGTCACCGGCCTACGGCTATGACGAAACGCTCGAAGTCTCCGCCTGTGGTTTCGTTGTGGACTACCCGGGTCTGTGGCGAGGGACGGTCTGGCTTCCGGGGTAATAGGGCGGCCCGAACGAAGCATTGCAACGCTCACGTAAACTCGCATTGACCTTCCTGCTGCTTCCGCTACCCTTTCGATCGAAGCGGTCAAGTTAAGAACTGCGAAAGTGGTAGGCTGGGAGGTATGGCATGATCCTGACCCTCGCTCTGCTCCTCGGCGTGGTGGCCGCCTATCTGGCGATCGCCATCATCGAGATGGTGCGGCTCGGAATCGGGTTTCGCCAGGCGCTGTTTTACGTGCCGTTCAAGCTTGTCTATCCGATCGCGGATCGTCGTATCCGGATCGCGCGCGAGGCCAAGCCCCCCGTCATCTACGCGATCGTACATCAGTCCCGCATCGATCCGGCGCTGATGTTGGCGCTCCTGCCACAGGACACATTGCATATACTGGACCCCAACTCGGCGGCCGCCGGATGGCTGGAACCGTGGCGCGAGCTTGCCCGCACGATCGCCTTCAACGCCGAGCATGTGTTCGTCAGCCGCCGGCTTGTGCGCCATCTGAGAGGCAAGGGGCGGCTGGCCGTCTATCTTCCCGACGCTGTCGAGCCCGACATGAAAGCCTTCCGGCTCTACCGTGCGGTGGCACGGATAGCCACCAAGGCCGATGCACGCATCGTTCCGATCTTCATAGGTGGAGCTCGCCACCTGCCCTTCTCCTTCACACCTCCTGAAAAGGCGCCGCGCCGCTGGTTCCAGCGCCTTTCCATAAGTGTCCTCGAACCTGTCAGCCTTACCGAGATCGTAGAGCGCCCCGAGGGCAACCAGACGACCGCTGCCAACGCATTGTTCGACAGAACGGCCGAAGCGCGTCTCGCTGCGACTGATTTGTCTCGCAGCCTTTTCCTGGCGATGCGCAACACCGCGTCGCGCATCGGAGCCGGCAAGATCGCAGTTGAGGACGCCGTGACCGGCACCCTCACCTATCGGCGTCTCTTCATCGAGGCACGGCTCATCGGGCAACGAATCGCTTCCGCTTCCGCACCTGGTGAGGCGATCGGCGTGATGCTGCCCAATGCCAATGCGCTGGTCGCATCGCTTGTGGGTCTTTTTTCCGCGAACCGGGTGGCGGCGGTCATCAACTACACGGCCGGCTCGGCGAGTGTGACGTCGGCTGTCCGCACGGCAGTCATCCGCACGGTGGTCTCGTCGCGCGCCTTCGTCCACAAGGCCGGCCTTGCGGACCTGGTCGAGGCTGCTGAACAAGGCGGCGCCAAATTCATCTGGCTTGAGGACATCGGCTCGAGCGCCACGACTGCGGAAAAGCTCGGTGCCACACTGCTTTGGCGTCAGCCGCTTGCGCCCCAGGACGCCGCCAAGCCCGCCGTCATCCTCTTCACCTCGGGAACTGAAGGCATGCCGAAGGCGGTCGTGCTCTCCCATCGCAACCTGCTCGTCAATGCGATGCAGGCCGAAGCTCGCATCGCATTTTCACCGCTCGACACACTTCTCAACGTGCTGCCGGCCTTCCACTCCTTCGGCCTCACCGGCGGCACGCTTCTGCCCCTGATGACGGGCGTCAGGCTGTTCCTTTACCCATCCCCACTCCACTACAAACTCATTCCCGGGATCGCCGCCAAGGTGCGGCCGACGGTCCTGTTCGGCACCGATACCTTCCTGGCGGGTTACGCTCGGGCGGCTGACGACAGCGATTTCTCGAGCCTTCGGCTGGTGGTCGCCGGGGCGGAGCCGGTACGTCCGGAGACGCGGCGCATCTGGCGCGAACGCTTCGGAGCGGAGATCGTCGAAGGCTACGGCCTGACGGAAGCGGCCCCGGTCGTGGCGGTCAACACGGCGCTCCATGGCCGCGACGGCACGGTGGGGCGCCTGCTGCCCGGCATGCAGCTGCGGCTGGAACCCGTCGACGGCGTGGCCGATGGCGGCCGCCTCTGGATCAGCGGTCCGAACGTCATGATGGGCTACATGACGGCCGACGCCCCGGGAGAGCTTCAGCCCGCGGCCAGCCCATGGTACGACACCGGAGACATCGTCTCCACCGACCGCGAGGGCTTCATCACGCTCAAGGGGCGCGCCCGGCGCTTCGCCAAGGTCGCGGGCGAGATGGTGCCGCTCGGCGCGGTGGAGATGCTCGCTCAGGCCCTCTGGCCCGAAGATCACCACGCGGCCGTCGCCGTACCCGATAGGCGCCGCGGTGAGCGGATCATCCTCGTCACCACGGCCGAGGAGGCATCGCAGGAAGCACTCGTTCTCGAGGGTCGCAGAGCCGGCGCCAATGCGCTGTTGGTTCCGCAGGACATCGTCAAGGTCGACGAAGTGCCTCTGCTCGGCTCGGGCAAGACCGACTATTCCTCCGCCCAGCGCCTTGCGGTCGAACGGCTCGGTCTGGATAGGGCTGCGTAGCAGGAAACGCCCTACGCAGCCCACCGGGGTCTTGAGCCTTTAGCGATCGCAGCGACTTGGAAGTCCTGTTCCGATCTTCGGGTCGATGCTGTAGATCGAGCCAAATATCGGACATGAGCCAAGCGACCATCGGATGCCAGTCTTCTCCCGCTTCGCCAGATATGTCGAGGAAGTTGCGAAACGCGGATCAATCCGCAGCGCCGCCGAATGGCTGAACATCGCGCCCTCGGCCATCGACCGCCAGATCCTCCTGGCCGAGGAGGAATTTGGCGTGCCGCTCTTCGATCGTCTGCCGCAAGGTCTGCGGCTGACGCCCGCCGGTGAGCATCTGATCTACAATCTGCGACGCTGGAAACGCGAGTTCGATGTTGTCCGCTCGGAGATCGACGACATTCAAGGCCTCCAAGGGGGGAAGATAACCTTGGCACTGGCAGAGGCCGTCGCGGGTGATCTGATGGCGGGAATGCTCGACGAGTTCCATGCACAGCATCCGCGCGTCCTCGTCTCGCTGCATGTAGTGGGGGCGGGCGGCGTGCGCGAAATGGTCATGGGAGGAACGGCCGACATCGGTCTGACCTTCATGCCCACCGCCTATCGGGTCATGCGTGTCGAACACTCGGTCGAACTCACCCCCGGTCTTGCCGTACTGCCGGAGCACCCGCTCGCCGGGCGCCGCGCCGTCCGCTTGCGCGACTGCCGCGACCTGCCGATCATCATGCCCGAAGAGGGGCTGCTCATCCGCAACAGCATAGACGCCGCGCTGTCGGCGACGGGTGTCACGTTCAATCCCGTCGCAGGGTCGAACAATTTCGCGATGATGAAAGCGATGATTTTCAAGGGCATCGGCATCGGACTTCTGACCCGGGCGGAAATCCTGGCGGAAATTCGGGGTGGCCGCCTCGCCTTCGTTCCGTTTTCCGATCCTGAGATCAATCGTTCAACATTGTCGCTCGTGACCTCATCGCACCCTTCGACGGCTGCAGCGAAACTGGCCCGGATCATCGTGGCCTCGCTCGAAGAGATGGCCGACCAGACGGGCACCGCCCAACCCGGCCAAGACATCGCGCTCTAATTTTTAGAACGGCATCCCCGAAAAATAGCTATTGAAATGACACTTTGAGCCGACCTATCGTTCCCCACAAGAACCGGGAACACAAAAACAGATCGCCTGCCCCTGAAGGCTTCGCAGAAGAGCCGTGGGCGCAATAAGCGCGGTCCGCAAGTAAACCACCCCCAAACAGAAGTCTTGTCGCCGCCACGTCACGTGGCGCGCAGCGGAGAGTTATTGCCTGTGCAGGAAACGAGCCTCGATATTTCCGAATTCATGACTCACGTCGGCAAGGACGTGCCCCAGCCGGAACAATACAACTACGGCGTAACCCGAGACGGAATTCGCCACTTCGCATACGCAGTTCCCGACACAAACGGGCTTTATCTCGACGCCGAATATGCGGCAACGACGCGCTGGCGCGGCATCATTGCCCCTCCCGGCTACCTCTATGCTCACGGCTCGCCCGCCTGGCTCGGCAAGTACCCCGGCATAAAGGACAAGAGTGGCCGGGAACTGTCGAACGCGGACAACGCCACCGAGGAATGGGAATTCTACAAGCCGGTGCGGCCAGGAGACACGGTCTTTTCGCACGGCAAGATCGAGGACGCCACGATCAAGCGTTCGCGCAAGCTGGGCGAATGTGTGCTGGTCAAGGAAGGCATGCGCTTCACCAATCAGCGCGGCGAGAACGTGGCCAAGCTGAACTCCTACAGCTTCCGCTTCGACGGCGACGCGGTCGCCTCTACCGGCGGGGTCGGCCAGTCCTATCCTCCCCTCCCCGAGGGCCAATTCACGCGCAACATCGCTACGCCGCCGCTGCTTCCGGGCACACAGCCGACCCCGGAGCGCCGCTACGACCATCCGCTGTGCTTCGAGGATATCAATGTAGGCGACGTGATCCCGAACTGGACGCACGGTCCGTTGATGGCATTCGACATTGGCCGCTTCAACGCGGTCACCATCGGCACCGGATACGATCGCATCGGCCGCACTGGCCACATCCCCGATGCGTTTGCACCCGGCGTGCTGCGCGTCCAGTGGTTCGGCGCCATGCTTACCCGCTGGGGCGGCCCCAACAGCTGGGTCACGAGGATTTCCCAGCGCAACGAGGAATGGGTGCTGGTCGGTTACAAGATCATCTGCGGTGGGCAAGTCACCCGCAAGAGGGTGGTCGACGGGCGCAGTCTCGTGGAGCTCGACGTCTGGTGCGACAGCGAACTCGGCTTTCGCACGAATAGCGGCACGGCGGAGATCGAGCTCGAAAGCCGCGAACGGCCGACACCGGCGCGCTAGGGGGAGACCGATGTCACAGCCGAACGCGGGTCTGGTCGATCTACTGCCCAAAGCCGAACTCCACCTTCATATCGAAGGCTCGATCGAGCCTTCGATGGTGCTGGACTTCGCCAGACGCAACGACGTCGACTTCCCTCACAACACAGTCGACGCGCTGCTCGCGACTTACCGGTTCGAGAACCTTGCAGGGTTCGGCGCCGTATACCAGAGCAACTCGCGCGTGCTGCGCACAGGTCGAGACTTCTACGAATTAACCTTGGCCTATATGCGCCGCGTGCGCGCCGACAACGTCACCCACGCCGAAATCGCCTTCGCGCCACAGGGCGCTTCGCATAGAGGTGTCTCGCCCGAAGCCGCACTGGAGGCGGTCCTCGACGCCATGGACGACGCCAAGGGCGAGTTGGGCATGACCGGGGGTGTGATCCTTGGATGTCAACGCAATCGCGGCGCGGAAGACGGGTTGCGCATGCTGCGCGAAGCGCGGCCCTATCGCGATCGCATCATGGCCCTTGGGCTCGCAAGCATGGAGGTCGGCTATCCGCCGAGCCTGTTCGAGCGGATGTTCGAAGAGGCACGCGATCTTGGTTGGAAGACCGTCGCTCACGCAGGCGAGGAAGGGCCGCCCGAATACATCTGGGAAGCTCTCGATATCCTCAAGGTCGATCGTATCGATCATGGTGTCCGGGCAGAGGAAGATCCGAGGCTGCTGCGCCGACTGGCCGAGGAGCAGGTGCCGCTCACTATCTGCCCTTTGTCGAACGTGTATCTGAAGGTCTTTCCGGACCTGGCTGCCCACAACATCGCGCGTCTGCTGCGTGCCGGACTCCTGGTCACCATCAACTCCGACGACCCACCCTATTTCGGCGGTTACGTCAACGCCAACTACGCCGAGTGTCAGCAGGAACTCGCGCTCTGCGACGACGAGATCGTCCAACTGGCGAAGAACAGCTTCGTCGGTTCCTTCATGACCGAGGCTGAGAAGCAAGCGTGGCTGGCTGCCGTCGATACGGCGGCACAGCAGGCGAAGATCGACGCGGCCTGACCGATCCAATTCGACAAACGAGACATCTGGAGACCACCCTTGAACGTGCCATTCACATCGAGCAGAAGAGGCGACGCACCCGGCCGGAGGAAAGCTTGGGAGGCGCTGTCCAAGCCGACCTCTATGGCACTGGTCGGCGCCAGCGGACGTGCCAGCAGCGTCAGCTTTACGTCGCGCTTTCTGCAGACCAATGAGGAACTCGGCTATCAAGGCGAGATCTACCTGATCAACCCGAACCGCGACACGATCCTCGGCCGGAAATGCTGGAAGGACCTGGCGTCGCTGCCCGTCGCGCCCGACCTCGTGATCATCAACCTGCCCGATGAAAAGGTCCTGCCAGCCGTAAGCGAGGCGATCGACCGCGGTGCGCGGGCACTCATGATCCACTCGGGCGGTTTCGCCGAGCGTGGCGAAGCCGGCATGGAACGCGAGCGCGAATTGCAGCGTCTTTGCTTCGAGGCCGGCGTTGCCGCACTCGGACCCAACTGCCTGGGGCTCATCAATCTGACCGACGGCGTCTCGCTTTCGAGCTTCAAGCTGTCACCGACGCTGGCGAAGGGATCCGTGGCCCTCATTAGCCAGAGCGGCTCGGTGGCCGGAATATTGATGCATGTGGCTGGGCGGCACGGGGTGTCCTTCGCCGCGAGCACGGGCAACGAGGCGGTTACGACAGCGGAGGATCTCATCGAGCAGGCGATCGGTGACCCCGCTTGCAAACTGATCGTATGTTTCATCGAAGCCTTGCGGCAACCCGATCGACTGTTCGAGCTGGCCGCCGGCGCTCATACCGCGGGCAAGCCGATCGTCGTGCTCAAAGCGGGCCTGACCGAGCAGGGCGGAGAGGTCTCGCGCGGGCATACCGGCGCGCTGGCGGGCTCAGGCGCCATCTATCGCCAGGCATTCGATCAGGCCGGCATCATTCTGGTCGACGATTTCGATGAACTGGCCCAGACAGTCGAACTGCTCGCCACGCTAAAGTCCCTCCCCGCCGACTGCCGCATCGGCATGCTCGGTACGTCGGGAGGCGAACTCGGCAATGTCACAGACATGTGCGTGGAACTCGGCGTCGATTTGCCCAAACTGGCGCCCGAAACTTTGAGGCAGTTGCAGGACTGGCTGGTATTGCCTGACGATGTCCTGCCGCGCAATCCGGTCGATGTCGGCACCGGCTTCAACTTTTCCGGCACCTACCAGGATCGCATGCGCGGCGCCATCCGCGCCGTCGCTACCGATCCCTCGGTCGACATCGTTCTGGTCGTTCAAGGATTTCATAGAGAGGGCGACGACATCAGCATGTCGCTCAACCGCGAAATCATGGACGCTGCGGCGAAGGAATCCGCTACCGCCGGCAAGCCGGTCATCGTGATGGCCTGTCAGGCGGGTCGCATAGACGCCGAAGTCATGGCCAAGATACACGCCGCCGATGTCCCGGCGTTGCAGGGGGCACGGCCGGGACTGCGCGCCATCACCCAACTCGCCCGATATCTGAGCTTCCAGGCGCGGCCCGGGGCCGGCATCAAGAATGCACCGGCCTGGCGCTCCGCTCTGCCTCTGCACTGGCGCAACGGCCTCGTTCCGCAAGGCGAACTGTTCGGACTGCTCGATCAGGCAGGCCTGCCCGTGACGCGCAACGGCATAGCCCGCACGCCAGCGGAGGCCGAACGGCTGGCCGCCGCCATCGGAGGACAGGTGGTGATGAAGATCGACAGCTCGCGCGTCGTCCACAAGAGCGACGTCGGCGGCGTGGCGCTCGGGGTCACTGCCACAACTGCCGCGGCGGAATTCGACCGGCTGGTCGACGTTATCGCGCCTCCGATCGGCACCGAGCCCGGGGAAGCCATCCTGGTCGCCGAACAGCTTCCGGCCGGTGTAGAGTTCTACATCGGCGCCAAGCGCGACGCGACCTTCGGCACGGTACTGGTGCTCGGCATGGGTGGACGTCTGCTCGAGATCCTCGGTCGGACCTCGCCGCTCGTCATGCCGTTCGGCGAGACAGAGGCCATCGACGCCATCCGGAAGAGCGGCGCCGCTGTCTTCCTCGATGGGTTTCGAGGCGGCCCCAAGGCGAATTTCCAGGCACTCGCTTCGCTGGCCGTGAAAGTTGGTGCCTATGCTGCTTCCCTCGGCGACGCGCTCGACGTGCTCGATCTCAACCCCGTGATCATCACCAAGGACCATCCGGGCGGTTGCATCGCCGATGCGCGCCTGATCCTGCGAACGGAGAAATGACCATGACCACCTATTCGCTGATCAGTTTCGAGGTTGTCGACGAGATCGCCACGCTGACCTTGCGCCGCGGCAAGAAACTCAACGCGATCACCGACACGATGAACATGGAGTTGTTCGACGCTCTCAGCCGCATTGCCGAGAGCCCGGCGATCAAGGTCGTGATCCTCACCGGCGAGGGCCGCGGCTTCTCGGCGGGCTACGACGTGGGCGAAGGCGAAGACATGCCCGCGCGCACTCCGACCTATTGGAAGCATCATTTCTTCCTCGCATTCCGAACGCTCCGGCGCATCTGGACGTTGCCGCAGCCGGTCGTGGCGAAGGTTCAGGGCGCCTGTCTCGGTGGCGGCATGGCTCTCAGCCTCGCATGCGACCTCACCTATGCCGCCGAGGATGCATTCTTCGGAGATCCGGAAATAAAGTTCGGCGGGGGTGGCAACATGTTCCCCGTATTGCAGTGGGTACTGGGGCCAAAGACGCTCAACGAATTGCTGCTGACTGGCCGGAACGTCTACGCCGACGAGGCCCTCAGGCTGGGCATGGTGAACGAGGTCATGCCAGCCGCCGCTCTCGACGCTCGGGTCGATCAGATCGTGAGCCATATGTGTCTGCTTCCAGACGGCACGCTGGCACGCAACAAGGCGAGTTCTCGGCGGTGGTACGAGCAAATGGGCATGTCCGCCATCGTCAACGCGAGCGAAGACAATTCCGTCCTCGGCCTCAGCACCAGCGCGGAAACGGAGTTCACGCGCATCTCGAAGAAGGAAGGCGTCTCTGCAGCCCTGCGCTGGCAGAAAGCGCGTTTCGCCGACGTGGGAGCGTTTTGATGACCGAAGCGAGCACACATCGACCGCAAATCGCCAAGCGGCGGCAGAGCCGTATCGCGTGGATCGATGCCAACCGGCTGTCGACCGATGCGTTGCGATTTCTAGCCTGGCTCGTCAGTGCCATCCTGCTGCTGATCTTCTGGCAATGGTATGTCGTGCGCTTCGAGGTCTCGCCGGCCGTCTTCCCATCTCCGCTCGCGGTATGGGACTCCCTCTATGTCAATCTGGCGGACGGCACCTTCATCCGCGACCTCGCGATCACCATGAAGGAAGTGGTGATCGGCTTTTTCGGCGGGAGCGTTGTCGGCTTTCTGCTCGCCTTGGTCATCTCGGAATTTCGACCGGTGCGCACCATCCTCTATCCCTATGTGATCGCGTTCCAGGCGGTTCCGAAGACGGCGCTCGCGCCGATGTTCCTGATCTGGTTCGGCTTCGGAATCGAATCGAAGGTAGCGCTCGTCGTCTCCACGGTGTTCTTCCCGGTGCTCATCAATACGCTGTCGGGCTTGGAGCGGACGGATCCGGACCAACTCGACCTGCTGAGGGCCTATTGTGGCAAGCGTTGGCGCGTGTTCCTACGGGTGAAACTGCCGAGCGCCATGCCCCCGCTCTTTGCCGGATTGGAACTGGCGATCGTGCTCGCCGTCATCGCGGCGGTCGTGTCGGAGTTCCTTGGAGCGGTCGGCGGGCTCGGCTACCGCATTCTCACCTTCAACACCAATCTCGACATGGCAGGTCAGTTCGCGGCGTTGATCCTGCTCTCCATCACTGGCTTCGTCCTGCACGCGATCATCAAGAACATCGGCACGCGTGTGGTGTTCTGGGGGCGCGCGAAGGAAGGCAGCACCAACTAACCATCCGCCATAAACAAGGGGAACAACAATGCGCAACTTCATCAGACATTTGGCGTTGGCAACCACCAGCGCGGCCTTGCTCGGGCTCAGCGCCGCCGGCGCACTCGCCGCCGACCTCAAGAAGGTCACTTACGCGATCGCCACCGCAGACCTCAATGTCGGCTATCCATTCGCGACGCTCGCCAAGGCACTGGGCTATTTCGAAGAGGAGGGGCTGGACGTCGACATCGTTCCAGGCCAGTCGTCGGCGGCAACTGCCCAGCTTCTGCTGACCGGTCGAGCCGATGTCGGGGTCGCCCAACCCGACCCGGTCATGATCCAGCGGGCCAATGCGAAGATCCCGCTCATCTCATTCTACCCGGTCAGCCGCCGTGGAACGAACGTGTTCGTCGTGCTGCCCAACTCCAAGGTCAAGTCCGTCGCCGATTTCAAAGGCACGAAGGTCGGCGTCGGCGACCTCGGTTCGGGCTCGGTCACGTACTTGCGCGCACGGCTGATGGATGAAGGCATGAGCATGAACGACGTCCAGCTCGTTGCGACTGGCTATGGAACGCCGGGCTTCGAGGCACTCAAGAGCGGTGTCGTCGACATCTCCGTCAGCTTCACGGGCGGCGTGGCCCGTATGAAGGTCGCCGGCTACGACGTTCGAGCCATTTCCCAAACGGAGGCCGAGCAGAACCAATACAGCTACAACCTCTTCGCGACAGAGAACTACATCAAGACCAACCCCGACGTCATCAAGGGTATCGGGCGGGCAACGGCGAAAGCGACGGTCTTCCTGAAGAACAACCCCCAAGCGGCGGTCCGAGCATTCTGGACATATGCTCCCGACCGAGCCCCCAAGGATCCAAACGACGCCTCCGCGATGGAGCGAGACATCACCATCCTCAAGGGACAGATCCGCGACATGGCAGCCGACGAAATGCCGGACGATTTCGCCTGGGGCAGCCAGGACGTGGCAGTCTACGAGAAGATCCAGAACTATCTGGTCGCCGCAGAGCAGATCAAGACGCCGGCCGATCCTTCAATCTTCTTCACCAACGAGTTTGCCTCCTCGTATCTCGATTTCGACCATCAGGCGATCGCCGCAGCGGCCAAGGCTGCCAAGTGAGAAATGAGGGGCGCGCGGTCGCGCCCCTCGCCCGAGCCAGACCAGCGAGTGGAGTCTCCGATGACCCAGATTTCCCACGACATCTCTTTCCAGGATGTCGGCCGCACCTTTCTCACGCGCGAGGGTGCCAAATTGACGGCACTCGAAACCGTCCGCTTCGATGTGAGGCCAGGTGAGTTCGTTTCGCTGCTTGGCCCCAGCGGATGCGGCAAGACCACCCTTCTGCGCATGACTGCCGGCCTCCTCTCGCCGAGCTGGGGCAAGGTCGTCGTTGGCGGGACTGACGTCACCCGTCCACGCCCGGATTTTGGCATCGTCTTCCAGCAGCCGTTGCTCCTGCCCTGGCTGTCGGTGATGAGCAACGTCCTGCTCCCGGTCGATGTGCAAGGACGTGACGTCTCGGCCTACAAGGAACGGGCACGGGAGTTGCTCGACATGGTCGGCCTCAAGGGCTTCGAGAACAGGCTCCCGTCGGAACTCTCCGGCGGCATGCAGCAACGCGTCGCGCTTGCCCGCGGCCTGATCCATGACCCCAAGCTCCTGCTCATGGACGAACCTTTCGCCGCACTCGACGCGATGACGCGCGAAAACATGAACATCGAACTCCAGCGGATCTGGGCCGCCAACCGCAAGACGGTGCTCTTCGTCACGCATGGCATTCCAGAATCCGTGTTCCTGTCCGACCGAGTCGTCGTCATGAGCGCGAGGCCAGGCCGTGTCTCGAGAATCGTCGACATTCCATTCGAACGTCCGCGCCATCCATCCCTGCTCGGCACCGCAGAGTTCGCCCAGGTCGTGACCGAGATACGCATGGTCTTCGACGAAGCGCATGCGCTCTGCCAGATGGCAGCTTAAGCAGCGACCCCAACGCGCTGGCTTCAGCGCTTAGACAAACCGATGGAGCGGCGGCACCCATCGCGGCTGCCTCTCGGGCTCGAATAGCACCCGGATTCCCCAAGCGCCCGTGCTTGCAGCGACGGGACCGTGTTGCGTGAAGATCGATTTATGAGGCGCTACAGGTCTTTGATTTTGCACATGGCCCGAAACCGGCACCTGGTTTCGGGCGATGCCTTAGTCGCTGGACTTGTCCGGATCGGACGTCTTTTCCATCTCGGCCTCCTGCCGGGCCTTGCGTGCATAGGCGCCGGCGCTGAAAGGCAGGAAGATCAGATAGGCGACGACCGAAGCGGTCAGCGTGTACCAGGGATATGCCGACAGAAGCAGCACATAGGCCACCACGCAGAAGATCAGCGGCATGACCATGTCGCGGCGCACGCGCAGGCCGAGTTTCTTGCCGGAATAGACGGGCACCCGGCTGATCAGCAGGATCGCGACCAGGATGGTGTAGGCAACGCCGGCGAAGGCAAATCCACGGCTGGGCTCGAGACCAAGGAAGCCGAGATATGCGGGCAGCATGACCAGTGCCGCCCCCGCCGGCGCCGGCACGCCGACGAAATAGTCGGCCTGCCAGGCCGGACGTTCCTCATCGCCTAGAAGCACGTTGAAGCGCGCCAGCCTGAGCCCGCAAGCGATGGCGAAGAGCAGCGCCGCGATCCAGCCCGGCGAACCGGCCTGCTCGAGCAGATAGGCGTAGAGCACGAGCGCCGGCGCGACACCGAAATTGACGATATCGGCGAGCGAATCCATCTCGGCGCCGAATTTCGAGGACGCCTTTAGCGCCCGCGCTACTCGTCCGTCGATGCCGTCGAGAAACGCCGCGATCAAGACCATGACCACGGCTGTCTGGAACCGCCCTTCGAAGGCCATGCGCACGCCCGTCAGGCCGGCGCATATGGCGAGCACGGTGATAAGGTTCGGGATGATCAGCCGGAGCGGTATCTCATGAAAGCGCGGACCACCCTGACCGTGCGGCTGGAAAGGTTTGAACCCTTGCGATGGCATGGCCTTACGAAATCCGAACCAGGGGCGCGGCCGCATTGCCGCCGAATTCGGCAATGACCGTCTCCCCGCCCACGGCGGTCTGACCGATGGCGACGCGCGGCGCAGCATCCCCCGGCAGGAAGACGTCGACGCGGGAGCCGAAGCGGATGAGACCGAAGCGCTCGCCCACGCCGATATTGCTGCCAGCATCAGCCCAGCAGACGATGCGGCGCGCGACGAGCCCGGCGATCTGTACTGCGGCGACCGTGCCGTTCGGGCTGTCGATGACGAGGCCGTTGCGCTCGTTCTCGGTGCTCGCCTTGTCCAGTTCCGCATTGAGGAACTTGCCGGGCCGATGCTCGATCCTGGTGATGCGGCCGCGCACCGGAGCGCGGTTCACGTGACAGGAAAAGACGTTCATGAAGACCGAGATGCGCGTCATCTCGCCCGAGCCAAGGCCGAGTTCGCGCGGCGGCACCGCAGGCCCGACCGCCGACACCACGCCATCCGCGGGGCTGATGACCAGGCGATCGTCGACAGGGGTCACCCGCTCGGGATCGCGGAAGAAATACACGCACCAGGCGGTGAGGATGAGGCCGATCCAGAAGAGCGTGTAGGACAACAGCGCCAACACCAGCGTGGCGGCCACAAAGGCGGCAATGAAGGGATATCCCTCGCGATGGATCGGCACGAAGGCGTTGCGGATCGTGTCGGCGATGCTCATGGCCGGCTCCATTTCGAGTTCGCGCTTGCTTAAACGATATGCCAGTTGGCCGCAACGCGCAGTGGCGCGTCAATTTTCGGGACCATCGAGAGAGACATCGACGATATGCGGAAGGCCGCGGCGCGCCGGTCCGCTCAGCCTTCGCCGACAGCGCCGGTGCCGCTGTCGCGCGCTCCGACGAGACCCAACGTCGACTGTGGATATCAGACTTCGGCGGGACGGCGGCGCACAACCACGCCCAGTTCGTCGGTCTCGCGCGCCACTCTGAGACGTTCCTCCGCCTCGGTCGCTTCGCGCTGCCGGTCCCACATCGCGGCATAGAGCCCCTTGGCGCGCAGCAGGCTCTGATGGGTGCCGCGTTCTGCGATCACACCCTCCCTCAGCACGATGATCTCGTCGGCGCCGATCACCGTCGACAGCCTGTGGGCAATGACGATCGTCGTGCGTCCGCGGCTGACCAGGTCCAGGGCGGCCTGGATCTCCTGCTCGGTATGCGTGTCGAGTGCCGAGGTCGCCTCGTCGAGCATCAGGACCGGCGGTGCCTTGAGGATGGTGCGGGCAATCGCCACGCGCTGCTTCTCGCCGCCAGAGAGTTTCAGCCCACGTTCCCCGACCATCGATCTGTAGCCCTCCGGCAGCCGCTCGATGAAGCCGGATATCTGAGCGAGTTCCGCCGCCTTGCGCACATCTTCCTCGTCGGCGTCGGGCCGGCCGTAGCGGATATTGTAGGCGATCGTGTCGTTGAACAGCACCGTATCCTGAGGCACCATGCCGATCGCGGCGCGCAAGCTATGCTGCGTGACGTCGCGTATGTCCTGACCGTCGATCAGGATCGCCCCCTTCTGTATGTCGTAGAAACGGAAGAGAAGCCGCGAGATCGTCGATTTGCCGGCTCCCGAAGGCCCGACGATCGCGATCGTCTTGCCGGCCGGGATGCTGAACGAGATCCCCTTCAGGATCGGCCGCTGGGGATCGTAGGCGAAATGCACGTCGCGGAACTGCACCGCGCCCTGGGCCACTGTCAGCGGATCCGCATCCGGCCGGTCTGTCACTTCCTGCGGAACGTCGAGCAGGTCGAACATCTGCTCGATGTCGGTGAGCGCCTGACGGATCTCCCGATAGATGAAGCCGATAAAGTTGAGCGGCACGGAAAGCTGCATCAGCATGGCGTTGATGAAGACGAAGTCGCCGACGGTCTGCGTTCCCGCCTGAACCTCGTGCGCGGACATGACCATCATGACGGTCATGCCGACGCCGAAGATCAGGCCCTGCCCGAAATTCAGCCAACCGAGCGACGTCCAGGTCTTGGTCGCGGCGATCTCGTAGCGCGCCATCGAGCGGTCGAAACGCTCCGCCTCCATACGCTCATTGTTGAAATATTTGACCGTTTCGAAATTGAGCAGCGAATCGATTGCCTTGGTGTTGGCCTCCGTGTCGGAATCGTTCATCTCGCGCCGGATCGAGATGCGCCAGTCGCTCGCCCGGACCGTGAACCAGGTGTAGATCCAGACCGTGGCAGCCACGACCAGCACGTAAAGCCAGCCATAGGCCACCGCGAAGATCGCGGCCGTCAGCACGAATTCGAGGACTGTCGGCGCGGTGTTCAGGATCGTGAAACGAACGATCGTCTCGATGCCCTTGGTGCCGCGCTCGATGATGCGCGACAGCCCGCCGGTGCGCCGTTCGAGATGGAAACGCAGGGACAGGTCGTGCATATGCACGAAGGTCTTGTAGGCGAGCTGGCGCACCGCATGCTGGCCGACCTGGGCGAACAGCGCGTCGCGAAGCTGGTTGAGCCCCCATTGCACGAGACGAACGACATTGTAGGCAATGACGAGCATGACCGGCGCCAGCAGAAACGCTGGGAGCGGTGGCATAATCTTGCCGTCATGTGCCAGCGCATCGGTCGCCCATTTGAAGAAATAGGGAACGATGACGAGGATGATCTTCGCTGCCACCAGAAAGAACGTGGCCCAGATCACACGGGCCTTCAGGTCGGCCCGGTCGGCTGGCCACATGTAGGGCCAGAGATTGACGACGGTCTTGAGGGTCGAGCCGGATTCGGCTGAGACGGTCTT
>VFQN01004538.1_pt1 | contig 18232 bp, 16 predicted proteins | sample 3512371 | NCBI WGS metagenome assembly VFQN01 (sample SAMN10412370, study PRJNA504923) | tailings metagenome | isolation source: Replicate 2 from Balatoc abandoned mine | place: Philippines: Itogon, Benguet | collected 2017-08-28 | reverse complement strand
ATGTGATAGCTCTTTCATAACCTCTTTCAGCAATTGTCACTTCCTTTCATATTAATTCATATGAACAACTACACTGTAATATTCTTATTTTACGCTTCTTTCATTAGAGTAGACTAGTTCGATACAGTAGATTAGAAGAGATAGTGTAATACAATAATAATACAATAATAATACAATACAAAGACAATGGTCTTCAGAGTCCTCACTGCAGAGTGGTGTCATGAAACCAACACTTTCTCTGTCCTTCCTACGACAATCGAGAATTTTCATGCCCAGTACTACTATGACACACCAGAGGAGATTTACAAACAACGCATTGGAACAAAGTCTACAATCGGTGCAACTTATGAGGCAGCGGAGAAGTATCAGTGGGATCTAACGAACTCTATCTGTGCTTCAGCTAATCCTGCAGGAACTGTGACCGCCTCAACCTTTGAGACGATGGCAGGACAGATCCTCTCACTCTGTCAGCCGCCACACCGCTATGACGGTATCTTGCTCCACCTGCACGGAGCGATGGTGGCGGAGGGCTTTGAAGATGCAGAAGGCGAGTTATTGCAACGAATAAGAAAGATCGTCGGGATGGAAGTGCCGATCATCGTCACTTTAGATCTCCACGGAAACATCACTGAATTAATGGCGGACATGACGTCAGCTCTCCTCGCAGTGAGGACATACCCTCACATCGACTTCTACGAGACTGCCTTGCGAGCTGCGGATCTCCTGCAAGATTGTATGGTTGGGAAGGTTCGGCTAGTGACGGTGATCGGTAAGAGGCCGATGTTGATGGGATTGGACGGAGGGAAGACACACGCAGGCAGTCCGATGACTGACCTCATCGCTCGAGTGCAGAAGATGGAGGAGGCAGGAGACATTGTCATGGGCAGTATCTGTGCTGGCTTCACAGCTGCTGACATCTACTGGATCGGTCCCTCTGTCACCGTGACAGTAGACGTCAGCAACCCAAAGCATCGCTCTTCCTCTTCCTCCTCCTCTGATGAGGTGCAGTCAGCGAAGAACTATGCTAGAAGTATCGCTGATCGCTGCATGGACTTTGTCTGGGAGACACGTCACTACAAGTCAGAGAACCATCACACTGTCGAGACAGCAGTGAAGTACGCCCAAGACTACGTCAGCAAGTACAACACTGTCAATAAACCCCTCGTCATCGCTGACATCACTGACAATCCAGGCAGTGGTCACTACGGTGATGCCACGAACCTTCTGCGAGGGATGGTGGAGGCAGACCTGTCTGACGTCATCTTCTATGCGATCTTCGATGCCTCTGCTGTGTTGGAGGGAGTTAGGATAGGTGTGGGTAACACTGGCACTATCTCTCTTGGAGGGAAGTTCGACCCTAGCAATGGCGGTGCACCTCTGCAACTCACAGGAAAGGTAGTGGCGATCACTGACGGATGCTTCCCAACCTATGGCCCGATGGGCTTTGGAGGGTGCTGGCAGAACTTCGGATTGTCGATGTTGTTTCGCGTTGGGAGGAACCTTGACATCATCGTGATTAGTAATAATGGTCAGCTGTTGGACATCGCTCAGATCACGTCACTCGGCTGCGATCCCGTCTACAAGAAGGTCATCGCAGTGAAGTCGAAACAACACTTCCGCGCTGCTCTGACGCCAATCGCAGGAGAGATCGTCACAGTGGATGGAGGAGGGTTGGGCAGTGTCATCCTCACACGAGGAGAGTATAAGAACGTCAGGAGGCCTATCTGGCCTCTCGATAACATGTTAGATTGTTGAATGAAATAAGATATTGTTTCATTGTTTACACTCCTAAACTAAGAAATACTCGCTACTAAGCTAAAGTAAAAAGGTGAGAAGAGGAAAGACTATTGTGTGTTATTGGATAGGCGTCTCTTCTGAGCTCTTTCGAGCCAAAGATATATCATCATTCAATAAATGCTATGATTGAATGGTCGTCGTAGAATAACAGTACTATTAACTGCTGACAGGTTTAAAGGGCAGCAGCGTTAAGTGGGTAGGCAGAGTCATAGATAACACCGCAGGTTCCGCAAACCTTGACTGGATCGTTCTCACCAGCGCAGGCAGTTCCGTCTTGTGGAGTAACATCAGATCCGCAAAGCTCGTCCTCGTTGTCGAAACGGGCAAGACGGATGAAACCCTTCTCTCCCCAGTCAGGAGACCAGGAGTTACGGATGATCCAGTACTTCTGACCTTCCTCCTCACCGTATCCAACTAAGACGACGGCGTGGTTGATGTCAGGGTTGACTTGGTTGCATCCGTTGAAGATACCACCGCTGTATGAGCTCCAGGTGGAGGCATCGACGGAGACAGCGATTGGACCTAATTGAGCAACAGCGTTCAATAAAGCAGTCTGGTTGTTGATTGGTAATTGAACATAGCCGTTGATGGTGGCGACTGGAGAGCCCGATGGGATGGCGCACTCGTAGTCTTTGCCGTAGTATGATTGGTAGGAGTATTGGTACTCTTGGTAGATACCGTTACTGTTGGTGAGGTAATCGAAGGCGAGCTCAGCAGTAGCTCCGTTGCAGCCACCAGATCCACCGCATTGGTTTGGGTTAGGAGCGCACATAGCGATTTGTTGGACGCTGAGGTCGAACAATAATCCGCTCTTCAAGGCGACGTGAGACTCAATGACAGCAGTTGAGGCAAAGGCCCTATGAAAAACGCAAAGTGTAAGACGAGCAAACTGACTCAAACAAGAAGAATGTCTTACCAGCATGATCCACAGTGTCCTTGGTCCTTGACAGGGGAAACAACGTTAGGAATCTTGCGCCAGTCAACGTTCTTTGGTAACTCGCTGATTGACTTCAACTTGAAGTCAGAAGGTAAGTCATGAGAAGACTTTAACATCTTCTTGGAGCGGGTAGAACCCTTATTACGACCAAAGAGGGCGGTCTTCTCAGCAGGAGTCAAGGCGGAGAACTTGTTCACACCCTCTTGCCATGATAAATTCTTGGAATTGTGAACCTTAATTCTTTGTAATTCACTATTAAAAATCTCACGGCGCTTTGGTAATTCAGCCTCGGTGTACTTTAAGTTGAATTCCTCTAAGTACTGCTCGAAGGTATAACTCTCCAAGTTCTGAACATTGGACTTGGCGGCAACAGCGATGAAGGCGGAGATAAGAAGGAGGACCTTGGTGTTCATTTGTTTTAGCGGGTATATTAATTTAATTTGATTTAATTAATATTAGGAATGGTTTGTATTAATTTGTGTCTAATTCGCTGACTGTTCTTCTTTGTTGAATAAATTCGATGATGCTTGAGGTTTTGTGAGGAGAAGAACGACTTTTTAAGATATCGATATTTTAGAAAATCGATATCTGAAGATCTTGAAGGAGGACGAATTCATAAATTTACATCACATCAAATAATACTTACTCACTATGACATAATAATCTCGAGATATCTTTCACTTTCTTACAACTCATCCAACTAATAAGCAAATACACTTCTTTCAGAGCTGAAACACTCTCCAACTGACCACAGGTTTGAAGGGTAGCATATCTACCACTACATTTGTTAATTTGCTTTGCTTTGACCCATTAAACATCGAAGAGTCTTTTACTGCGTGACATCTAACAAATAGGAAATCAGGGATATTTCGAAGAGGAGTACACTTCTCTTGCAATAGAGAATGATGATTTATTTTAAATTTGATAAATAAAGAACCTCTTATCTCTTTTTCTCCATGATCAAATCAAAATTTGAAAAGCAAACGTTACGAGTGGAACCTACAAGATCTAGTAATATTAATATATAAGAAAACAAAAACAAAGAGAAACAAAGAAACTAATAGATTGTGTTTGCTATGTCCTACGAGCGCTCCTGGATGTGCGTAGGGTTATAGACATCATTGACTTGTTTGTCTAAGAGTAGTGGCTCGTGCAGAGATACTCCCCCTTCCGAGGATCTGGGGTCGTAATATTCTTCCGTGTGCAACGAACTGGAGAGCAACCCGCTGCGGTTGGACGTCGCCCTTCCGCCTGAAACCAAACCACTCGTCGTGCGCGTCGCATTAATAAGTTGCTCTTGTTTCTCTCTACAGTTGCAGGTGCCGCAGATCGCCTTCCATGGCACTCGTTTGAGTGGGTCGACCGAGTACATCAACACAGAATAAGTGCTAAGAGCGACGACACCGTTGACAATAGTAATGGCCGAGATCGATGTCTGATTACAGACACCGAACAAGAAGAAACACACTCCCCCTGAGAAGCCCGCTGACAGTGTCTGTCCAGAGAAGGCGGTGGACAGGTCTTCGCCAGTGAACATCGACGCGTAGACCGCGCGACAGGAACCCTCGAACACTCCTCGACCGAGACCATACAATCCCTTCACACACAGGATGACTGGCCAGTTGCCCAACTGGTTGTTGGACAGAACGATGACGACGACGCCGCAGAGAAGGAAGCAGAAGGATCCGAACTGAATGACCCAGTCCTGACCTCGCACGAAGCGATTCGCCACGTAGGCATAGGGATAAGCACTAATAACAGCGACGAAGTAACTCCAGGCCTCTAAGAAACCCAGCGCGACAGTGCCCAGACTCGAGCTGTCTGACACGACGTCAGCGTTGACGTAGTATGCGAACATCGCTGTCGTGATGCCGAAGCCGAAGACGAAGGGAGCGAGCAGAGAGACGCGGGCATCGTTCTTAAACTGACGTGGCACTGCCACGACTCCGTTATAGATCTCCTTCCAGGTGGTCTGACGATCGTTGCTCTTCACGTTCTCGAAGGTGAAGCCCAGCACTGACGTGGCGATGCCCAGACAGACGAGGGCGAGGATGACCTGGTGGATGGAGCCAGCGCCTAGGATGGGAAAGACAGAGAGCGAGAGGAAGACGATGATGTCCGCGGACTGGTAGATGATCGTCCAGTGCGCTGACAGGTCTGCTCTGATCGAGTCCACCTTGCTGATCGTCTTCGCGTCAGTGGCGGGGGCTGGAGAGCTCTGGTGTTGGATCTGATAAACAGAGTACTGCTCGTCGATCGCGACACAGATGTCATCGAAGTAGACTCCCTGTGACGTCCACCAGACCGCTGACGTGATTCCCGCCACAGAGCTGCCAGCGATCGCCACGATCCATGCAGTCGCGACGTCATCGGTGACGATCGCCCAGTAGAGCGATGCGATCTGAATGGCATATCCCCACAGACTGAGGATCATAGATGCCTTGAAACCCATGCCTCGCACGATGGGTGTGGCTACAGTCAGGCCAGAGATAGCATTCAGAGTCCACGTCAGACCCAGCACTATACTGCCCAGATCAGCGGTTAACAGGGACGAGGCATAGGAGGTGACCACATAGTTGAGAGCGTGGTTGAGGGAGGCGATCCATGCGAACCACCAGAACTTGTATTTGAGCTTAGTGATCTTATCATCGATGAGAGCTTTGAACACGTCATCCTCTGACCTGCTAGAAGTACTGCTACCTTTTTCTAACTCCTCTGACAGGTACTTCAAAGACTTCTTCTTGTTATAGTCTTCTGATATCTGGTAGGCATTGGAAGGAGTTCTTCTTGTTAATCCATCCACACTAATCTTACGATCTTGTGTTGCAGGATAGTCAGAAATACTCACACTCCTCTGATTGATCATCGTTCTATCTTTCTAAAGGAAGTGTCTCGTGGTCTTAGGGGTGCAGTTAGAGGGAGATATGACGATGTTTGGAGGGTTATAATGTCGCTATCTTCTCATTCAAATCAAAGCAATCCGAGTCACAAGATGGAGGGAATTTCCAGAAATTTCTGGGAAAAAGAAGAGAAAAATGAGGGAGAAATGCTATTTACACATTTACTTAATTCTAGAGAGAGGAAACGTGGATGTGGATACGATCGGCGATGATCGATATTTACAACTTATCATCACGAGGCGGTTCTTCTGGCTTCACCGTCTTTAAGAAGGGATCTGTGGGGCGATTCATGAGGTTGAGTGTGAGACCGAGTGTGTTGAGGATGACAGGATTCTTCGCATTGCCAAAGGGAAGGAGAAGCAACGTTTGCATGTTCAGACTGCATAATACCACGAACAAGAACACTATATCGAAATAGAGGAATGAGTGAACAATGGTCAGAAGGTGGTGTTGTCTCTTACTTGTGTTGTACCAGACAGCGATGCCCGGGACTTGTGCTCTTTCCATGAAAGGAAAGACGAGCGAAGGAACGAACTGCAGCAAAGACAAAACGAATGCTTGCGAGATATGAAAGCGAATCTCAGTGGGGAATTGAGGTCCGCGGGCGACATAGGCCATGGCGAAGAAGACGGCGAAGGGCAGGAAGGGCACGCCGTTGTAGATCGCGATGAAAGGAGCCAAGACCGAGTTATACAGCGACCCGATCTCTGGGTAGGCCTCGAACATGTACTTTCCAAGATCTGAGGCATCAATGAGGGGGATAAGGTAGGTGAGTGCGGCGAGGGCGCGGCGGGGATAGCTGCCAGGGCGATAGAGAGGCACGTAAGAGAGGTTCTCATTGCGAGACTGTAGCTGGAAATTACGAAAGGCAAAGAATTGATTGAATGCATCAGATCCTGTTTTCTTCTCATAGACCTTCTGTCCTCCGATTTCTCTTAAAACCTTTTTCGGGTCTTTCTCTGGCTCGCCCTCAGAGAGAGCCAACGACACCTGCTTGCTCTTCATCGGTGATCTGTTTGATTTGTATTGATTAATTGAATATCGCTGAAAGGGTTGCACGTATCCATGAATTTGCACTTGTAATAAGAGGCATAGGACTAAGACAAGGGAAGATAAGAACTTCAACATTTTATAACTTGTGATGAATGCAAAGCAAGAAACAATGGGACTGCAATAAACTCTCTGCCTGAAAGGTTAGCCTATCTCTAGAATGCAATGAATGTGAGGGGATAGTTCGATGACTATGAAGGGAATAGAAGGGGTAGGACTGTATTGTTGTTGTTGTTGTTATTGTTATCTGACACAGAGAGACACAGAGATGTCTTGTCTTATTAAATGGCGTCATCCCTTCTCTTTATCAAAACTCCACTTTATCAAAACTCTACTAATAGATTAACAGGTTTTCAATAAAATCGATCTTTCGATAAGTCGACTATTTATCGAACATCATTGAGTGAGAGAAGCTTTGTCTGTGTCTATTATTATTGTCCATAGATCAATTAAAACATCAACCCTTGCAATCTAACCACCTCCTTCACCTTCTATTGTCTTCGTCTTTGTTTCATTGAGTATTCATTTATTGGAAAATCTTGAAAAATGGCTGATCAGAATGAGACTTTATATCTTATTTTGGAATATCTTCAATCGTTGAAAGATGCTGATAAAGGAAATATTGATGATATTGACACGATTTCTTCATTAATTGAATCACAGTTTAATATTACAATTGAGCCAGCTACTTTCCGTAAATACTCGACTGCTCCTGTTGGTTTGTCGGAGGTTGTTGCGGCTGGTAAAACTGCTCTCAACCTCCGCAACTACGACATTGCTCTCGAGGAGGCGAAGAAGAACCCAAAGTTTGACTCTTTCGTCGATGCTGTTGTTCAACGAGGCTACTTCGAAGGAACAGAAGAGGGCTCTGTCGAGTACATGCAGAGACACGCTAAGCTAGTGGCGAAGTTCCATGACAAAGTTCTTCCTTCCGGTCCAAGTCAAGCAGAACTAGAGAAACAAGCAGAAGAGTTAAAGATCAAAGGAAACTCCGCCATCAACTCAAAGGACTACGAGGCTGCTGTTAACTTCTACACAGAGGCTTTGAAGCTGAGCTCAGAAGGTCCCAACTCTCATGTATACCACTCGAACCGCGCCGCCGCCTACTGCCACCTCAACAGATACCAAGACGCAGTGGACGACTGCTTATCATGTCTCGCCCTGTCTCCTGACTACGTAAAGGCTTATTCTCGCCTGGGTTTGGCTTATTTCTTCTTAGAGAAGTATCAAGAGGCCGTCGATGCCTACGAGAGAGCGCTCGAACTAGAGCCTGACAACAAGGCCACACAAGACTCGCTAAAGCAAGCTAAGAACAAGCTAAAGAAGAAGCAGACTTCCTCTGCCGCTCCCACGACCTCCCCAGCCGCTGACAGCGGATTACCAGGAGGACTGCCTGGCATGGCTGGGCTCATGGGCAACCCTGCGATGAAGAAGGCGTTGGACCAGGTGGGAGGAGCTGCAGGTCTCTCCAACCTCATGAAAGATCCTCAGATGATGGCGATGGCTCAGCAGATGATGAAAGACCCTCAGATGATGCAGCAGGCGATGTCTATGTTGGGAGGTGCGGGAGGAGGAGGAGGAGGAATGCCTGACCTCTCTGCCCTCGCTGGCATGATGGGTGGTTTAGGTGGCTTAGGTGGCGACCCTCCTTCCAGCAGCTCCTCTGTTCCTTCTAGCAGTAGCAGCAAGAAGAAGGGGGGATTCAAAGGCTTCGAGGAGTAAGTCACTGTGATGGACCAGAGAGATGTCACAATCATAATATAATAATAATCATAACAATATATCATACGATGAGAGGAGGAGGAGTAGTAGTATCTCATCTATAATAATATTAATAATAATAAAGAAGTAGAGGTTATCTGATTGGAGGACTATGATGATAATAATAATATAATTATAATGTAATACTAATATTAATAATAAATATAAATCATATCATATTATCATATTATTCTAATTATAGTAAAGAGGGAATATTTTAGCCATTAATAAGAAAAAAGGAAGAACTAACTCGCTAACTATCAGTCTTACTCCATAAACAATACTACTTGCTAGAGGAGGGAAGAGTGAGAGAAGGTAGTTTCAAAGGAGATTAATAAGAAGGATTTCCACTAACAATTGTTCTTGTGTCTGTTGTGTTGTGTGTAGTGTGTGGTGTCGTGTGTAGTGGTGTAGTAGAGTGTAGTGTATTATTGTGGTACGATGTTGTTATCGTTCTTCGCTGATCTCAAGGGAGTAGAAGTTTGTCTTCCGTCTTTCTGAACTAGTAGGAGAGGATGGTTCCTGACTACTGTCATTTCTCTTAGGAGAGGAGGGCTCCTTGCTATTGTCATTGGTATTGTCACTGCCGCGAGTCTTATGGGAGTACGAGTGAGTGGGAGTGAATCTCTCTTCCGCCTCTAAGATCGCAGCAATCATGGGATTAGAGGGATAGTCTTCCTCGGTGTCACTGATTTCACCCGTCTGACTACTTCGACGCAATTTCTCTTCCAGGTCGACGATGTCTTCGATCTTCCTAATAAACCTAATAAAATAACATACAGTAGATAGATATCAGATATGAGGTGTGTGGAGTATGATTGCAATAATGTCATAGTGTCTCACCTGTCTCTGTATTGTTGAGGTTCAATTGATGACAGTCCTCGAGGATCAGCACCATGGAAGTTAATCTTAAAGAATCTCTCGAGCTAATCATCATAATAATAATAGTATGAGATAATATAGGTATATAGAGATCTCTCGTTCTCTCTTACCTTCTTCTTCCACGTGTATCGTTGTTGGAAGTCAATGATCCCAATGAAGTACGAGTCAGGGCCAATCACTCGCATCACTTCTATCTTATTCGGATTCACTGTCGCGACAGAGTCGACTGAGTCCAACGAAGGCTCTGTGTCGTCAGACTTCTGTCTCGCACCCCCTCCTACCACCCCACTGATCCTAACACTCCCTCCTCCTCCTCCCGCCATTCCCTCCCCCACCTCCACACTGCCACTACCTGCACCACTACCGTCACTCCCAGTCCCTAGATTAGAGGGGCGAGGAGGTGGTGGAGGCGGTGGGGAGAGAGCGGTGGAGGCGAAGGAGTTGTGCGAGGCTGTTGTAAAGCGAGACTTGCTTCTCATGCGACGCATCTCATGCACGTCATACTCGGTGTTGTGCACGCCGACGAGGAGGGAGTAGTCCATCATGTTCAGAGAGAAGAGGAAGTCAGCGTCTGATCTGATCTGACGTAGTAGCTCCACTGCGACGAGCGGAGGGAGGCGGATCTTGTACTTGATGTCGTTGTCCTTCAGAATGACGTTAGGAGAATGCTGGCCGTTCACTGTGTACGGGCACTGCAGCGCCTCTCTCTGCCCCTTGCTAGTCTTGGGCAGGGTCGTCGCTGACGAGGCTCCTCTGCCTCGAGGGCTCTGAGGAGGCACCGGCGATGACGTGGAGGTGGTGAGGTCAGGGTTGCTGCTGGTCTCTGGGAGAACATTGTCGAGCAGTGATTTCCTATTATAACAAGAGAGAGAGTGAGTGAGTGAGTGAATAACGATGATGACGTCAGAGTCTGTGTCAGTTATCTTACGCCAGTGCTGACACACCAGTCGAGCTGTGTGACTCAGAGCGGTGCAGGCTCTCTATCTGCGGCCTGACGAAGGTCTTCTTCGCCTTGCGGTAGATGAACTTCTGTTCACAGAAGGAACACGTCACCGACTGTCCGTCCACGGGCAGCTTGGCATTGCGGGCAAACCAGGAGCCCTTGATATCGTACTTCTCGTTCATCGTGATCATCTCCTTGTTGTAGAAGAGATTGTTCATCACGAAGAAGTACAGGGACGTACCATAGATGCGCAGCTCATATGTGCCAAGGATCTATCAATATACATGACGTCAGAGTGATATATGACGTCAAAGAGAGCTAGCTCACCTTTGAGATGTAAGTGCGTGGATTCTGTTCGATGTAATCAGCATAACTCTGCGCCACTGACGTCAGCACGTTGAACTCGCTCTCAGTGCATGACTTGGCGATGAGTTTCTCACCCTTCGAGTAGAAGAAGAAGGCGCCTGACGCACCTCCCTCCGTCAGACGCTCTTTGATGGTGGTGGAGAAGGCGCTGATGTAGACCTCGTCAGAGATGCCGTACTTCAACCGCACCCGACGGAAGTGATACGGCTGGTACTCGTAGAACTCGACGTGTTCGGTGTTGTCTAGGATGACGTAGCTCAAGATCTCTTGTAGTCGCACATACAACCATCCTATATTAGATATGATGACGTCAGATGATGCATCTCAGAGGTCGATGACGTCACTTACCTTTCTTTCGATTGCCTTCATATGTCTCTGACGCATCGATCATGTCTGACGATCGTCTGTGATAGTCTGACTCCTCCTCCCTCTTCCTCTCCTCTTCTTCCTCCTCCTCTGTTCTCTTCCTATCCGCCTCCCGCTCTGACGTCTCACTCCTCTCTGGCGCCTCCTCCTCGTCGAAGTCTCTGTCTGACGAGCTATCCCCCCTACCACCACTGCTGCCAGAGTTCTGGAAGGGTCGCTGGTTCGAGGAGCTGAAAGGCCCTGAGTCAGTGCGATTCGTCACGATCGTCGCTCTCTGCGACAGTCGCTGCGGTGACGACAGTCTCGTTGACAATCGACTGAGCATCGTCGCTGGCGTGGAGCTCACAGTCGTGCGAGAGAAGTTGGGATCGACCGATCGTCGTTTGCTGGATACGATTGTCTCTATCGCGGCCAGCTCCTCCGCCTCTCCCAACACGAAGCGAATGAAGAAGAGAGGAGTGACGAGTGTCGTGAGCGCTGCAGTATCTGTCCCTCCTGTTTGCTGTGGTTTCCTCACTAATACTGTGTGTTCCGCGGTGAGGGTAGGACCAGCTCGCGCAGTGCTGCGGATTCCTGCGGTCGCAAAGCTCAACACCTCCTCTCTCAGCGCCACGTTATCCTCCACCTTCTCCTCTGCATTGAAATTCTTCAGGTTCTTGTGATCTGTCGTCAGAATCCAAATGAGGAAGGAGGAGAAGCCCTTGCTGGCGAAGATGAAGTTGACCATGGCGAAGAGTCCGCCGTTATAAGTGCGGTTGTCTCTGTTGGCGAAGGCCCAGCCATAGATAGAGAAGAAGATGAGCCAATACAAGACCAAGACAAAGACATGGATCGCACTAGATACGAGAATCTTCAGGCGAGGCAAGAAGGAGCGATTGAGACCTTTCCTCAGGCGGTTGAAGGCGATGAAGAGGGCGAGGAGGTTGATGAAGTACACGAAGAGCAGCGGAAGGAAGAAGAAGAGAGTCATTGGAGTGCCAAGCACATTCTCTGATTGAATCTTCAACCAGCAGAAGGCTTGGTCGTCGATTTCGACGGAGAGATACCACCAGCCGTAGACCTCCTGGTTCACTCGGATGACGAAGGGAAGCATGGTGATGACGATGGAGATGAACCAGGAGAAGAAGTGGTAGTACTTCAATCGAGGCTCGAATCTGGAGAATGGATTTGTGACGGAATAGATGAGTTCAATACCAGAGCACAAGTACCACACCTCGGAAGCGAGGAGGAAGAACTGTAACAGCGCTGCAGGCACTCCACAGTTACTCTCGTCTCCCTCCTCACGATCACAATCTGAGGCGTGACATATGTACTTATTAAAGGCCGGGATCAATATAAATCTTAAAGCGATTCCAAGATCGCAGCAAGCTCTCCAGAATAACAGTCTGAAGGCACCGCCGCGATAAGCATTATAATAGATATCCAGGATAGTGATCGACTTTTGAAAGAGAAAAAGGGACATAAAGCGTTAAAGAAGCCTTGAAAATCGATTAGTAATAGTACTTACCGCGCAGACCGCCCCAACATATCCTCCGACTATTCCAAAGGTATAATCTTTACTCTTTGCAACGAACAACGACAAATAGATGAGAAAGATTGAGAAAAAACTCAAAGTTGTCTTCCAACTTTTAGTATTCAGAGTTTGTAACAATTTTAATAGCATTTCTAAAACATCGCGCCACTCAATTTGAGCAGAAACAAAGGCTATCAAATCTCTGAAACAATAATCAAATCATAGACACACTGAATCCATAGAAAACTTGATATTCAGAAATATCGATATTACGGAATATAGAAATATTCATTTCTAGATATTTCTAATTTTCGAGTTTTCTGGTAAGTGTGTTTGATTATTTATAGATTACATTACTTTGAAGTACTTATGTTGTATATTATGAAGGTTTATTTGAGGAAGTGGGTATGTAGAATACCATTGGGGACAAGGTCAGCAGATTGGAAGGTTTCATGGTCTTCTAGCTTCCTGGTTGGGAAGGATCTTATAAGTTCGAAGGAAGGAGCGCTACTGTCCCTCCTTCGCTGACTATTACTGCCAGCACTATTACTACTAGAACTATTACTATGATTATTCTTATTATGATATTGAAGAAGAACTTTGCGCAAGTCGCCTATAGTCTGGTAGTTGTACATCCTTACAATAAAGGAAGTAGAATCCTTCCACTTCACCTGGATCTTCGTCGTTGAGAGTTGTTGTGGTTGTTGTTGGTGTTGTTCGAGTTGCTCGTCTCCAGCCTCTGTCGGCAGAGTGATGATCTGATGGTTTAAGTGACGATTCTCTTGATGACCACTTGCGACTTCTCCCTCTCTTTCTCCTCGCATGAGGTCAGAGACAGGGCCGTCCAGACTCAGTCGCATCCGCACATCCTTGTGAAGGTCGATGACGTCCCCATTCTTAATCATCGTCTTGGGAAGTCGTCGGAGGAAATCACTCACGGACATGAAATCTCCCTCCTTCTCTTCCTCGAACCTGACGTGTTCTCTGTTGCGCAGGTCGAAGAGAACGCCGTCAGGGAAAGTCTGGCGGAACTCTGACGGGAAATAGCCGTCCATGATGTCCTGCACGAAGGACTTGTATGACTCAGATGCTGTCGGTCTGAAAGGACCACGATTGATCATAAGACCATCCGCATAATACGTCACGACAATCTTCTCTGCGAGCTCTGACGCACTGACGAGTCTCGCCTTCTTCTTCTCCGCGCGAATCTGCGCAGGATCAGAGTAAATGACGTCATTCAGTTCTTTGATCCTCCGCTCGAAGTCGATGAAACTGACTAAGTGTCCCTCCATGTCTCCCTGCTTCTCCTCTTCTCGTTCGCTCTCTGTCTGTGTGTCGGCGTCAGGCTGGCTGCCCACCCACGTCAGTCCATAGTCTGCCAAGAAGGACTCCATCTCATAGATCTGCTGCTGTAGGCGCCGATTCTCCCTCGAAAGGTGTTGAGCCTTGCTGATGTGGTCTTTCTGCTGCTTTGACGTGGATTCCTCGAAGATCCTCACCTTCTCCTCTAACTTCAGATTCTCCGCGATCTGCTGAGACAGCTGCTTCCGCTGCTCCTTGTTCTCGGACTCGAGTACCTTTAGTCGATTAATAAGCGAGGAGGTGAAATCCTTCTCTTGTGAGGTTGAGCGGCGGGTAGCCTCGAAGCCTGATCCAGCTGGGAGTTTCGCGCGATTGGCGGAGGGCAAGAGACCTCCGAAGATCTCGTCATACATCTTATTTTCATAGGAGTCATCAAAGACTCTTTGAAGAGATGGTTGCTTGGAGACCTTAGGGTGATGGCTATGAATATCATCGGTGGAAGATTGATAATTGAGATAATTCTCATTATTATTGTTTAACAGTTTATCCACTGTTGGATTGGAAGACTTTCGTCGATAATACTTAACTTCATTTAAATCATCCTCAAGCTTCTTTGGGAGCTCTTTGTAAGGGTTTGCCATGACAATGCTGTGATAATCTGATGTTGTCAAGTTAATAGAAGTTGTCGCAGTTGTTTTCGTTGTCTAACGGCTCGGTCTGCCGGTAGGCCGTATAAATTACCGGTGAGAGGCCGCTTCCTCCAAATCTCTTTCATTGTCAAAGGAACAGCGACACTTTGCAAGCATATTCTATTACCAATATGATACAGTTAACAGATCAAGAAGAAGAATTGTTTACTTTACTACTAGATGTAGTAAAGAGTAGTAACAGATCAACAATATTGAGAGTGGCTGGTGGATGGGTGCGAGATAAACTCTTACAGAAAGACAGTCATGATATTGATATAGCATTAGATGATCAATCGGGATTAGAATTTGCAACTTTAGTCAATGAATATTTGAAACAAAGAAACTTAGAAACAAGAACCATCGCTGTGATTCAGGTAAGGAGGGTCGTTCCACCTCATTCCGTCTCACTCATGAGATGAACACCAGGCGAACCCCGACCAATCAAAACATTTAGAGACAGTCAATGTGAAAGTATTGGGAATTGAAATAGACTTTGTTCACCTCAGAACTGAGACTTACACAGGTAAAACATTGATATCTCTCTCCTCACCGATAACTACCGATATCTTACCGCAATCTGTGACGTCACGATAGAGACCCGCATCCCGCAGATTCAAACAGGGACAGCTCAAGAGGATGCAATGAGGCGAGACTTCACGATAAACTCATTGTTCTTCAACATCAACAGTCGCACTGTGGAGGACTTTAGTGGCATGGGCATGCCCGACCTCCAGCAAGGTGATCGCTCTCTCCTCCCCTCGTACCCCTCCCCCTCCCTCGCTTAACTGTCCTCTATAGGCATCATCAGAACTCCTATTGACCCTCTCATAACCTTCCGCGACGATCCCCTCAGAGTGAGTATTCCTGACGTCACTCTATCGCTAACCTCACCCTACTCTCTATCAGATCCTCCGAGCCATCCGCTTCTCCAGCCGTCTTTTCTTCCGCCTTGACAGTGCTCTCGTTTCAGCAGCGAGAGACGCTGACATCCGCCTCGCGCTACAAGAGAAGGTGAGCAGAGAGCGCGTGTATAAAGAGTGCGAGGGAATGATGAACCACTCTCAGATCCGCCCCGCCTTCTCCTTCCTCCTCATTCATTAGTAAGACTTTGAAAGAAATACCACTATTCTGATGTAATCCTTCGTCCTATTAGTCTCAACATCCTTGACGTGGTCTTACCAGTCGAGGTAGTGCTCTCTAAGAACAGCGTTGTGTTCGCCAGCAGTGAAGGAGAGGCAGCTAGGGAGTGGTCGAGAGAGTATGGCTTACCCTCCATTGCTGCTCCTTCGTTGCAGTTAGAAGAGGCGAGGGAACTGAGTAGTTGGAAGGAAGTGGCGGCTGGCGTCATCTACTGGATTCACATCCTCACACACCTAAGAGCCAACTCCTACCAGACCAGACAAGCGAGTCGACAAGAACAATGTGAAATAGACAGAGTCGCGCTGAGCATGGGTGCGGGCGCGGTTAAGGGGCTTTATTGGGCAGGGGCAGTGGTGCGGCTGGCGGGTCTGGCTGTCATGGAGAAGAAGAAGGAAGTGTCGCTCCCTGTGCACCTCCTCAGAGAGGCGTTAAAAATGGAGAACCAAACAGTAAGTAGCAAACCATGTCATCGTCCCAGCTCTCACCTTAACCTCTCATGACGTCACAGTTAAAACATGTGTCAGTGCTCTTAGATGCCGCCAGATCTTTCCTATCAATAGTAACTGACGTTGACGCTCTTACACTCGACACAGCAGCTCAGCTCTTACGACAGAGCAGAGAACTATGGCATGATGCACTCCTTCTCGCCACTGCCTATGTGTTGGCTCACACCTCTCCAGTGGTGCGCACTCAGTTACTACCAAGAATGCAAGGATTTGGCGAGGGAAATATGAGCGAGTGGTTCGCAGACCTTCGAATAGAGTAAGTCTTGTACTGAGCTTCCTAAGAGCTCGTCTGACGTCACTGTTTTGATTGTAGAGAGGCAGAGTGGGCGGTTATATCGCGATTCCTCTCAATCGAGAGGAAGATCTCAGAGGTCTTCAGACTAGAAGGGGTTTGGAACCTCAAGCCTCTCTTAGATGTAAGGAAACCTTTCGTTATTGTGAGTCATGATTGCATTTGTTTATGGTCATGATATTGGTAGGGATCATCGCTGGTGAAGGCTCTCGGAGTCACTCTCAAGGGTCCAATCGTCGGAAAGCTGATGGAGGAGCAGATACGCTGGCAGATCCACTATTTACACGACCCAAATGTCACTGTAGACGACTGCCTGCTGCATCTCCGCTCTTTCCTCCCCTCGTAGTTAATGCATTCTAAGGTTTAAATGTGTTAGATTAGAGGAGATGACAAGCAGGGTGGGAGGTTTATGACATTCTTTCGTTTATATATAAAGATATTTATGTAGCACCTATGAATCTCTCAACAGACAGGATCTTTGTAAAGGAAAAGAAAGCATCATCGAATTATTTACAAAGAAAAAGAAAAGAAAGAAAGGGAATAGATCTACATGTCAAGGTCTTGAGGATCGTCTATATTCACTGATAGACCGTAGACTGTGACAATACAGTGCATAGTAGGGTTCTGCCATGGTACCTTGCAGTATCCATCTTTCGTACTATCCCAGAACATACTCGTAGTCGTATTCAGTCCCGTGCCTGTCTTCTGCATGATCACACATGTTATGATGTATTTGAAGGGTCTCGCCAGAGCTTGTAGATCCTTGAGACAGTTCGTCACGATGTTGTTCGTCCATTCATTGACCTTCTTTGTGTTGTAGGAATGCTCATTCAATGTGTTGTGAATCGCTGACCTCACGATCGCCTCCACGTCTTCCACTGAGAACTCCGCTGTGTCGTCTTGGAAGTTTTCAGCCATCGTATCTTATGATCTATTCGATTCTTCGAAGGAAAATGAAAAAAAACAAAGAGTATATTGGATATGATTTTGATGTTTTGAAAATGAAAATGAAAAATTAGATGAAACTGTCAATTCGCTATGAAAAAATCGACTTTTGTCATTATCGATTTATCTAAAACTCTAGGAAATGAGTGTATTTTGAAGATGACGCGATACAAGTTTGTTTAGCTTTCTTCCTGCATTGACTCCTCAGCGTTCTTCAGTTCATTCTCCATAACCTTCACTCGTTTCATCAGGCGAAGAGCAATGGTCTTCGACTCTGGCGTGTTTAACAGCTTCTGATATAGCGCGAGGCGTTTGTCTCTCTCGATACAGCGTCTCACTCTCGTCAGATACTCCTCCAACGACAGCGACTCATTCTGCACTGAATAGACGAGTATCTGCAGCTTTGCCTGTAACATCTGTAACTGCATTCTCTTGGCGAGGACATCATTCTCGTCTGTGACTCTGCCACTCCCTAGCTCTGTCTCGAGGAGGTGTATCTCCTGCTCTAACACGTCATTGCTTTCGATGAACTCAATATTCTCTGGGTCGTCTCTCTCCTTATTCGACAACTGTTTCTCTAATTCTAACAAGCGAGCACTACTCTGACTGTCTGAAGTAGTTGAGGTAGTGTTTGAGGTGGTAGTAGGAGTAGTAGAAGGAGGAGGAGAGGTAGTGGCAGCTGTGTTAGTGCTCCTTGTTGCAGCGGGAGGAGGCGGAGACTGTTGTGGGGATGATACAGTGGTAGGCCATTCCTCGATGACAAGTTCTCTCTCCTCAGTCACTTTAACCTCTGGAGTCACTAGCGGCGATCTGATCGTCGCTGACATGCGAAGAACTCCTCCG
>VFQN01004537.1_pt1 | contig 18236 bp, 21 predicted proteins | sample 3512371 | NCBI WGS metagenome assembly VFQN01 (sample SAMN10412370, study PRJNA504923) | tailings metagenome | isolation source: Replicate 2 from Balatoc abandoned mine | place: Philippines: Itogon, Benguet | collected 2017-08-28 | reverse complement strand
CCCCAGTCCCCCGCCTCCACCTCCACCACCTGCATCTCCACCTGGACGTACTTCCGCACCAGCCCGTCGTCCATCCTCAAGCTCCGTACAAGCACGCCCAGGGCGTGGATTAGCCTCCCCACCGCGTCCTTGTCCGCTGCCCCCACCGGCTTGACCGGCCGGCCGTCCGTGGCCAGGGCGTTCAGGTCCATCATGCGTGCGAAGTTACCGCTTGTGGTGATCAATGACGTCAGCAGGGTCGGCAGCAACTCCAGCGTCTCACCCACCACGTGAACGCTGGCCGCCGCCACGGCAGCACGCCTGACCTCGATGCGCCGCGCCGTCGCCGCCGCCGGATCCGCGCTGGCCTGCTGCTGCTGCTGTTGCTGCTGTATCCTCTTCCGCAGCTTCTCCAGCTGCCGCTTGCACTCATCCAGCTTGACGTCTGTCACGTTGACGTTAACCTCCCGGCCGGCGGCGTTCAGCTCCTCGCGCAGCTGCGGCGGAGGCATCATGGTCGCAAAGCAGAGGGTATCTACCTCAGCATTTCCATGCCCGGTAGTAGCTTCCGTGCTCCGGGGCATACACCTAACACGGTAACAGGGAGAGCACGCTGCACGATAACGCCAAGCAGTCGCAGTCCGCACTTCTACTGCGGTCCCCTACCTTGGCCACCAGCATCAGGGCCCGCATGGTCCCGGCGACGCCCTGGCCCATGACCCACGTCATGTTGCACGCGCGCTTGCCGAAGAAGTGGGGGCGCAGGGCAGAGTACATGGCGCCCCAGCTGCTCCCCCGCAGCATCGTAGCGCCGATGCAAGTGAAAAACGGGGAAGAAAGGGGCAAGGGGGTGAGTGTCCAGCCGGTGCGGCAGCGCCGGCGTCCGCATACACCTTCCGCCAGCTTTCATCGCGCCCGTGGAGGCAGCTGTTAGGCAGAAAATGGTTATGTATACACCGTAGATGCCGCAGACATTGGACATGCCATACACCGGAGATGCCAACATGCCGAGGCGGCTATGTGCCGGTACGAGTAGCATGCGGGCCCGGCAGCGTGGAACAGCTGCCGAATGCCCGGCCGCAAAGCGGCTTTTGCGCTATGGCAGGCCCCTTGCCTCAATCCTGCTCTTGAAGGGGACCGACAACTGTAAATGCGTACAAACCCTGTAATGGTGCTCGCTTCCTTCCCAGCCCCACCTGCTACTGGTGTCCACGGTGACGGTCCCACGGGTCATGTCCGTCCAGGCGGGGTACAGCTTGGTCAGGTCACTCGTGGTAGTCAGCATGGCCCCGATCCGCATCTCCAGGCACAGGGTGCTGGCCGCTGCCGCCGCCTCCAGCCTGCTGCTGCCCTCGCCCTCACCGCCCTCCCCCGCTACGACTCCGTTACCGGGCGCAGGCGCGTGGGAGCCGGATGCAATGTGCATCAAGGGGTCCTGCGCAACGGGACGTTGCGAGCCGTGTCCAGTAGCATGGATCTGGTGATTTATGCATTGGTAGTACTATGAGTGGGCGGTTTGCAGTGCCTCTCCCTTGACGGGGGGTAATGCGGAGCTACGGAGCTGAGATGGGCCCTCGCGATGCAGCCGTGGATATAGCCCATATAATCCTTCTATGCCTAACAGGGGCATCATTGCAGCACTTTAACCCAGCGCCGCTACCAACGCGAAAAAGCAACCGCCGTATCACTCAGCACTCACCCCCTGCCTGCCCGCCAGGTGCGGCGGCAGCTGCGGCCGCAGTGCAGGCGTTACTAGCTTCTCGCCCCGCCTCAGAGCCGCCAGCAGCAGCACCGCCGCCTCGCCGCCTCGGACAACCGCCGTCACCTCGCGCTGCCACGTGAACAGCAGGGACGTCAGCACGCAGCCCGCCACCTCGTTGCCCACCTGCTCGCCCCACGGCCGCGACACAAGGCCCCACGAATCCAACACCACCCTGATGTCCAGCTTGTCCTGCCGCGTGGCACGTGCCGTGCTGAGCTGTGGGTACACGGCACCAGCCTGTGCCTTAACGTCGCAACCGCGGCCGACAGCTGTCCTGAGGGCAAGTGCCGGCAGCCCCAGCATGTCGAGAACAGCTGCCTGCTGCACCGCCGCCGCCTGGGCCTGCTGCAGGTCATGCCACGTGGCGGGCGGCGGCGGCTGCCCTCCTGCCCCTGGTTGCGTGCCCGTGCTGGTGCTTGGGTGCTCTGGTGCTTGGGAGCGGAGCATCGTGTGCGCTGCGGCGACGAAGGCCATCCCACCGACCGCCTCTTCCACGCAAGGGAGCTCCGAAAGGGGCTGTAGCGGATGCGCAAGGCCGTGCTCCTTATAGGCGGCTCCGACAGCGAGTGCCATACACGCCGTGTCGTACAGCGCCAGTCGCAGGTAGGTGTGGTATGTGTCGGCAGGGTTACGGCCGCGGCTGGGGGCGGAGGCGAGCGGGAGGCGGGCGGTGTCGTGGTGCGGGGGCTGGGCCGCCATGAGTTGTACGACGGTGTGGCACAGCTCGTACGGCACGTGGGCGAGGTGCATGAGGACCAGCACGGTGAGCGCACAGTTGCGGAAGTGCTCGGAATGGCGCCGTGGGAGGGGGAAGCAGCTGGCCTGGGGGCGGAAGGATAGGAGACATAGGTTCAGGCGAAAGCTCGGTAGTTACAAGTGCAGTTACAGGCCCAGCAGGGCCCGACAGGAGAGTGAAGGGGCCCATGAGTACGAAGCTCCTCGTGAGCGCGTGCGACAGACACACTGCAGGCTTGGTAACAACAAGCCGGTAGCCCATGTCCGCTGCTGTAGCTGATCTGTGCCTACGGAGGTCGCCGGAGAGGTCGGCTCACCTGCTCCGCCGCCGCCAGCAGTATGCCGGCCAGGGCGCAGGGCGCCAGGCCCAGGCCCTCGGTGGGCAGCAGGGCCGTCAGGCAGCGGAACGGCTCGGCGGCCGCCAGGCCGGCCACCGCGGAGCGAAGCAGCAGCTGCGTGTGGCGGAAGGGGTGGGCAGTACGGATGTCTTGCACTAACGCGTGCCATTTATGGTCTACCATCCATGGGATCCGGTATGCGGCGCGCACATTGAGTTTTCGATAGTCCCGATTTACAATGGCCCGTCCCACAGCAAACCCCTTTCAGTGCTTGGCTCTGTTGACATCTTGGTAATGCCCCCACCATGATCCTGGCGTCCTCTGGCTCGCCCCGCTGCTCCCGCTCCTCCGCCCTGCGCACCGCCGCCCCCCACGTGCCCGGGTGCGCCGCCAGCAGCCCCGGCCGCAGCGCCTCCACCACGCCGCGCAGCTGGCAGCCGGACAGCGGGGCGCCGCGAACGCACAGGGCGGCGGACCGGGCCTCACGCAAGGCCGCGGTGGCGGTGTCGCGGGTGGTAAGGGCGCACAGCATAGCGCTGCTGCGTACCTGCACGCAATTCGACATGTTAAAGGGAAAGAGCCAACGCTGTACGGTGAACCAATACAAGCGCCTTTACGTAGTTGAGCGATGCAATGGCAGTCAACTCCAGCGATGGGCGAGGCAGTCTGTGCAAGCTGCTGGTCAGGACCTGAGCTTCCTACGACCACGCCTGGCTCCAGTCAGTGTAGCCGCGCGTGCTTCTAACATTAATCGGCAAGTTCCACAGGCCTTGCCACAACAATGCACCTGAGCGGGTGCCGTACCTGCGCCTCCAGGTCTTTTACATAGACGGCCGCGAGGGCCCTTGCACACGTCGCCCCTCCCTCCAGCTCCTTCTGCCCATTCTCACACATGCCCGCCGCCAGCAGTCGTGTTCCCGTCCTGGTAAGGTAGTTACACAGCAGCTGCCACTCGTCTCTACGCTCCGTGTTCGTACACCCGTACGGCTCCTCCAGCCAGCCGTACTCCGCCAGCGCCTCCAGGGCCAGCTGCAGGCGGGGCAGCGCCCCGGGGCCGACCCATGGGTCGCCGGCAGGGGCAAGGGCAGGGGACGGGGACGGGGACGGGGCGGGGGCCGACCCGGAATCACCAGCGCCATGGGCCTCCATGGCTGCGCTCTCGGCCCCACGGCCGGCAGAACACAGGGCTGAGTGACGGTCCTCAGCCCGTAGACCCAGCTGCTGGTGCTTCTGCCGCTGGCCGTCTGGCTTCCGCCTCCCTGGCCTCGGCCGCCTCCGCAGCCCGTCACCCAGCTCCTCGGGAATGCACTTCCACGACCGCCGCAGCAGCTCTGCGCCTACGGCCGCCTGCCCCGCAACCCTCTGCAGCCAGGGCCCCCCGCCATCCAGCAGCAGCAGCGCGGCCCCTTCTCCTTCAGGCCCCTGCTCCTCCCGTGATCCCCACCACCCCGCAAACGCGACGGCGCACAGCGCCCCCAGCGGCTGCTCCATGACCACCCGGGCCACCAGCTCCAGGTGCTCGGGGGACAGGCGGTCAGGCGGGGGCCGGGGGGCCGCCGGGGGGTCCGGGGGCCACCCCCGCAGCAGCTGCAGCGCCTCCAAAGGAACCTTGGACAGCACCCAGTACAGCAACTCTTCTGGTGGGTAATCCCCGGGCGCAAGCTGAAGGCCTGACTCCGTGTAAGCAGCCTGGGGCGAGGCATGAACAGCGGCAGCAGGTCTCGGGCGCATGGTGGGGTAAGGCAACGGGAAAGGCGGCTGGCGCACAGAGTCCATGGAGTCTAAAGAGCTCTACAAGCGAGGCACGCATGGAGCCTAATGTGTGCAGCTGGTGCTCTACCAGTGCAAGCAGCCAGCGCATGCAGCACGCCTGTGGCGTTGCACCCTCTGCGCACCTCGTTGCCTATCAGAACAGCGTGCCACGCCGCCACGTGGCATGGGTCCAGGGTGCCGGGGTGCCAGCTGGGCTCCAGCGCGCCGTACAGGGGAAGCGGCAGGCGCCGCGCGTGTGCCAGGCCAAACAGGGCCAGGTCAAGCACCTGCGCATTTGCACGTCAAGACACCGTCGGGGGGCAGCCGCAGTGTACAATCAGGTGCTGGGGACCCAAGCCTGAACCAGCTCAAGCGGAAGACCCATGCTTGCTGCCAGTATCCAAGAGGCAAAGGGTAAAAATGGATCATGGTCTACCACGATTGCCCCGCCTGTGCGCATGAGTCACGCCCCGCAGACGCAGACGAGCCCAGCAACCTTGCCGATGGTGCCATATTAATCCATGTTCCCTTTACCCCTGGCCCAAACTAACCTCCAGCGGCCCGGAGCACCGCTGCTGCCCTTCCTCCGCTGCCTCGGCCGTCTCCGCTAGCCTCCTCCACGCCGCCGCCCCCGCATGGCCCCCCTCCCCCTTGTCCAGCAGCAGCCGGGGCCAGTGTGCCCGCAGCAGGCCCGCAAGAGCAGGGCCGCTGCTCTCAGTACGATGCAGCTCGTCCAAGACGTCCTCGGCCGACTGTGGTGTGGAACTCAGGTCCTCGTCCCAGAACAGCTGCTGCTCCTCCGCACTTTCTGGTAGCACACCAGCCACCATCACATCCAGCGCGCACGGCAGCTCCTCCGCGCACTGGCGCATGGCCTCCTCCATCTGATGTGGGTCCATGGCGTCCACCTTCCCAGCAGCTTCCCGCAACAGCTGCTCAAGGGCCGCCACCATGGGCGTTGCGAGCTCGCGGTCCCGCTGCTGCTGCTCGGCCAGCGCTACACTCAAGCTGCCCGGGTCTGTCGCGGGGTTGACCCGACCCAGATCGCCGTACTCCCCGCCGAGTTCCGCCCGGGCGATGGGCAGGAAGGCTGCCTGCTGCTGCACCGCGTTGCGCAAAGCCTCCCAGCCGCCGGCAATCCCCTGCCGGACGCAGCAGTTCACAGCAGCAAAAGCAGAAGCAGGAAGAAGCAGAAGTAAGCACATGGCGAGCGACTCAAAGCACCTTGCGCAGGGTGGACGGACTGGGCCTCTCCCCAGCGCTTCTTGTTTCCCCTTCCAACGCTTCGGGGGTACGCGGTACGGCTAGGCAGCTACTCCGACTGCAGGCAAAACCGGTGCATGGCACAGCGTTGCAGCAAGCGTGTCGTACCCTGCTGGACCACATCCGCGCGCCAATAAGCTCCTCCCAGGCAAGCCGTGCGTCCTCCAACTCCTCCTCCTCGTCCTCCTGATCGTCCTCGTCGCTGGCCGCACCGCCCTCCTCCTCGTCAAGGGAGCGGAAGTCCTGCGGGGAGCTGCGCCCGCTGCTGCCGCCTGGGCCGGACGACGCATCATGCATCTCCTGCCCATCTTGGTCCTCCACAGCAAGCGCGTGATATTTCTGTGCAAGCTTCACCCAAGGCGTGGTTGTGCGGTATGGTCTAGCAGCCTGTGAGCCCTCCTCTTCGCGTTCGGGACGCTGAGTCACCGGAAGGCGGTGGCGGCATGCCAGAACGGTAGGGCAGAGCTGCCTTAGCAGTAAGGCACGATTGTGCGCTGCTGCTAATCCATTAGGAAATGTGTCCAACGGCTGGGGTGGCAGGACTCCATGTAGTTCGGGCTTGCGGGGGTGTTGCAGCGAAAGCTGCCGCCCTGTGTCATCCTGCCTGCGGCCGAGCTCACCGCTGCCCTCGGCGCACTGCTGTTCTCCTAGTATCCGATGGTATGTGCGCAAGCGTTTGACCTGGAGCGCTGCCAAGGCGAACCCATGTCCTGGCATTGGACCGGACGAGGACCGCTAACGTATGGACATGTCGCCTGCAAGTCACAGTAGGTATTTGTTCATGTATTCATTGTATGAACACTGATTACGCGCATGGTGACATGGCAATCGGCTCTGTGCCGTGGCACGCTCTGACACAGCGGGATGAAGTCCTTTCGTCGACAGCTGACTGCACCTCCACAACTATGATACCGATGTAGTTAGGTACGGTCAATGAGTCTTCACTTCGCAAACATGGACCCGGCGAGGGTTTTCGCACGCTCGTAACCCACGATCATGCTTCCGTCTGCCACGATCCATGTCACTCGTCCCCCGTAATCCACTGTTCCTTCGAAGGCCAAAACAGTGACAACACTTCCCTTCCTCCCCAAGATTCAAATCATATCAAGGCCTCGGACCACGTTTGATGTGATGTGAGTTACCTGCGTTGCATGCTGTGGTGACATGCAACACAGCATGGGTTTGGTGGGATTCACGCACATTTGCAGCTGTCAAATTGCAACCCACGAAGCCTGCCCCTAGCTAGCCATTGGCAATCTTACCGTCTGCCTCTCCACGTGCGCCTGGCCTGGTCCCTGCCTGACACTTCTAGACGTATCTGTCCGGCTAGCAGCGCTTGTGCTACGTTCGTTGGCGTTGCAGTACGTACCGCTAGACTCAGGGGACCCTCGCTGGCTAGACTCCTTGTCTGCATCATGAAACGCACGACGAAGAACCACCTCAGCTCACGAGGATACCTGGGAACCTGGCTCTTTGGGATTGCATGGCAGCGTGCGGAGAGGGTAGACCGCACGTGAGATTGCAAGCTGCGTAACCCACAACGACCGCTTGCATGGAACGTTTTGGAACCAGGGGAGCCCTTCCCCTGTTCGGACTCAGTGTGTCCGATTCGGCTATCCCCTTCCGGCCTTTTCCTGTCTGGCGGATCTACAGAAGCCTTCTGCCAGAAGGTATTCGGGCGGTCGCGCCACAAGTTCCGCTTGCCGCCTCACGCATATGCCATGAGTGGCACGCCACGTGTCATTATGCAGCAACATCACTTGGCTCGCCTGCCTGCAAGCGGCCCCAGTTCTCCAACCTCCCATCAGAACTCGCCAGTCCCGCTCTCCTCATACTCCTGCGCATTACTCAACACGTTTGTAATTCCGGGCACATGCACACCTTGAAACTTCATACCAAAACAGCAAACCAACGCTCGCCACAGAGACTTTGCCTCGGTGCCATTAAGCCATACATGGCACACACGGACCACTCCCTCCCTCCCGCAACCCACATGGCCCCTCATCCTGCGCACCTGCTCCCGCAACCACACCTTAACCCTCCATCGCTCGAAGCCCCCAACCTGCCCCACTACCTCCTTGAACCCTTCCCACTCCCCTTGCCCCCGCCCTTGCTGCCCTTGCCAGCCTCCGCTGCCGCTGCCGCCGGCGGCGGCACACACTTTTTAATGTCCCCCACCTCCACCTCCACGACCAGCAACCTGCCCACAATCAACTCCCGCATCGGCGCCCCCGCCACCCTCAACGCACGCAGCATCTCCACCGCCATATCAGCGCCGCTCCGCCACGCCATCAGCTCCTCCGCACCAGCCCCCGGCTGAAACACAGAGCCCCGAGCCGTTTCCTGGATACGCCAGCGCTGTACATTGCACAGCTGCCTCAACGCCTGGATGAGCATCTGGAGGTGCTTGTCCGACTCTTGCACGGTCGTTGGGCCCGCGTCCGCGCGGCCTCCTCCCGCGCCCTCGCCCTGCTGCTGCAGCTTCTGCCGCCGCTTCTGCTCGCGCTGGTCCTCCGCGATTGCCATGTCCGCAACGACGCCTGAGACCAGCACAGCAATCTCGCGGCCCTGGTTGTTTAGCTCTTCTCGCACCTGCGCCGCAGGAAGGTGGTGCAGAGAAGCAGGGCAGCCGGTTTTAGCGGGGTAACTTGGAAGTGAGCGCATTGTGGTTCTGCGTAGAGTATCCCGTGCAAACTGTACTTTTGTGAGATGTCCGCTAAATCGTTATGTGCCTGCAGAACCCGCTTGCCCAGGCAAGTGTGGCCATGGATTGTTGCTCTCACAAGCTTCCGAAGCCCAAGGGAACAGTGAGCAAGCAGATTGACGTCGTGGGCCACAACGGGTGCCGTAGGGCACCCACCTTCGCCACCAGCTGCAGCGCCCTCATGGACCCCACCACGCCGTCTCCCTCCACATACACCGCCCCCAGGCGCTGGGTCTGGGACAGGAACGGCGCACGCAGCGCGGAGAGAACCTTGGGCTCACTGCACGGGCGAGCCATAAGAACGCACTGCCAGGTGAACGGCTCATGTGTAGACCAGGAGGCATGGCTCGGCTCCCACAGCAGGTCTGTAGCGGCTGCGGGTCACGGCAGGCGCCGTTGGGCCTGTCCCGCTTTCACTACGCTATCCCCCAACCGAGCAGGCTGACGCCTTGCCAACGCAACGCGTTGCAGGCCCAAGCGCAAACGCCAGCAACCCATGTCTTCCACTCATTCATTGGTCGCGTTGCATGCTACCCACCTGGAGCTGTCCCTCACGCGGATGACGGCCCGGTCGATTGCCCCCCAGTCGTACTTGACGGACAGCTTGGAAAGGCCCCGAAGTGGCGGCCGGCCCGCCCGCACCTCCACACATACCACGCTGCTGTCCGCCGCCACCGCCTCCGCCGCCTCCGCCACCGGGCGCGGCTTCCCTCCCGCCTGGCACTTAGGCTGCGACGGAAACAGGACGGTACGCAGTGGCTCACATTGAACTCAACAAGACACCGCATGATTACGCCCACCGCACATGCCTTGGAACAAAGCAGGTAGGGCAACAACCGAACAACCAGGACGCGTGACGGCGTGAAGCCACGACAAGCATGCACCGTACGCAGGGGTGGGGAGTCACCAGATAGCGGGTAAGCCGCGCAGCGGAATACCGCTACCACGCGAGGCCGCATACAGTCATACAGTCGTGCACTCCGTAACCCACCTGGCCGCCTTCTCCCTGCGCCGGCAGGGACGGCAGCAGCATGTACCGCTGCGCCTCGTGTCCACCCAGGCCCACTGTCTCCTTCTCCTTAATACACAGCATGAGCAGCATGGCGGCCTCGGGGCCGTGCAGCCGCAACCGCGCACAGCCGGACTTGACGCTGGGCATCGCACGCGCCACCAGCAGCGCCGTCACCAGGTTGGCCTCCCCCCCGGGCTGCACGCCCCACACCGAGTCCAGCGCAAACCACTCCGACATGGGATCGTCGTCGCCCTCTTCCGGTGCTTCTTCATCGCTGCTGCTGCCGCCGCCGCCTTGGCGCCCTCCGTTGTCTGTCATGGCGTTGAATGGTTCTGGGGGCCCTGCTGCCGTCGGGCGCCGCCGCATCGGCCCAGCGCTGCGGGCTCCGGCCTCCGCCACTGCCCTTCCAGACACAGACGCGCCAACACGTCGCTCCCCAGAGGTCTCGCAGGGCTGGCCTTCGCCCCTCAGCCGCAGCAGCTCACGCGACGCGAAGGCACGGAAGTTGGTCGAACTCGCCGCAACCAAGGCGTGGCCGTAATGCCACAGTAGCTCCAAGGTCCCCTCCGGAAAGCCGCTGCTTGCGCCACCGCTGCCGCCTGCGCCGCCCCTACCGCCACCACCACCCTCGACGAGCAGCGCCTTGCACGTCGGCAGCGTCCCGCACGCGCAACTCATGTCGTACAGCATCAGACGAACATAGCTGTCGTACATCTCCGCTAGCCGCCTCGCGGGGTCCGGCAGCGGCGGCTGCCGTACGGCCCCCCGGCCGGGCCCGACGTCGGCACTGTCCGCAGGGGCAGGTTGTGCGTCTTCCATCGGGGCCATTGGGTTGCCCAGCTCGCGTAGGGCGAGGCTGCACAGGTCGTGCGGGACATTGGTGAGCAGGTGGGCGAGCAGCTCGGGAAGGAGGCGCATCTGCAGCTCGAGGGCATTGCGCTCCGAGGGGTCGGGTGTAGCCCATAGGTGGTCCCGCACCTGGCGGGTGCATGGGGCAGGGGCAAGGGCAGGGGCAAAACAGCGAGGCAGGCCTGGAGGGCAAGCAGTTACTACCACACGTTAGGCAGGCGTGTCATACGGCGGCCCCACGTCTGGTTGGCGCAGGGCAGGAGAGAGGCAGGCACAGGGCGAGGGCAAGGCAGCTATGCAGGACGGCTGCTTAAGCTTGCCACGAGCCTGCTCAGAATGCTTCTGCCGCTTACAGCAGTACCGAGCAAGCGTTTGCGTGCCGTGCCTTATGCGGTTGCTAGCAATACTTCAGAGAGCCTGCAACGTGCGGAGAAGCGCAGTGTCTCATACCTGTGCCGCGAGCGTCCCGGCCGTTGCGCACAACGCCAGGCCCAGGTGCTCTGCTGGCGGTCCGCGCTCCATCACCGCCGCCAGCCCCAGCAGGGCATCAACGAGCACCGCCTAACGGGGCAGGTCACGGTAGAGGTAGCACAAGGAGCAGGTCAGCATCGCGAAGACGTTGGCGTGAAGGCTTGGTCTTGGCGCAGTGGCGCTCAGTTGCCGACCGGGCGTTTTGGATGCAGCAAAGTGCCTTGCGGCATCCATCCACAATTCAGGGGAAAGCGTAAGCCGCAAAGGGAGCTACTGCACGGTGCCTGCAGCATAACTACATGCAAAGCGGGGCAACAAGCACGCGTGCTGTTGCAACGCCCACCCTGAGGGCGTCCGCCTTGGCGTCCCGCGCGCGCCGCTGCTCCTCTTGGTCCCCCTGCGCCCCCGCCACCCCCTGCCCTCCTCCTACAGTCCCCTCTGCCTGCTCCCTCTCCTGCTGCCGCTCCAGATCCGCCAGCTGCTGCAGCGCCGCCATCCACGTGTGCGGGTGGGCCGCAAGCACCCCAATGTTGAGCTCCCGCGCCAACTGCATGAGCGCCTGCGCCCGCACCGGCGCACCGTTCGGCGCCCGTCGCAGCCCAAACAAGCGCGCCCTCAGCTCCACCAGACCGCCAGCGCCAACGGCATTCTCCGCTTTCAAGAGCTCATCTGGTAGGTCCACCGGGCTGAACGCCGCCACGCGCGCAAACAGGAGGTTTGTCATGACCGAGTCACTGTCGCCTCCTGATCCCGCCGCGGGCCCGCCGAAAGCAGGGCGGCTGCACATGAGCCGTAACGCCGCTATGCGTTCACGCAGGATCTCGCCGGCTTTGCTGATTCGCTCGTGCACCTCCGCCGCCGGCAGCCCTGCGCCCGAGCCCGGCTCCTCCAGGAACCCCAGCTCCGCGAGCCGCCGTACAGTCGCCCGGATGCCATGCAGCGTCGAGGCCGCCGCCGTGCCGGGGCCCAGCACGCCGCACATCCAGCGCCGCTGCAGCTTGTCGTACAACTGGAGGATTTTATCGTACGTGACGTGGGCGCCTCTGGCTTCAATCAGCCGAGGCAGCGGCCGTGGCGGCGGCTGCCGCAGGCCCTCTGACTGCTGCTGCGGCTGCTGCAGCTGCCCTCCCGCCGCCTGCGGCATTTCCTTGGCCTGCTGCTGCTGCTGCTGCTGCCGCTCACTCCTGTGGGACTCCTGGGAGCCGCCCTGCCGCTTCGCCCGGAGCACCTCTTCCGCTCTCGCGATGGCCAGGCACCTGTGCCACAGCTTGCCCACACGGTCCACGGGGCCGCGCGCCCACGGCCTGCGGGCAGGCGCGTCGGCTGGCGGCCAACTGCAGATCACATGTGGGCTGCCGTCGTTGCCGCAGGCGAAAGTGGCGTTCCCGCCTCCGTCCGCGCTGCCCAGCGCGCCTCCAGCACGGGCCACCATCCCGTCAACGCGCCACGCAATGTGGTGCGCGCTGACGCACATGGCCAGCAGCGGTTGATCCAGCAGGACCTGGGATACCAGTACAGCGAGAAGATTTACTGTACGGGAAATCCTGCAGACTATGCCCTGCAAGACAAAGCATGGACACGCACCGAGATGCCTGCGTGTCGGGGCCTTCGCACCTGGAAAGGCACATGGCTGGTGGGGCATGGTGGGGCTCTACGCCAACGGACATGCATGTCTACCATAATATGCGGTAATGCATTCAAGTGAGAAGCCACCGGATCCATGCTGTCCGTCCAACTTACTTCTACACTTTCGATGAAGGCAGCACACTCACACGCCCGCACACTCACAACAGTATGTCACGGCCACCACCCCACTGTGCACGCACCTGCACCAGCAGGCCAAGGTGCTCAGTACCATGAGGCGTGAAGGAGACAGGAACAGTCGGCTCCGGCGGCTGGAAGGCGGGCCGAGAAGACCTGGCCAGCACCAGGCACTCAGGGGGCAGGTGCGCCACTGCGTCATACAGCACGGTAAGGGGCGGGAGCTCCCCGCTGCTGCTGCTGCTGCTGCTGCTGCTGGCCGCCTCAGGTCCCTGGGTGTCCGAGTGGCGTGCGGCGGCGGACATGGCCTCATAGACTATGTGGAAGTTGGCTAGGTTGCAGGGGTGGCAGCTGCCCTGCGGCGGCTGCAGCAGGTCGCCGGGCTGCCGGTGGGCCCTGTGTACTAGCAGCAGGCCCAGCAGCGCGCGGTACAACACCTGGCGGAGCAGACCGGACACCCAGCGCATTGGGCAACAAAACTGTGAAGCAGCATTAGCAACGTACTGGTGGGCACTGGCCACTGTACACAAGCTTACTGTCTTGCGCGTCACGCGCGTGCACCATTCCCTGGGCTTCTAGCAGCTACCGTACAACAAACAGTGAGCGGACATGTGCAGCACGTCACTCTGCTCGTTCACCCAGGGCCGCAGGCCCGTTGACCCACCTCCACCGCATCCGGCCAACCTCTCGCTGCCAGCTGTGCCAGCTTAAGCCACGCAGTCACCTCGACAAAGCCCGCAACGCCCCCCGCCACGTCCCCGCCCTGCGCCCAGCCTCCGTGCTGCGACCCCGCACCCCCCGGCAGCACTCCGGGCAGCAGCTCGCCGTACCTCCCCTCCTCGAGCCATCCAACAAGCTGACGCCCATTACCCCTGGCCGCCTGCACCTCAGACCACAGCTGCGCCAGCTGCTGCTCCCGCTCCCGCTCCCCCACGCAGTCCATGGCTTTATCCGCGTCGCCCCCGTCCGCTCCGGCGCTCTCTCCGGTGCCCAAGCCCCCCGCGAGCCCCTGCTCCGTGCCCCCCGGCTCCCCCACGGGCCAAGCCACGTGCGCACGGCGTGACCGCTCCGCGTACTCCTCCGCGTACGACAGCCCCATGCCCACCGCCCGCCGTTGGACCCGTGGGTCCGCACCCCGCATGCTGTGTGCGGCATCCGACAGCAGGGTGTGCAGCGACGTGGCGCACTCCAGGCGTTCGGTGATTTTCTGACCTAGGTAAGACCACGCCTGCTGCTGCAGACCGTTGTGCTGCTGTTCACCCCGCTGTGCGTCACCCACATGGCCCATGGCCGCAGAAACAGAATCGTTGGATGCAGGTGCGTTGGGGGCCACCTCTTTCCGTATGGCCTGCACCATGGCGGCGGGGGCGAGCGCCTCCTTCAACGCACTCCAGCCCCCGTCGGGTGCCTGCAAGGGGTTGCCGGCGGGTGCATGAAGGGCGCACGGATGCAGCAACGTGGGTCAGGAAAGCGTGCGGCAAGGAGGGTCCTTTGCGGACATGGGTGCAGCGCTTTGTGAGGTTGCTCGCATGGCGAGCGGAAGATAGCAAGCATGGCCGAGGGACGAAAGACCCCTCAAGCAGCAGCGCCGCTCGACCGGCGCCCTCGCCGGCCCGCGCCTTGCCGCACAGCTGTGTCAGCTTGGACGTGCAGCTCACGCCATATGGGGCCCCAACGATTGCCGACCACACCCACCGACGTGCCCCGGGTACCTCCCCTGCGCACCTCGGCGCCCCACAGCATGTTGTGCACCACCAGGCGCTGCTCCAGGCTGCCGTCCAACAGCGCACCCGCCACGGCGCGGCGGGTCCATACCCCGCCGCCGTCGTCGCCGCCGCTGCCGCTGTCCTCATCCTCATCGCTGCTGCTGAAGCCCTCAAAGTCATCATCTGTGTCAGACAGCAGGCCGGAGTCGTGCTGCTTGTCTCCACCGTCTCGTCCTTGCGCTTTCCCAGACCGTGCTGCGGCACGCTTTGCACGGTGTGCTGCAATTGCCAGCCGGGCCCATGGCAGGAGCCTGCGACTTTCTGGCGCGTAGCTGGCCCCGCAGCTTTCAACTGTCGTGGTGGTATCCCCGTTCGCAGCTTCGGAAGTTAGTTTGCCGTGTGCTGCAGTGCTCGTCGGCTGGCTTGTATGTTGCCTGGCCTGAAGGGACGCAGCCGTGGCCAGCTGCCCCAACGCCAAGCGCGTGGGATGCAGCTCTTGCAGCAGCACAGGGCGCTGCAACCTTGCAGATAGGAGGTTGGCATCACGTTGGAGCGTTGCTGCCTGGTCCTGCTGCTGCTGTCTGTCTGTGTCCTGGACCCAAGGGGGTGGTTCCTCATGGTGTGGAACTTCGCTGTCGGCTGCAGTTGTGGACTCACGTTCCAGTTCCTGGGCGTTGAACCTGATGTGCTGCAGCCGGCGAAACTGGAGCGCTCCGAGGCTGGCGGAAGCTGGGTCGAAACCCATCAGCCGATGTTGCGGAGACCCGCAGGAAACCCAGCAGGACTCTTCCTACATCCTAGTACTGAAACATAATATTCCGTAGTATGCTATCTTGGCCTTAGCTGTCGGTTGCAACAGGTAAGGCGGTAAGTTTCGGTCGCAGTCACTATTCTTACGAACTATGCAACGAAACAGGCCAGCGCTGGATATTTAAACCATTAGCGACCATATACTAGCGGACGTTCCCTCCAGGCGATACCCTGCAGATCACAAGACGTGCGTCCTGCCGTGGACTCCTTGCAACCTCCAGTACGCACACTTACACCAATCGTTTGTCGCTTAATACCACCACAAGAACTGTCCCGGAGCCTATGCACCGCATAGTAGGCTGCCTGCGTTGCATGCTGTTCGTGACATGCCGCACAGCACGGATGCTCTCCAACGGGCTGCAGTTTGCCCCCCAGGTGCCCCCAGGGTGTGCCTCCCCTGGGTACCTCCTACCTCCTGCCTCCTGTCCAGGAGCACCAGAGCATGCTCGTCCTGCCCGTCAAAAACTCCGACATTAAGCGAGAGGCCACAGCTGCACGGTGCAGCAACCATGTTCATTGTCAGGCTCACCCCGGCACCAGAGAAGCGCTCAGCGCACGGGGTGCAGCGGGGTGCGCAAGATTCTGCAGCTCCCGGGCAACAGGCCTGTGCAGTCTCGGTCCCCTCCCAAGGCCCAGCTCCGTCCAGCTGGTCCCTCGATCAGGCACACGGGGTTTCCGACCCCTCTCGATGTATGGTTAGAGGCCATCAGCTCCACAGAAATTTGGTGTAGCCCACAATATGTAGAGCCCTCAGCTCCAGAAAAGTATCGGTGTAACCCACAACAACTGACAATACCGGTAGCCCACAAACGCGGGTCTCAAGTTCTCGCTAGCTAACGCTCTGGCCAGGCCTGGCCCCGCCTCCACACAGCTCCTCGCAAAGACACACCCACAGAGCACAAGCAGCCTCCCTGTCGTGACCCCCATCCACACTTATTCCATGAGGAACGAGGGACAAAGCAGCCATATGGCGGAAAGTGCGTACAGCGCGCCCCGGATGCTGCTTTCACTCGTCACCCATCGAAACCCTATGGACCCTCCACCGAGCACCGACACTGGCCCCACTTGCACCATTGGCGGCCCACGCACAGAACCGCCCCTCAGCTCCAGGCAGGCAAACAAGGCGGGATTGGGAATGTACTTCAACATATTTCCTAGGCAGTGCCCGCCCTTGCATCAGTCAGTTTTAGGGGCCTCTGGCCAGGTGCAGAGCAGGCGCACCCGAAAGGCCCGGGCGTGGGCTGTGCTGACCGCGTCACACCAAGGATGGATGCTTCGCGCCCTTGTGAATCAATGGCAAGTTCTCCCACGCAGTAGACCGTCAACGGCAGAATAAGGGTCGGCCTAATGTTCATGAAAGTACCCTGCTTAAAGGTCGGGTGCCCATACGCAGTTCAGCTGTACACTGGGCAATCGCGCATCGCCCTACTGCACCTATTGCAACAGCAGCACACCAGCACGTATGCATGCGTCTGTTGCTCCGCCACGTGTCCGCCGAATGCTGCCGTTCCTCATCCAGTTTAGGCACCCCATGCTTTTCCGGTAACGCCCCCCGCCCGCCCTCGCCCCTACTTCCTGGCCGCCTTGGCCCCCTTGCCCTTGCCCTGCTTGCCGCCCGCTGCCTGTCGCTCCGGCGGCGGCACCAGGCGCCCCGGCCTGCCCACCTCCACCTCCATCACCTGCAGATGCACAGGCAAGCAGCCCGCCGCTAAGAGGCAGTACTTGTGGTACGTTACGCACTGGCATGTAGAGGATGCAATGTGTTTCTGGGACAGGTTTGTTATGCGTGAAGTCGAGGCGTTGTCCAGCACGTCCCTCTAGAGTTGATGATGACCCGCCAGCTCCGGCAGCAGGGCATACGCAGCCCGTGGAGCCGCATGTGAGTGCACCCCAGCGCTTGCAAACCAGCGTACTAATGCACTTCACATACCCAGGCAAACCTGTGAAGTCATCGCTAGCCTCATAGGCCCTATGAGCGGCCTCACCTGCAGGCGCACGGACACGCCCAGTCGCAACGCGCCCCCCTCCACACGCAGCCCGCGCAGCAGCTGCAGAGCCGCCGCCGCCGCCGCCTCCCACGCCCTCGGCCCGGCGCTGTCCGGCGCCGGCGCCAGCACACAGCCGTTGGGGCGCTCGGCTATCGCGTACATTGGCCGGCGGAGGCACATGTGTATGCCAAGCTGCAGGTTGCGGAGCACATTGTTGGCTGCGTCGATGTCCATCTCATCGTCTGGGTGCCCCCGGGCAGGCCCGTTTGCGCCCTGGTGCCGCTCCTGCTGCCGCCGCTGGTGCTCCCTGGCCTTGGCCGCGGCCTCGTCCCTGCCGATGCGGCCCAGCGCGTCCACCCACATGACCAGGTCCCGGCCCTCGGCGTTCAGCTCCGCGCGCACCTGGGCAGCCAGTCAGCGGTTCACAGCGGTGTGTACGCACCAAAGCACGTTTTGCGCTGTAAACCACGCCAGTCCTAGCGCCCAGCCGCCTCACTCCGCCATATCCGGCACACCCGTCCATGGCACTCTAGAGGCCAGCATCTCACCACCAGCTCCATCGGCAGCCATCTAACCTGACAAGCACACTTCTCCTTTGCAGTGTTCCAATGCAGTACTGCAAGTGGCTGAGGCTGCTATATCGCAGGCTGTGCGCCTGGCACACCCACCTTGGCCACCAGCAGCACCGCCCGCAGTATGCCAACCACGCCCTCGCTCCACACCCACGTGCCGCCGATGCGCTTGTCGGCTGGGAAGAAGGCCTGACGCAGCTGGCTTAGCGCGGAGCTCCACCTGGGGCAGCGTGGGGGCAGCAGTGGGCATGCCAAGGCGTAATACGAGCACGTCCTCCTCCTTGGGCGCATGCTGCTTGCAATATGAGTACCATTCCCGAAGGTGGTGGCCAACATTAGCTTTAGGGCCAGGCTACCGGTATGCCTAGTGCAGATGCGACCGACGCTGCGGCCGCCACGCGCCAGCCGTCAAACTGCCCTGCTGCGCCCAGGTACCCGTACCCGTACCCGCACCCGTACCCGCACCCGTACCCGCACCCGTACCCGTACCCGTACCCGTACCCGTACCCGTACCCGTACCCGTACCCGTACCCG
>VFQN01004536.1_pt1 | contig 18237 bp, 23 predicted proteins | sample 3512371 | NCBI WGS metagenome assembly VFQN01 (sample SAMN10412370, study PRJNA504923) | tailings metagenome | isolation source: Replicate 2 from Balatoc abandoned mine | place: Philippines: Itogon, Benguet | collected 2017-08-28 | reverse complement strand
CAGGGCCCTAGATGCAAGATTGCATATATAGCAACTAGGATTGGAGGCTTGGGGATGCAAGATGCAGCCTGGTGGTCAGTTTTGCAAGGGAATCCGTCCACCCCAATCCGGATTGCCACGTGTGCATGTGAACGGAAGAGGGGATTGGCCGCGAATCCGCTGAGCCCAATCCGCGCGCATGTGAACACGCCCTACCGCGTGGCACCCGGCACCACTCACGGAGTCATGGTACCCTGCGCGCGTCGATAAAGCAACAGACACTTATGAAGGACAGTTTGAAGAGTACAGAAGTAGCACGTACGAAACGGGCGCCTGCGTTGGCCGCAGTAATGGCAGGAAAGACGTGGAAGGCGGTTGGGACCATGACGCCTAACAACCACCACAGGCATGGAGCAGTTGTCCGCACCAGCTCCGCGCAATGAGATAGTGAAACTGTATGAGTAGGGTTTGCATAGCTTAACAGTCGCTATTGGCCAGGACAGCCCTGGCCGCACTCTAGACGCGTGGCTATGCAACTGCAAAATGGCTGTGCAGAGCGCCAGACAATTCTTTCTACTTGTGAATCGAAACGCGTTTAAAATGCCTATGAAAGAAACTTGAAACATAGCCTTCACCTGAGGACATGGAGAAAGAACCTCTGCTCCTCATCGTAGGAGCAGGTGTTGCTGGCTTGCAAACAGCTAGAGCACTTCTCAAGGCTGGCTTTAAGGTTTGTACTCTGCGCAAGCGTCAGTTGTACTCTGCGCAAGCGTCAGAGCGCAAGAATGGGCCGCGACGCTTTTCCCTGATGTAATCGCCTCGGGGGCGCAGGTCCTGGTCCTAGAGGAGAATGAAGATGTTGGTGGGACTTGGCTTCGTAATTACCAAGGTTACGGGCTGCAAGGTGCGTCCTGTCGCAGCTGGGGTAGTAAGCGCAGGGTGCGAACTTTAGTTCATAGCCCGCGAGTTGAGCAAGTCAGTTGACATAGCGATATCGGAGCGCTTAGCCTGTACTTTCATCCATGCGGCCAGGTGGTACTCCAGCACCGCGCCCTTCCTCTACCTTCCGCATACGGACGATTGGGACGCACTGACCGAGTCGCAAGGCTTATGGAGCATTGAAGCATAGGCATTAACCGCTGAAACGTTTGCCACCAGCGTGCCTAACGAATTTGCCCCACCGGCGTGCTTCTCCCGCAGTGCCCTGGGAGAACTACCAGTTTGCCGAGTTTCCTCTGCCTCGGAAAGCCGTCCTGAAGGTACGTAACCTCCACACAGCGTCAGCGTATGATTCACGGTTGCCAGTAAGGCATCCTTGCCTAGATGGGGCCGCTGCGCCTGCGCCTGAGCCCCTGCGCCTCCACGCATGTCCCTGCTCTGTGACCCCGCTCCTCCCTTATCCTCCTTGCTGCCGATTGGGCTATTCCCCTTGCAGCGTCACAATGACCACCCCTTCACGCACACGCCATGTCCGCAACGCGTGCAGGATTATCCCTCGGGCGATGAAGTTCGCGAGTACGTGCAGGCGTACGCCCGGCACTTCGACCTGTACCGCCACGTCCTGTTCAGCAGCCGGCTGGTGCGCCTGTCCCGCCGCACACCATCCACCCCAAAAACACCATCCGGAGCAGCAACGCAAGCACCTGCAGCAGCAGCAGCAGAAGCACCTGATGTGCCTGGCGCCCAGGTCCCAAAATTCAACAGCGAGCACCTGCCCGACCCGAATGGCAGCACCGCCAACAGCCTGTATGCGGGTCCCGCAACCGGCGGCGTGGGCCCCCGCCACAGCTGCCCCATTGGCATGGTGTATGGTGTGCAGCCCCAAGAGGGGGACCCGCAGGCACCCGGACTCCATGGCGCCCAGCTGCTGGCACAGAACGGTCCGTCCGTGTGCGGGGCCTCGGGCGGAGCGGCGCAGGGTCCCCTGGAGGTTGACTCTGGGCTGCTGAGGAGCCTGAGCGGCATGCCAGAGGGCGCATGGGGAGCGCCGGCCGTTCCCCCGGGGGCCGGCGACAGCCGGCACGGCGCCTCTGCGCATATCATGGACCTGCACCAAGAAGCTGCACGCCGCTCGTCCGGCGTGCCGCCGGCGTACGGGAAGCAGCAGCAGCAGTCGCAGCAGGAGATGGGCAGGGATTCCGCAGCTACAACGGCCACGGGCATGGGCGCCACCTCGGGTATGCATGCGATTACCACCGCCGCAAGCCCAGGTATGGTCCCGCCGTCCCCTGTGGCGACCACGGCGGGTGCAGTGGCGTCCGAGGCGTCCCCCGCGGGCAAGGCTGGCTTGCGGCAGCTGCTCCTGGGCGGCATGTCACGGGGCCACTCTGGCGCACAAGTCAAACAGCAGCAGCAACAAAGTGAGAAGATCAGTGCGCTGCACGCGCATATGCACCCGCCTTCCGGCTCGCACGCGTCTAGAGGCGTAATCGCGGCGCACCACCATGCCCCGCCCGGTAGCGCCGGCGGCGGCTACGGTGTCACGGCAGCGGGGGCGGGGGCGGAGTCGACGGCAACAGGCCGCGTGGCGTGCTACCCGTCTGACATTGGGTCCGACGGGACGCCGAGTCAGTGCGCTGCTGGCGGCGCCGGCGCTGGCTACGGCGTCAGCGACCTCGGCGGCTCCATCGCTGCACTGGGCGCCGCCGTTGCCGCAGGCGGCTCGGCGGCCGAGAGTCACCGGCGCAGCGTGGGCGGGGCATCTTCCCAGCAGCAGCAGCAACAGCAGCAGCAAGGAGCCGTGCAGAGCAGCACAGCGGGGAAGGGCGGTGTGGGTCGCAACGGCAAGGACGGCTCGGCGAGTGGCAGGGGCCAAGGGGCGCTGGCGTCCGAGATGTTGGGCGGCGGCTGGGTGGCGGAGTACGAGGACCTGTGCACGGGGCGGCGCTACGTGCTCAACGTGTCGTTCGTGGTGCTGTGCACGGGGCTGTACGCCTCGCCGTTCATCCCCAAGATCCCGGTGGGTGGCTGGGGTGTGGAGCCAGCAAACCGAAGGTTAGGGCCATGGGCATCACTGTTTGTAACAGGGTTGCGTGTAGCAAGTGTTGTCATCCTACCAGTCTTGGCCGACTCACATTGCAGTGAGGCCCATCTACTTGTGCCCTAAAGAAGCGCTGATCTTTGATATCTTCCATGGCGTGCCCATCCGCAGGGACAGGAGCTGTACCGCGGCCTGCAGGTGCACAGCCGCAACTTCACGGACGCCGCCGTTGCGTCTGGCAAGCGCGTGCTGGTGGTGGGCGGCGGCAAGACGGCGGCGGACGTGGTCACGGAGCTCACCGCCACCACCAGCGCGGAGGAGGTCACGCTGCTGTACAGGAGGGTGAGCGATGTGCATGTGCGGGATGCGCAACATCAAGTCCTACACAGACATCATGAGGAGGGCAGATCAAATGGGACGGGGGTGGGGTTGGGGATGGATGTGGGAGCAAGCTCTACCGGTGATGCGCAGCTCACCGTGACGTACCGTACGCTTCCGAGGTCTGCACAGCCGCTTCTCGCTTTCCCTTCCAAGTGGCCTACTCTTAAAGCAACGCGCTGAACCCGTCCTTCCCGCTCCGCCGCAGCCCCACTGGCCGCTGCCCCGCTCCCTGGGCCCCGTGTCGCTCAAGTCGCTGGCCTACACGCGCCTCATCTCCTCGGCGCTGCTGCCGCACTACTACGCGGCAGGGCCGGGCGGCCGCGCCGCGGCGGCGGTGCTGACGCCGCTGCGCAAGGCGTTCTGGGTGACGTTCATGGCGCGCGTCAACAAGGCCATGGGCATCAAGAAGACGCTGGGCGCGCCGGACAGGCCCATCTGCCAGGTGAAGCGGGGGCTGTGGGCGCCGTCCGGCCGTGTTTTGCGCTTCGGGATGTGTCGTTCTTCGCTTCGGCAGCACCACCCGGGCCTTTGCACCACGATACAAACATAACCGTGTCGGCGGCGCATTGCTGATGAGGTACTTTTGGCATGGCCAGGCGTTCATTCGAATCCATGCCCAGCCTGAGCCCCCTTCTACCTGTACTGTACGCCCATGCTCAGGGCATCTGGTGCTGCGGCCAGGTCCCCATGGTCTAATGCCCTGCCTGCACTGCCCCATCGCCAACCCGTTTGCCCCCCTCACCTTATCGCACAGGACATCTGGTACTCCGGCCAGGTGCTGGACGCGGTGCGGTGGCCCGAGGTCATCAACAACGCCAAGGTCAAGGCGATGCAAGGTGCGGAACAAGAAGTGGCACCTCGTCCCATATAACTGCGGCCGTCTGTAGCTGTATCTGGGTTTTGCAGTTTTACTGCCTGACGTTGTTCGGACAGCTCTTGCGCTTGCTCTGTGATTGGCAACTGCAGCAGCGCTGCAGCGCAATGATGTGGGGCGCAAACCTGAAATACCACCGCGCCCTCCCCTGTGTGTTTTCACTGTTTGCCCCCTCCCACAGGCGAGGTTGCGCGCTTCACGCCTGTGAGCGCGGTGCTGCGCGACGGCACGGAGCTGCAGCCCGACATCGTGCTGTACGCCACCGGGTACAGCAACCAGTACAGGTGCGCCCCATGCAACTGGCGAACTAGTTTTCTCCCGTGTGTAATACCTTCGAACGTATCCACTTGCCGCAAAAGCCCCGCAATGGTTAATCTTCAATCCTGCATTTCCCTCAAATATCTGGCCGCAACGGTCATGTACTCATGTTGTCGTGCCTGAGCTTCCTTTGGCCCTTGGTGTGCTCTCCCCGGCGCCCTCTCCCTCCCTCCTTCCCTCCTTCCCTGCCCCCCACCAGATTCCTGCAGGACCCCGATGTGCGCCAGGCGCTGGACGTGCAGGCGGACGGGCTGTACCTGTACCGCCACATGCTGGTGCCGGGGCTGCCCGGCCTGGCCTTCGTGGGCGCAGAGGTGAGGGGACCGGGACGTACTTGGGTCGCACTGTACACCTCCTTGCGCTGCGGGCGTGCAACGCACACGCCGCCAGGACATGCTTGCATTACTGTCAGGCCGGACTGTCGAGACGCTGCGCCGTGTCCCTGCTTGCCTTGACCGATGGTCGCAGCCTTTTGCTTGCATTGGTACCTTTCCATCTCGACGCCTTCCATGGAGCCTGCCCCTCTATACGCACATCCTGGTCCGTCCTCTCACCCTCGCCTCCCCATCCCCCTCTGCTCCTCCGCGCCCTCACCCTCCCTCCCCGGCCCCCAGGTGTCAACCTTCAACAACATCCTGACGTCGGGGCTGCAGGCAGAGTGGCTGGCCGCCGCCCTGCGCGGCCGCGTGCGGCTGCCGTCCGCCGCCTCCATGGCGGAGGACGTGGTGGCGCAGCGGCAGTGGCGGCGCTCCACCATGCCCTCGCACAAGCTGCGGGGCAGCGCGGTCATGCTGTACATGCAGGTGGGGGCACGGTGTGGGGTGCAGTAGGTGTGCGTTCAGTGTGCAGGGCAAATCCACACAAAGACCCGCTGGTCTTTGGGACAGGCACGCCCGTGTGTGCGTTGCCAAGTGCAGCTTGGCGGTGTTAGTGCTAACGACCCTGCCGCTGCGTGTGTCCCGTCCATCCACCCGCAGGCCTACCACGACCAGCTGGTCCGCGACATGAAGCTGCGCACACACCGCAAGCGCCCCACCTGGCGCCACCCCATGGCCGAGTGCTTTGAGCCCTACACCGCATACGACTACACCGACCTGTTCGCGGAGCCCGCGCCCTCCGCCGCTGCCATCACCGCCGGCGCCACCGCCGTCACCGCGCCAGCCGTGGCCGCCGCCGTCGCGGCCGCGGCCGCCGCCGCCGCCGCCTCCAGCGTTGGCGCTACGGCCCAGGGCCCTGGCGGCGCTCCCATGGCGGCTGACTCGGACGACGAGGCGGAGGAGACGCCGGATGCCAGGCGCCAGCGGGAGGCAATGGAGGCGGCGAGGATCTCGGTAGTGGAGGTCGTGAGGCCGCCGCCGGCCGCTGCCGCCGCCGCCGCGGCGGCGGCGGCGGCGGCGGCAGCTGCGCAGGTGCAGCAGTCCACGCTGTCACCGGTGCACCGCGGGCTGTCGTCTGCGATGGGGAGCAATGTGCCGTCGAGCGGCCCGCTGGCGGCGGCGCGGCAGACGGCGGACGGGCCGGCGTCCGGGGGCCTGACGGCAACGGGGACGGCGTCGCTGACGGCGGCAGGGCTGACCACCGCCAACGCCAGCAACACCACCGGCACCGGCGGCACCACCACGACAAACAACACGGCCCGGCGCACGTCCACCGTCACAGGGGCCTCGTCCACTGCGTGCGGCACGTACCCAGGGCACGGCAGCAGCTACATCGTGACGCCCTGCTCCCCGGGCCCCAGCCCCACGGCTCCCGCGGCAGCCGCCACCGCGTCTGGAGCCAACCATGCGACGCAGCCCCTGGCGCAGCCGCAGCCGCCGCACACCCATGTATTCCGCAACGGTATCGCCTCCACCCCGGACCTGCAGCTCCACTCCCCCGCCGGCACCCCCACCGCTACTACCACTGGCCTGGCCCTCGCCTCCAGCGGTGTAGGCGGCGACAGCGCCCCGGCCGCCGGCGCCAACCCCAGCGACCAGCACCCCCACCTCCTGCTCAACGTGTTTGCCCAACAGCGCAACTCTGGCGCGCCTGGCATGCTGTCCACGGCAGGCCCCAGCTCCACCGGGTTCATGCTGGCAGCCCTGGAGGCACAGACGCAGCCGGAGGGTCCTGCTCCCCGCGGGCCGGCGGGGGACCCTGGCGCCGCCGCCGCCGCTGGTCGGCCGGCTGGGGCGCCCTCAGGCAGTGCCACCGCGCTGGTTGCCCGCGGCGAGAGCTTCGTCATGCAGCTGCGTCCGGGGCAGCAGCAGCAGGGAGGCGGTGAGAACTCGCAGCTGCAGCAGCAGGGCCAGGGGCAGCCTGCAGCGCAGCGTGTGTGCATCGGCGGCGTGTGGGGCGAAGCGGCGGGCTCCCAGGGGGACAAGAGCAAGAACATGCAGGTGAAGATGACGAACTCAGGATCCGGGGCAGGCATGGCACGGCCCGGGTGGTTCACCAGCTCCAACGTGGGCGTGGGTGCGGGTGCAGGTGCGGGTGCGAGCCAAGGGGCTGCGCAAGCGGTGCCTTCGGGCCTCCAGCGGGTGTCGTTCTCTGCGCTGGAAGCTGTGCCAGGGCCGGAGGCCGACTTGTACGCGTCTGCTCCTGCCGGCGCCTCGCCTCCTGCACTCAACCGCTCGTGGGCCGGCGGCCCTGACAGCAAGCTGGGCGCGGGGCCCGTGGTGCCTGCGGGCGGCGGCCGGCGCGCACGGCAGGGCTCCGTCGTTATTGATGTGCAGCGCCGTACGCTGGAGGGACTGGACGAGCGGGAGGGGGAGGGCGAGGACGAGGAGGAGGAGGAGGGAGACGAGGAGGAGAGCGAGCTCAACGACCAGGACACGCTCTACTCGCTGGACGCCCTGCCGCCCGCGCTGCAGGCGTTCAGGGGCACCCGAACGCGTGCGCCCAAGGCCGCCGGCGGCAAGCGCAGCAGCAAGTCAGCGGCGCCCGGCGGGCAGCAAGGCAAGGCGACGGCGCCCCAGACGGCCGCCCAGGTGGCACTGGCCGCGGCGCAGGCGTCCATCATTGCCTCGACGGCCTCCGGCTCCAGCCAGGGCCCTAGCAGCGGCCCTACGGCCAAGTCCCGCTCTGCCGCCGCACACACACAGAGCGACCGGTTGCACGGCGTCGACGGTGGCGCTTCTGACGGCCACCCTAGCGCCGGCAGCCTCAGCCGGACCACCCCGTCGTCGACTTCGGAGCCACGCCAGCCCCCGTACGCACGCAACAGCGGCGCTTCTGCGTTGGCCGTGCCGCCGCTGCAACTGCCGTCGACGTCGGGCCCGCTGAACGCACTCGTACGGGGTGCCTCCAGCCCCCGTGCCACGGAGGCCTCGCCGGGCCGTGCGGCGGCAGGCAACAGCAGCGGCGGGCTGGCGTCCGTGCTGAAGCGCAAGGTGCTCAAGGCGACGGGCGGGTCTCGCCCCAAGAAGGACGCCGCTGCCATGGAGGGCGACAGCAGCCGCATCGAGCCCACGTCCGAGGCGGTTTCGGACCTTGCTTACCAGGTCCTGCCCCCAAAGCATGTGGAGGAGGCGATTGCGGCGGCCGCCGCCGCGGCGGCCGCGCGCGGGACCGTCGGCGGCGCGATGCCGTCGGCGGCGGCGATCGGCAGGGCCCGGCTGACGAGCGCCGGCGGCAGCGGCGGCCCTGGCGCTGGCGTTGGGGCATCCAAGCCAGGGGCACCTCCTGCCCAAGCGCAGGCACAGGCCCAAAGGCAGCTACCCGGCCGGGGGTCTGGCGCGCAGCATGTCCTCAACGCCCGGCACACGGGTACGTCGGCGGAGGACGGGAACGGCGTAGCCAGCGAGGCAGAGCGGAGCGCTGGTTCGGGCGGCTCGGGGCTCAGGTGGCCAGGGCCGCCCTTCGAGGTGACGGCGCCGGCGGCGGGCCCGGATTCGTACGGCAGCTTGGGCGGCGGGATGGCTGGCGGCGGCCCGCACGCGGCGGAGCTGCTGGCGATGAGGGGCAGCAGCGCCCATACGCGCGGGGGCAACATGGGGCCGGCGGGGAAGGTGGCGCGGGAGCGGCGAAGCAGCGACGGCGGCAGCAGCGGCGTGAGCTACACGCCTTCGTGCAGCACCGTGGCGCTCCCGCCGTGGATGGTCGGGCATGGCGATGGCGGTGGCGGCGGCGGCCAGGCAGCTGGTGCGGCGCCAAGCGACGCCGGCGGGAGCGAGGCCGACCCTGCCGCCGCTGAGGGCATCCCCGCCGCGTTCTTGGCGGCTGCGGCGGCGCTAGGGCGCGGCGGCGGCCCCGCCACCGGCCCCGCTGGCCGCCGCGGCCCGCCGAGCTCCCGCAGTCGCCTTTCGCGCCTCCCGGAGGCGCACGGCCCTGTGGATGGCTCAGAGTACGGCGAGGAGGGCGTCTTGCCGTACGTGTACGATTACCATCAGCCGTACGACGGGTACGGGTATGGCGGCGCTCAGAGGGCGCACTCCATTGCGTCGTCTAGCGGGGTGAGCTACGTGCCTTCCTGCAGCACGGTGGCACCGCCGCAGGCCTGGCAGTGATGGAGGGGTGTGGTTGGGCCCCTCATGCATGCCGGGCAGGGCTGCACCTGAGCGCCTCCTGCGTGCTAGGAATGGACTGGCTTTTATTGTCTTGAGCCACTACGTGCGTTGCGTGGAAAAGCCGCTTTGGCTCGAGTGGGATTGTGTGTTCGCTCTAGCAGGATGTGGTGCAGCTGCGCTGCGCTGGCATGGGGGCACTGGGCAGGGTTATTCAAAAAGAAGCGCCGTTCGATGAGCGCTTGTGACCAGATGTGCGGCGCTAAGTGGAGTTGGGCTATTACTTGTTGTGTTGGAGGTGGCAAGTTGGCATTTTGCACGCAGAGGCTTGGGCTAGGCTTATGGTGTCATTGGGTGCTGATCACTACCGTATTTCCTGTGGGTCTTGGGTATAGCTGTTACACAAACCCCCATTGGCAAACATTATCACATTCGCACAGCACAACAAAATCCATTCCTGGCAGGCTGTTGCTTTCAACAGGCCATCGCTTGCATGCGTGAGGATTGGACCTGCGTCGTCGCTTGGGGACGTTAAGCCATGTGTTCTGCTGTGCGGACGAGAGGGAACTGGCGATGCTAGCACTGATTACCTGAGCCTCAAGGATGAACATGAATCAGCAGGTCTGAAAGCTATATGGCATGTGTGCCTAGTTGTGTCTTGCCGCAGTCCGGAGTGCAAGGACAAAAGGATTGCAGTTGGCGCAGGGTAACATGCAAGCTGCGTGTTGATATCTTAGTAGCCAGGGCCAGCCAGGGCTCTGATGTATTCAATGCTCGGACGCCGGTTACCTGTGAACTGCACACCCGCGCTTCAATCGGTGTTGAAACGGTACGAGGGCTTGTCCTTTCTTCTGTGGAGGCCCGTCATCTGCTAATGCCGCATGTGTGTTAGTTGCACCCCCGTTCCAATCGCCCTCCTAATTGCTACCCTGCGTGTGAGTGCTGCGCGTGCGTCGTTGTTTGCGCCTATTTGCCTTAACGGTATTTATTGGGGTAAATCACGCTAAGCGTAACTGATCACATGTAAGTGGTTCGCATGTGTCTTGCGGTCTAGCTGTCAACGGGTTGCGCTGCCGGTATGGTATGCCGACGGGGACTTTAGGCATCACGCGTCCCGTTGTCATCTGCGGCACAGGGTTGCTGAGAAATGCTTCTGTTAGGGCGCTGCACCCATATGTACCCTGCCAAGGAGCACGGTACCCGTCCACCTGCCTCGAACGCTATCGCGCAATCCCGTTGCACCAAGTTGGTGTGGCGGCGAGTTTTGCCGCGGTGCCGTTGCCTGTGGCATCTGCACGCATGGTTGGCGTGCAACGACGCAGCGGGTGGCCTGCGGGGACCAACACTGCGCAGGACTGGTTTGCGAGGTACTGCGACGGAAGCTTGCCGTGGCCCCACGTGTGTGCAACTGGTGGCAGCGAGGCACACAGTGGACATGGAACTGAAGGAGTGCCGTAGTGCTTAGCTGCCTGACGGACCGTGGACTGTTTTTCTGTTTTGGGCGCGAGTTTTGAGAACCCTTTCATAGGGACGGACTGGAATTGATGAGGATCGATGGTGGATGCAGCAACCACCTGCCGCCGCCCGCCAGCCATCGTCAGTGTGTTTTCGTGCGTGGTTGTCGTGGCCATTCTTGCGGCCTGCGCGCCCAGTGGCCATGGTCGCAGGGGGCGGGGACGTCGATTCGTGATAGGAGCCTGCGAGATATTTGGTTTACGTCGTGGCGTGCCCACGACGTAAAAGTGCGCCTGTACTGCCGTGGCGCATAGTTGCAAGCTATCAGGCTGCTTTTTTTTTTTTTTTTCCAGGCTGCTGAGGGGCAGCCTGGGCTGGAGGCAGTGTGCATGGGCTGCGGCAATCATACGTGTGATGGTTCCTGCGCATTAAACCTCCTGTGAGATGCAAATCGGAGATGTAAGCAATCCTGAGCTGTCCTGGTGTCCACTGTCCACGTGCCAGGGGTGGTGTCGACACGGTCGACTCGCTCAGGCGGTGCTCAGTCGCTCGCCAACGCACCGTCCTGTTCGGTTACCGGATGCCTGCGTTTTGGGATGATTTCTGCGTGCAGTCGCGTCGTGGAGAGCGGGAGAGACCCCTGCGAGCAGCAGGCAGGCAGGCAGCAGCGGGTGTGCGGGTCAGTCCGTCAGGGGGGCGCCCGCTACAGAGGCAGGCAGGGGAGGGAAGGGTACGCCGAGGAAACCGAGCGAGGGAAGGGTGGTGGGCGGGGGTAGTGGTGTCCCAAGGCGCCAATTGTTACGTTGTATTTTAAGCTGTCAACAAAAACAATTAGTGGATAGCGCAGGCTGGCCAGTGGAAGCCCGGGGGATGCGCGGCAAGGTTGGGATCGCGCCACAGGCACATGTGAGCCTGCACGCAAAGAATAAAGATACGGTCATAAGAAAAACAATGACATTGCATTAGGTCACTACGGTCGAGGACGAGGCACCGGCGTATACTAAGCAACCTGTCCGACCGGGTCCGACCGAAGGCAGAGGCCTCTGAAGGCTTGTCCGAAGGCATTGCTACGTTCACGTTCGCCACTTTCTGTTAGCGCTGGGAGTGTCCTGCCCAAGCAGAAATCTGACGGGCCTTCTCCTGCTGAGGAGTCAAGGATACTGGTAGGGGCTTTAGATGAAACTGTGCGCAGCAGTGTCGCCAGGAGTGCTGCTTACGGTATTGTGGGTAATATCCTTTGCAGCAAGAGCTTCACGCAGTGCAGACCACATATTAGCGGCCCTCAGCACGCTGTTAATGATGGTCTTTGTGGGTCGTTGCGCCTACCGCACCTGTCCACTTTGCTCTTCATGAGTCGCTGGGGCCCTTCCATAATGGTTACGAACTTCGAGTGATGACCCCCAATGCTGACTCAGGGGTTGATTGACAAACGTGTTGGCAGGTAGTGGGACAGCACACCTTTCCTGATATGTACGAGATTTACACGTCCATTCGAGTCGCTTACTTCGGGGGATGCAGTGGATTTCCTGCACAATGCCTGGCAGTACACGCATGGGTGCGCCCGACACACGCAAAAGCAATGTAATGTATAAATGACGGTAGGAATATGCCTACCCACGGCCATCCAGTGCAGCAACTCAACATCTACCAACCGAGGGCTCTGGGAACAACCAAACAGCTGGAGCGCAACACACCTGCCTGCGGAGCTTTTGCTCCTGATGCAAAAAACCTGCAAATAACTTCTAAATTCTTGCCTCACAACTGGTGATATGTCAACCGTGTTCGCAGGGCAAAATGGCTGACGTAGTCCATGTTCCTCGTACTAGTGTGGCAGAAGCGTCTGCAGCGATGGCTGCTTTCTTGCGACGATGATAGCGCGATGACGCGTGTGGTGTCTTTACACACCAGAGTACCAGGTCTGCGCAGGGGGAAAGCGGACAGCAAGTGTCAGCCAAGGGGATTCGTACACAACAGCCCCCCCAGTACCCAGAGCAGGCGGCAGTGCGGTGGCGAGGCACAGCAACAAGGACGATCAACATCGTGCAGGTACCTGCATCCTCACGAGGTACCAGAGCATCAACACACTGCTTGCTGCCTCCCGACCCCACACGCATGAGACCGCGCGTGCGTGCCACACCCACCGGGCAGCAGCTCTTCGAGGGGTTGAAGGCCGACCACCACAGGCGGCCGCCGCCCATGGAGGTGTTCTCCAGGGTGCGGCCCTCCTTAGTGAAGGTGAAGCAGATCTGGGGCTGCAGCTGCTCAACCTGCTGGCGGGTCCAGTTCAGGTCGCTGACCCTCAGGGTGTTCTCCTCGGGCTTGCCCCACAGCTCTGCGGATGGAGAAGCAGGGGCAAGGGGTTGCGGTCAGCGCCTGGTGATGGTAGGAAGGCGGTGCCGACAGCAGGCACTATGGGGAGTGCTATTCCGACGACCTAGGTATGGCACCTGCCTTACCACGTATGAACTCGAAGGCACAGGATACGAGCTTGCAGTAGTACATACCGTCACGTCTTACCCCGGCCTCGCCACCACAAAGAACAGGCTGACACATCAGTCCACCAGACACCAGCTCGCAGCAGGTCGCCTCAGCCCACTACTCGCACAGGCACTAGAACACGATTTGCCCGAACAGCTGGAGGGCGCGTTGTGAATGACTTACTCTCCTTCTTCTGGACCACCTCCGCGCCATCAACGTTGAGCTTGATGGTGATGTCAAAGGAGAAGCGGTAGGCGTAGTTGAACCAGAACTCAAACTTGAACACAGTGTTCTCGTTGCCGCAACGAGCCTGCGCCCAGCAAAAAGTGCACAGTGGAGTGTTAGACAGCGCCACACCCCGCCCTTCCCAATTTCATGCATTTCAGCTACAGGAAATCCAGCATGCCGGCAACACGGCCACCAAGTACTGAGCTTCAGGCGATTATGGCGGCTGGGGGCAGGTGGTGGGACAAAACGAAACAGTCTTATGATGCCTGGGAAGGCAGCGAAGCGTGGCAACTCACGTCGGATGAGTCCGCGGTGGTGACAGCCACGCAGTACTCGTTGCCGTTGACAGTGTACTCGGGCGAGATGCCGAAGGGAGAGGCGCCGTTGCGCTTCACGCACCTGCGGGGTCACGACCAGGTGATCAGTTGGTGCTGGTCACCAGCAGGCGCTGGCTCAAATGCAGTAAAGAACGCGTGGCTCACCGGTGAAGGGCAAGCTGTGCCCCAATTGGCGCGGACCTGACAAGTGGTGTGCTCCAACACACCATGCACTGATCCCCACTAGGTTGCACGAGCACGGCGGTGATGCTTCCTGGATAGTACCAATGCCCTGGCCGAAGTAATTGCCCATACTCACTCGCAGTAGGGGAAGTCACGAGGAGGAGGAGGCGACTCGGTGCGGCAGTTCTCCTCGAAGGTGGTGCCGCAGGTGAGGTCAGTGACGCCCGCGGGGTTGGTGGCGGTGAGGCGGCGGGTGCGGCCAGAGTAGATGCCAGAGCACGAGTCGGTGAAGACGGACTTGTACAGCAGCTCGGCACCGCCAGCCTCGGTGATGGCATCCTGGGCGGCAGAGGTGCTGCGGAAGGCGCCGCAAATCTTGACGCTGTTGCTCTGCAGGGGACAGGGCCAAAACATGCGAGGCGTCGGTGGTTGCATACTAATTTCCAGACAGTTCAGGGGTGTCCACATGCAGGAGACGGGCATGGGCACAAGGGCGCTGGTGGTGGTGGTGGTGGTGGTGCAGGTGCATGCGCTGGTTGCCTGTGGCACGCCCAGAACAGAGCAGAGGCAAAGGTTTGGAGGCCCACCCGGGACCACCGCGACATACAGCAACAGACTGCAAAGAACACTCCACCAAGCACGAGACGCATGGCCACTCACCGAGCAAGACACCTGGTCGAAGCCGGACAGGATCAGGTCCAGCTCAGTGAAGCGGCCGAAGATCTCCTCAAGGTTGGCGCGGGCGGCGGTGCAGGCCGCGGTCTCAGCGCCGCCAGCAGTGGTAAAGATGTTCAGGGGGGTGCCGGTGATCTCCCACACCCAGCAGGTCTCACAAGGAGGAGGAGGGGCGGCGGGGGAGCGGGGGATGCCGGGAGAACGGGGAGAGCGGGGGATGGCGGGGGAACGGGGGGAACGGGGAATGGCGGGCGAACGGGGAGAGCGGGGGACGGCGGGGGAGCGGGGAGAGCGGGGAACAGCGGGGGAGCGAGGGGAGCGGGGGACGCCGGGGGAACGAGGGGAACGGGGGACGGAAGGAGAGCGGGGGGAGCGGGGGACGGCGGGGGAGCGGGGAGAGCGGGGCACCGAGGGGGAGCGGGGGGAGCGGGGGACGCCCGGGGAGCGGGGGTTGGACGGGGAGCGGGGGGCGCGGGGAGAAGGAGGCGGGGGGGACTTCTGCTCGAAGGTCGGGCAGCACTGCGCAAGAGCGAGGGAGGGTTGGGAGGCGCACATTTCATCATAAGGTACTGAATGCATAGCTGCGCATCGTGCCTTTACTTCATGTGCGTGCATGCTCCACCTGCAGCCACAGCAGGTGACAGCCAGGCGCAAACGAACTCGTGCAGTTGTACAAGCCCTAGACACGCTGCACACCTTTGAAAGCCCGAGATGCGTTCCCACTTGTACACGCATAATTCGGCACTGCCAAATGTCCCAGCCCAAATGTCTATACTATTCCACCGAGTCCAATGGCTTACCCTGTGGTCGTCGTCCCAGAGGGCCACCTGCCAGCCCTGGCCCTCGGGCAGCAGCTCCTCCAGGGAGTCGCACGTGCCGGACAGGGTGATGCACACCTGGCAGTTGAGGGCAGGAAACGTGAAACACAGACGTCAGCCACGGCTGGTGGGCCAAGCAAGGAACAGGCAGAGCGCATACTAGTCAATACCGTAGCCTGTCACACGTGCCGTCGTCACGCAGCTTGCTCCACACATGCACAAGAAAGGCATGCCACCCTTTTACTGTGCTGTCCTGCGGCACAGCTTGTGCTTAGCTGCTTGTGCTGAAGCTTCTTCAAGACGCACCTGGGCATCGCGGGCCTGGGCCTGGTTGAGCGCCAGGCTGCCGACATTGAGGGTGTAGTCCTCATCGCCGGCGTTGGGGGCGCGGGTGATCTGCACGCGGGTGATGGCCTTGCCGTTCAGGGAGGCCGCGACCTTGGTGCCGGCCGCGCAGCTGGCGCCTGCAAAATAGCAGCGAAGCAGCGGGTAGCAATTAGAATGGACGCGTTTTGCGAGGGTTAAGGGAAATAGGAAGCATGAACGGTGCAAGGGGGTGGAAGCAAATTCGGCAAGCAGAGCAGGGAAGCCAGGGACGCCGTACGAGTGCAAAGTGTATACAGGGGCGGATGCTGGGCATGCAACGTGGTGAGTACTTACGGACATGCAGCATGAACTTGTCCAGAGGGGCATTGCAGCAGCTGCGGACGGAAGGCAGAGAACATGGGCTGTTGGCGAGCAAATTGAAACCATCTAGAGACAGGAGGGGCAGCATTCAGCATGGTGATCCAGTTATGCGAAGCAAATTGTAGTTTCCGTCAAAGCAAGCAAGGTACAAACAGTCGTTGGGCCGCCTGCCACGTCTGGAGTAGTAAACCATGAAGACTCACTAGTCGCCGGGGGTCTCGCAGGTGTTGGAGTACTGAATCACCCAGCAGTAGGTGTTCAGACCCTCCTGAGTCATGCTGATGTAGCGATCGGTCGAGTAGCGGCTCTTCTTAGGGTCCTTTGCGCACTTCCCAGAGAAGGGGAAGGTGCTGGCCTCGGCGACGGCCCTGCAAAGATGGAGTGACATGAAGCCTTAGCAAGGACACGCAGCTGACATTGTGAATATTATGTAGAGCCTACATTGTGCGGCTGTCCGCCACGACTACGAGACAGCGCGTCGACACTGGGCCTGTGCCAAGAAGGCACCCGCCGCATTCGACAGCATGTGACAACACAGGACCCCTAGCACTCTACAACAAGTTTGTATCGATTTAGCTTTCCTCTTGTGAATCCAGGTCCTTCAGATCACGGCAACAGGCCCAGACCCTTTCATGCCCGCCCATTTACTCACAGCGCGGCCACCAGGGCCAGCGCAACCACGACGGCGCGCATGCTGGTGGCGCTGATTACCACCGCGTTGCCCCTACATATTCGCAGCCGTGTTGACGCAGTGAGATAGCGGCCAACGGTGACAGCATCATCGCCTAGAGTCTCCAGCAACCAAAATGCAGGATCGATCACAGCCCATGCCTAACTAATCTAACAATGCTGTGATGTGTCATCTGATCTGCGTCATCTTCCTCCCGCAGCTCACCGGGCAAGGTCACTGACAAATCTGAGCTTTACAACAAACGACCGCGGTAAAAAGTTGCTTCACTCAACGTCACAACCTGTCCGGAGCAGGTTAGCCAAATGCCATTATTAGCTTTTCTACCGAAGCCGGTGCATCGGGTGTGTACTGCACGCGGAGGCGGGCGGTGGGCGTGAATCTGGACCGCCCGGTTCGACATATTACTGTCGCGCCGTTTGTATCCACACAAAGGCTCACCTTCTGTTGCTTTTATTTCGCATGACAGAGTTGACAAGGCTTGTGCGAACCCACGGGACGCCATATCCCGCCAAAATCCAACTTCTTACCGAGCGTCTCGAGACGCTGGACGATGTGGCGTTTTAATCAGGGCATGATAGACAATACCATCTATACAACATTATTGCAGTCTTTGGACAAGTTTACATGCAGGAGGCATGCTTTCAGCACCCGGCTCGACGATTTGCGAAGGCAGTTGGCAGAGCATTTGTTGCAGCAGCATGTGGCTATTTCTGCAGTCCTGAACTTCATTGCGCAACGGCTTGACATGCCGCGCGATGTATGCAGTTGGGTGTCTTGGTTCTACCTCGGGTTACCTTGACGTATGCATACGGGTGGCATCGGGCAGAAGCACATACCAGCGACCACGAGCATATTTCCCGTACACGTATTTATCGTTCTGGCTTGTTCACCGCATTACTGAGCCCCGCGTTGCGGTCGCTTTGCCGCGATGTGCTTTCACAAGCTCACTGCGTACTGCGATCGGGCCATTTGACAAATTACAAGCGTTGCAAGCACCCAGGACTGGCGACCTGAAAACTGCAGGGCGCTAGCGGCGCAGTGTGGGCCTCCCTTGGCCTTGTCCCTGGCCCAGGGCGTGGGCGTGGGCCTGGGACTTCGTGACACCAGCACCAGGCGCGCTTGCTACCTGACTGCTGCTACCCAGTCTGCGGTAATTACCCTAGGAACTGCCCTTGATTGACAGGGGCGTCATGGCCTGCACAACCTCCATCCCAAGGATGAACCTGGAAAAGGTCGGGAAGGAGTGGGGCAGAGCGCACAGGTGCCTGACCATGGGAGAGCCCCTTTCCCTGCTGCTCCTGACTACCAATCCAGCAATAACGGACACCAACGGTCTGTTGTTGGCCGAGAGATGGATGCATGATGTCATGCAACGTGTGATCCCGGACAAGTAGGTACATGATTTGGCGTAACATGTTGCGCTCCATACCAGCGAACACGCACACAGGAGTTGGAACCCCTTGATTGACGCGACCACCCCACGTGATCGTGATGGTGCGTGGCGCGGGGGTTCGCTCTTGTCCCGCCCCAAGGGGTGGGGGCTCGTTTGGTGTGCACGCCGCGGGTGTGTTGCAGGAGCTGTTGGGTTGCGAGTTTGAGGGGCTGCCTAGGGTAACCCAGGGGAGCGTCCCCTCGGGCCACCTAGGCTTGTGCCGGCGTTTTTGGGCCGTCTCTCTGCTTGCTGGGTGG
>VFQN01004534.1_pt1 | contig 18244 bp, 23 predicted proteins | sample 3512371 | NCBI WGS metagenome assembly VFQN01 (sample SAMN10412370, study PRJNA504923) | tailings metagenome | isolation source: Replicate 2 from Balatoc abandoned mine | place: Philippines: Itogon, Benguet | collected 2017-08-28 | reverse complement strand
CGGGCGGCGGAGGCGCTGTGCCGGCTGTGCCGCGGGCAGGGGCTTGGAGGGGCCTACGCGCCCGCGCCGGAGTGGCAGCTGGCCACGGCCACGGTGGGCAAGCCCAGGGGCGGGGGCAGCACGTCATCTACCTGAACTGCCTGAACTGTTGGGGGCTGCCGGGTGCGGATACGCATGGTGCATTATCCAACTGCACTAAAGAGCATCTTGCTGCTGATTGGTTCCACATACCGCTATGCTTTTGCGTCATAGATGCGTACGCCTGGCGGCTTCTTAGACCCTTACAGAGCCCCTCGTGTTGGTCCATTTCCGCCATCGCTTATACAGATACCCGACTGGAGTGCGGTCTGCGTCTGTACTGCAGGTGCCAGTAATCGAACTGGTGGCTACCACAACGGAAGCGTCGTCGCTGCCCACGGCCACGGCCCTGTCCTGCCTGCCGTACTGGCTGGAGGCGGCGGGCTGGGCGGTGGGGCTCAGGTCAGACGCCGTGGCGGCGGGCATGGGGCGGCTGCCCGCAACCGAGCGCAAGGATGCGGAGTCCACGTCCGACTTATTGGTAGGCGCTAGCGCAGAAGGGTAGCTTGCACCGCCAGTGCCTTGCTTATGGTACCCGCGTGCGCGTTGTAACACGGCAGGGGCTAAGCGTGCACATCCTATTGCACGATGCATTCAGCGCGTAACAAGGCCGATTCGACCTAGTGTCGCCTTTGTGTGCTCGCCCCCCTGCTTGCTGCACCGCGCAGGAAAACGGATTGTCACACCGCCGCTCACGGGCGGCCGCCCTGGTGGTGCTGCTGGACAACCTTGCTGGCCTGGCACGCCGCGACCCCGGAGGTGAGGTCGTTCCGCTCCATGCATCCTCTACCCAACACCCAGCTTAATGCAACGCCACGCTCATGTGCCTTGGAAAGGTGTGTCGGCCAGGACCGCCTCTGCGTGCGACTGTGCATCCACCGGATGAAGCTTCTATGGACAGGCACCCCGCTCGACAAAGCCATACAAAAACGCCCCCGCTTCTGCAACCCGCCGTGCAGGCATGGCTGGACTCTCGGCCACCGCACGTGCCGACGTGGTCCGCCGCCTGCACCGCTGCGGTCTTGCCGCCAGCCTGGACCACACGCTGCGCCTGCTGTTCAGCGCACAGGAGGACAGCAGGCACAGCGAGGTGGCGCGCGACCTCCGCGCAGCCACGCGTGCCGTCTTTCTGGCCTTGGGCTTGGGCATTGTGCCACTCACGGCGCCAGCAGCCGCACCGAGCTGCAGCGGCGGGGGGAGCGCCGGCGACGTACCGGCCGGCGATGGCGGCAGCAGCAGCAGCGGGACAGAACCAAGCAGCGTGGCCGGTCGGGATCAGCTGGGTTTGCTGCTCACGCTGTCCAAGCGGGCGGCCATGCTGGCCCGGGCGCTGGAGGCGGTGTCGGTGTTGGGAGGGGCTGGGCAGCGGCGGCAGCAGTTGCTGGACTGGGCGGCGGGGGTCGTGCAGACCTTGGCGGAGGCCATCAGGAGCATGCAGGGCGCAGTGCGGCAGAGGCTCGAGCAGGCCCAGGCCCAGGCAGCGGCAGTGCAGGCGTGCAGCGGTTGGGACGGCACGGCCACTGCCCGGCAGGCGGATGCGGGGCCGTTCGTGGATGAGGCGCACGAGGCACTGGCCCTGGCGGCAAGGGCGGCGAGCAGCCTGGCGGCGCCGCTGGCGTGGCAGCTGGCGGCGGACACGGGCGCTGCGGCGGCCGCCGCGGCGGCTGGAGGCCGTGCCGCGGAAGTGTTGGACCTGCTGCTGCGGGGCGCCTGTGGCGTTTGCCAATTGCTGTCCTTCATGGCGGACAGCTGCGCCCACACGCCGCTGCTGCCTCCTGCGCAGCTGCTGGCGTGCCAGCCGCACCGGCTGCTGGCGGGCGCGTGTGCGCTGCTGGCGGCACTGCCAGCCGGGGCACAGCTGAAGCCGCAGCTGGGCGGGATGGTGGCCAACGTAGTGGTCTTCCTCGCCGCGCAACTGGCGCTCAGCAGCAGGGTCCGGTGCTGGCTGGCGCAGGTGCCTGAGGCCGTTTCCGCAAGCTGTGGCAGCAGCAGCAGCAGCGGCAAATGTGACGTTGGCGGCAGCGGTCGCGAGCAGCTTGGCGCCCTTGCGGGTTGCCTGGCGGCCCCCATGCAATGTGCCGTGCGGCATTCGTTCCGCCTCGCGCCGGGCCCAGCGGCGCGTGCACTGGCCCTGATGAAGGTCGCGGAGGGCGAAGCGACGCCCAGCGATGACGGGCACGGCGGTGTGGCGCACGCGGCACATGGGGGCTTCCAGCAGTATGCTACGCAGCTGGCGGACCTCGCCCGGCGGTACCAGACAGACCTGCGCATCCCGGGCGGTATGTTGGTGGTGCTGCCTGACGACGGGCCCCAAGCGATGGACCTGGCAGGAGAGCTGGGCGCCGGTGATAGCCTCCTGCTGCCATTGTCGGCGCCGCTGGGCCCCCTGCCGCCGCCGCTGGCGCTGCCGCCCAGCCGGGCCGGCGCGCTGCCGCGGCTACGCGTGTGCGACAACCCGCGTTGCAGCAACTTTGGGTTGGAGTGCGAGGAGGCGCTGCCGCTGAAGCAGTGCGGCGGGTGCCGGGCGGTGCGGTACTGCGGGGCGGACTGCCAGCGGGCGCACTGGCGGGAGGGGCACAAGGCGGAGTGCAAGGCACTGGCGGCGTGATGGGCGGATCCTGTGGTGCGGGCTCGCGGCTTGCTGTGCACCTGTCAGTCCTTGGTGGTGAAAGTGCGGACGAACCTTGGGCCGGATACTCAACAACCATGTCATCGTTTATTGCCGTATTAGTCCAGGCGTCTGGTGAGCATGGAGACCAAGGACCACAGGTTGCTGAAAAATCCGCTAAAGCCGTGCGCCTTAAGCTGGCATGCAGTCGTGCCGTACGGGCACGCTGTGCCCAATGGATGCGGCCGGGTAGGGGCCCTGGGTGCGGTGTGGTCAGTATCATGGGTGGATATTGCAGTACAGTGGGTGTCCCGGCGTTGTTATGAAGGGTCGGAGGTACTGGGCCAGTGTGCTAAATAACCCACAGCCTCAGCGCACGCACCAGCTGAGTGCTTGCTGTGCCTGGACGAAGGCCCGGATGACTGTGTTCGGGAATCCCCCTTGCGGCCCCGGTGTCGTACTCTTGAGCGCCTTGCAATGTCCTTCCTCTGCGGCATACCCGTGCGGTATCCTTAGTTCGATGTGTGTTCGGAGGTGCGGGGTGGGAGGGGTCAGGGATTGCTCTGCACTGCAGGTGCAGGTGCAGGTGCAAAAGCTGCCGCTCTGGGGTAAGCCTACAGACGCACACTGATGTGAAAGACGCGTGCTTGAGAACCTTGAGTGGAGCGATACAGTGTACGTAGGTCTACGTTGACGGTAATGCGGTTTGCCACTACTCACGCTGTCACCCCTGCACGTCACCGTATGTTTATGGCAACGACCACGGGTGGGGGCGATATGGTGCCCTTCACGGCTGGTGACCGTAGCTACAGCGTAGGCTAGTCCTGACTTGCTTAATCAACACCTATACTGTAGGAGTGCAGCAGCTGTTTTGGTCATGGGAGCTCCCCTGGCCTTGGCCGTGCTGGTGTCACCTGAGGTCCTGGCTTCCTTGCCTCGGGCCCCGGCGGTCGTGTGGTGCTTCGTGGCTCGCCGGACACGGCCTCACCGCCTGCCTCACCTGCTCGGTAGCGTCTTGTATGTTTTTGTTACGTTTTACCCATCCCGGCTGATGAGGGAGTGTATTGCCTTCGGTTGTGGCCCTTATGGTGACCTGGTTCGGTGTGTTGGGGTGTCCTTGCATCATGCACGGCCCCTAAGCACTAAGGGGAGGGGATATCCTGCCCCTGAGGTGTTACATGTACATGGGCTGTGCATGCCTACACCCTGACCCTCCTATGAAGCTTGCTTCCTTCCCGGGGTGTGACCACGGGATCGTGCCAGGTGGGCCGTGGGTACCACCGTGCTTGCATACGGCTACAATTCATTTCAAACATCACCAACGCTACAGCCGTTAAAGCATATCGCGAGAAGCACGAATTGCTCGACCCCGATTGTGAAACTTTCCCCTGGTGGTCAAAGGTGGTCAATTGTAACGGCGAAACTACCACTCTGACTAGCTGAATGGGTTGCTTTGGAACAAATAGCTGTTTTTCGTTGCAGCACTCTACCACAGGGTCCTCCATGCTCCACCTGGTTTTGGTCACCAAGGTCTTGCGTTAATTTTGTTCAAGGTCGGTCAAAGCTGCAATTCACTTGACATGAGTACGTGCACAAGCACTTATCGGATATGTATCGAGGGCTTGCTGCGCGATTCAGACCGCGTCACCGCGTTAACACCAGGAACAGCCAGAATACTGTTTGAGAATAAATATCATTATGAAGCAGCGCTCGTTTGCAAGGGAGCCTTGTTTAAAGCGGAGAAGGCTTGGGACGGCCTCCGTGAGCAAATGGGTTCGGCCACGGACGTTGCCACAAGGGCAAGATGCGCCAAGGCGTGGTTGGACGCGCACCGTGAGGTTCGGGCGTTTGAGAGGATAGGATCCCTGCTGAGGAAGGTGCTGGAGCAGGCAGCGGTCGCAACCTCGGCCACCCACAGTGTCGAAGCCAGGTACGAAGCCACGCGGCTCGTTGCTGCATGCTGCAGGGGCGAGGACCACTGCTCAGTGGCATGTATCGATGCAGCACTCTTGCAATTATAGATACACTCAGCAAGTGAGCACACGCAAATATGGATAGCACAGGCGGAGTTTGAACGCGTAGGTCCAGTGCCGCCCTACCGCCCAGATTAGTGGAAGTGGCGTACAACAGCCGTGTCGTTGCCCAGTTAGCATAGTACCTCCCATGTTTCGCACCTCCCTTTGATGACCTCACATCTTCCTGATGACTGGACATAGCGGCACGTTTTGCATAAGCTGTGCACACTACCTGATGCCATGTGTTGCCATGAAGCAGTGTCGTGTGCAAATCAATGTCCCCTTGCCCTCTTCCCCCCCGTACCTTGGTCGTCCAGGAGGTTGGCATGCCAAGTGGTGGCGAGCATCGGCCAGGGCGCCCTGCTGCTTGTGTATTACGCCAGCGAAATGGCGGGCGGGATGATCCTGGACGGCTACGGCCCCGCCACCTACCAGGCCGGCATCGACGCCATGACGGCAACATTCGGCGTGGGCTTCATGTCGGCGCTCGCAGACGCAGCACGGGCTGTCCTCTCCGTCTCGGCGCTGCTGCGCTCCAAAGCCGGGGTACGGCAACTCTCCGGGCCGACGTACAGCATCCAAGCGGTGTCCCTGGAGCTCGACGGGGTTGTGGCGACGGCGGCTAGCACCGTGGGCCGGTACACCCAGTCCGTCGCGCAGGCGCTGCGTCTGGTGATCCTCACGTCAGGCATAACGAATGACCCGCCTGTGACAACCAGCATACCGGCCGTTGTCCTGGCGGGGGCCGAGGAGCTCGCGAGCTCGCAGCTGCTGGCAGCAGCCGCGGCCTGCCTGACCGACTGCCCCCCGCCGCCGGCCAACTCCACGGTTCCTAACTCGACGTTCTTGCGCAACCACATGTTTTACAACATGAGGAGCGCCTGCTCTTTCACAGTGCAGGCCATGTGGTGCATGATGAGGGTGCAAGGCACAATGACCAGTCAGTGCGGGATTGAGGGGCAGCGGCTTGCGGCAGGGCTGATGCGCGCTACGCGGCATGAGGCGGTGGAGCGGCTCCGCATGGGGCTGCTGGACCAGCTGGCGGCGCACGCGGGGATGGGGGCGCAGCTGCAGCAGCAGCAGCAGGGCGAGGAGGAGCATGAGCAGGAGGGGCAGCAGCAGGGTGCTTGCTGGGTGGGCAGAAGCGGGGCATGGTGGTTTGCCAACGAGGAGGCGGGGTGCGGGAAGCTCCTGGGTATGGACCCTAAGGGGGGCCGCGGGAGCCGTGAGGAAGGGAAAAGGTCGCGCAGCAGGACGGCGGGTTGGCTGGAGGACTATCACTGCCACATCGTGTACGTCACACTGGTGGACTGGCGGTATGCGGTATGCGATGAACCGGCGTTGGCTGTGGCAGCGGGGCTGCCGGCGTCGCCGCCGCCACTGCTGCTGGCACGGCTGGTGGCGAGGGCGGCGGAGGCGCTGTGTCGGCTGTGCCGCGGGCAGGGGCTTGGAGGGGCCTACGCGCCCGCGCCTGAGTGGGAGCTAGCCATGTCCCAGGTGTGTAACTCGCGGGGCAGTGGACGTGGGGCAGTCTTGCACCAGGGCACGCATCAATTTGCACCTTGGCCAGCTGAGCTGGGCAGCAAACTGCTCGTGGAAGGCACGCTGGTAGGGTCCGTCCGCAGCACAGCCGGTATGCTGTACAAATATGTATTGAGTTGGTATCTGCATTGTCCTGATACATTTATTGCAGTCGCTGGTGCTGGCGCTGCTGCCCCTGGGCGGCATGGAGGGGCTCCCGGAGGCCACGGCCCGGGCCTGCCTGCCGCACGTGCTGGAGGCGGCGGGCTGGGCGGTGGCGCTCATGGTGGAGGCCACGGCGGCGGGCATGGGGCGGAGGCCCTCTACCGAACCACCGGGCTACCAGCGGAGCCTGCTGCAGGCGTCGGTAAGCTTGTATTAGTTGACGTGTGCTTGTTAGATCAAGGCCCGGCAGCCCCGCCCATCCATTGTGGGCTTGCCGTGAGCAATTGCACTGGAGCCGTGGGGAAAGCGGCCGCTTAACTAATGGTATTGCCCTGCATCCTTGTCCCCTGCTCCCCTGCCAAACAGCTGATGGCGAAGGGCTCGCAGGCTGGCAACCTGTTTGAACTGGCAAAAGCGCTACGCAAACTCATTGAGGCCCACACTGCTGTCAGTATCCACGGTGGGTGCTCGGCGTCCAAGCGCGACGTACCACACCGCTTTGGCTTGCAAGGTTTTTCAACGCGTTGCACAGGCTAGATTCAGAGCTGTGTCCACAGCGCCTTAACATCTTCGCTGTGGTAATGGCATACCAGGAGCTTTCCAGCATCTGTACCGGGTTCCAGCCTTCTTTCGCCGGTGTGCCCTGCTCACATACCCTTTACCCTGAGGCGGCTTTTCTGCTCTCCCCTGGCTGCAAACTGCAGGCTTCGAGACCCTAACACCCGCCGCCCGTGCCGACGTGGGGTGCCGCATGTTCCGCTGCGGCCTGGCCGCCAGCCTGGACCACACCCTGCGCCTGCTGTACAGCGCACAGGAGGACGGGCAATCCGGCTTCGCCTATGGTCTCCGCGGTGCTAGTGTTTTCCTCACGCCAGCCGTTGACACCGGCCTGGCACCTGTGTTGCCGCCCATGCCGCCAACGGGCCACGGCCAGGGGAAGGGGAAGGGGCGGAGCCAGGGACAGGGGCAGGGCCAGGGGCGGGGCGAGGGCGGCGCCAGCGCTGCCGGCACAGGTGCAGCCGACGGTGGACCCCAGGACCAGCTGGGTCTGCTGCTCACGCTGTCCAAGCGGGCCGCCATGCTGACCCGGGCGCTGCAGGCGGGGGCGGCGGGTGGGGCGGCCAGTGGGGCCGCCAGCGGGCAGGGCGGCGCGCAGGGCAGGGAGCAGGTGATGGCGCGGGCAGCAGAGTTGCTTGAGATGATGAGGGCGTCAGTGGTGCGCGTGGTGGAGGGGGATGTGGAAGAGCAGGTGGCGGCTGCACGGCAGGGGGCGGAGGGCGGCGGGGCAGATGGTTCAGCTTGGGAGGCAGACGCGGTGAGTGTGAACGCGGCGCACGAGGCGCTGGCGGTGGCGGTGCGGGCGGCGTGCAACCTGGCGGCGCCGCTGGCGTTGGAGCTTGCGGCGGACTTAGCGGCGGCAGCGGCAGCTGGAGCATCCGCGGCGGTCCTGTTGGACGCTCAGATGACAGCAACCAACGGCGTGCGCAACACCATGTTATTCGCCACGCACTGCTTCCGTTTCCCGCTGCTGCTGCCCCCGACGCAGCTGCTTGCGTGCCAGCCGCACAGGCTGCTGGCAGGGGCGTGCGCGCTGCTGGCAGCGCTGCCGCCTGGCGACGAGCAGCAGGGCGTCAGGTACTCCTTGGGCCAGCGAATCGCCCACCTGCTGGGCGCTGCTGCGTCCCACAAGACGCTGAGCGGCCGGGTCCGTGCATGGCTGGCGCCACGGTCGCAAGGGCCCGCAGCCAGTGGCAGCAGCAGCAGGTGCGGTGGGGAGGAGGAGCAGCACGACCCGTGTGCTGGGTGCCTCGTGGCACCGGTGCTGTCCGCCGTGCGGCACACGCTTGGCCACGTGCACGCCGTGTTTGCGATGTACGCCTTGGCGTTGCACAAGATCGCTGCGGGGGAGATACAGCCAAGGGCGGGCGTGTCGTGCTGTGCGGGGGGCCATGATGCGACGGGGGAGGCGGACGGCGGCTTCCAGCAGTGCGCGGAGGCCATGGCGGCCGCGGTGTGGCGAGTCACTGCTGGCGTCGATGCGCGACCCGACGACAACAGTGTCGTGCTGCCGGACGGGTCTCGCTGCAGTGATCTGTTTGCGGACTATGTTTGTCGACTGCCCGACGGCAACGGGCAGGTGCCGCCGCCACCGCCTCCGTCTGCGCCGTCAGGGCCCCTGCCGCTGCCGCTGGTGCTGCCGCCGAGCCGGGGAGGGGTGCTGACGCGTCTGCGCATGTGTGGCAACCCGGTGTGCGGCAACTTCACGGGGGAGAGCGAGGGGGTGCTGCCGCTCAAGCAGTGCGGCGGGTGCCGGGCGGTGCGGTACTGTGGGGCGGACTGCCAGCGGGCGCACTGGCGGGAGGGGCACAAGGCGGAGTGCAAGGCGCTGGCGGCGGTGGTCGGGGGGAAGTAGCGCTGCCGCAAGCCGCCAATGGCAGCACCAGTGGGGGGGGACAGCTGACATGTGGTGCGGGAACTGCACCTGGCATCCATTGGTTTTCTCCTGCTGGCGGTGCTCGCACAACACCGTAGTTTTGCAGCCTTGTATGGCCCCTCTTCCTGGCCCCTCTTCCTGTGTTGCACATAGCCTCAGAGCTTGTGTCGTTGCAAGCGTAGAACCGTTGTTGCATGCATAGAACCGGAAGCACGGGGAAGTTAGTTTTTGTGCGAGGTGATGACGCGGCTGCGGTACTCTGTGGGACCGCCTGCCGGGGTGCTGCACTCATGCACGTCTGGCCTGCACGCTGCGGAAGGTGATGTGCAGCCGCCGTGGCCGCCCCTGCCCGTGCCTTCGTGCCTTCGCCCTCCCAAGGTTTTGAATCCAGGCGCAATTTACGTAACGTCTGGCTGTATTAAGCCAATTACTTTTCTGCTTTGTTGCCTGCCAGGCGCCGCCTGTCTGACCGCTGTCTGACTTGTTGAGGAGTATCGCATGTTGGTAGCATGGCTGACAAGTTGTACCATTACGGCCACGAGTGTATTTGACTGTACGGCTGAACCCGTAACGTTGAACGCACGCCGTAGGTGCCAGTCGGTGACTGGGGGGCTGCAATGCGTGCCCTCTCTTGAACCATCTTGAACCATCTGCTGTGAACAGGGAGGTTGTCGTGCTTGCAGGTGCAGTCCCGATACCCACGCAAAAGTAATTCAAGGTAACCTTGCGACGAAGGTCAGACCTCAACACAAGGGATCGTGGCGTTAACAGCCCTTAACTTTGATCCATGCATGTACCCACGCATTTCCTCCGGGCCATTACCCGTACAGCCCCAGCTCTCAACCGCATGTACGCTGATATACCCATGTATATCCCCATGTACACCGTGTCTGCCCGAAAACGAACCAACCCCACATTTATGTACGTATGTATGTACGTACGAATGTACAACCAAGAAGGAAAGGGCATGTACGCAGGCAGCCGTGGACAGTCTGTCACAGTGCACCGATCGCAATCCAAGCAACCAGGACATGTCGACGCAACAAGCACTACCGGTACTGCACAATGCCATGAGCACCACGGGCCCACGGGCATGGCCAGACCAGGGGAGTCCCCCCTGCGCCCGACAAGCGACCTTGAACGCACACAAGCTTACGGTAGCACTTGTAACTGCAAGCAATGTCGCCCCAGGTTGCGCTAGTCTGTCATGATACACAGGGTCTGTCATCCTTGCACCGCATCCTACCACACACTAGCCAGCACCCAGCACGCTCCTACACACGCAACAACGCAAGACGCCCGGCGGCAACCCCCGAACACGGCATAGCTGCACGCCCGCGAAGGCTACATCGGTGCGGCAAGGCGGTTCGGCCACCATGTAAACAGCGCATGTCTGTAACGCCATCCATCGACCAGCTGCCCAGAACCCGACGAACACTTGCAGGCTCCATTGCCGGCCTGTGTGCCGTGGGGCACTGCGTCTGGCCCCTCCGCCAGGGGTCCAAGTGGCAAGGACCTGAGCAATGCCGTACGCACATACAGTACCCGCAGCTCAAAGCGTGGCCGGGCCTGCTTTTCAGCAACCCTGCTGTTCCTGCAAAACCGATCGTCCCCTGCCCCGAGCTTGGTCCTCCATGTCTGGCTACTGCTGCTACTGCTGCTGCTGCTGCCCCGCCGCCGCCGCGTCTCCCTTGCTCCCCTCGTGCCGGCCCAGGTGGGGCAGCCCCGGGACGCCCTTCGTGGGCTGGCGGCGGCGCTTGGCGGGGACGGCGGTCTGCGCGAAAGAAGTTGATCGACAGGGGGGTGGAGTGTTGCTGGGGCACACGTGCGCCTTACATCGTGCCCATTGCCAGTGGCCCGATGGGATTGCTGAATCCCGCACTACCGGTAAGCGGTTGCACCAAAGACGTTGCCAGCCAGGCAAGCTACGGTACAAGCCATGCCTTCCCTAATAAGGCAAGTTGGCTGGTCATGCTGTATGCGTCATTTGGTGTTGCGGGCCTTAGGCGGCACTTTGCTGTTTGGAAGGCCACCATGAAGCAAGGGAACAACACGAACGACACGTGCTGGCACGTGGCACGTGGCAGGGGGCACGGGGCACGTGGAACGCAACGAGGAGTCGCTCCTTGCACTACGTTAGTGAGGGCGCTACCCACCGTGGGGCTGTAGCGGAGGAGGTTGCGCCTTCCGCGCCGTCGCCCCACCTTGACCACACCCGGCACCCTGCATGCATGTAGCACGGCAGCACGCACGGCCAGGCGGCGACACACGTGCACGTTAGTTGCTGACGCATAGTGACGCGGTGACCATACCGGAATGTGCAGGTTGTTACAATGACAGACAATAGGTGCGCCATACCGTCAATCGGCCAGCCCCACCGCCCTTGCGCACCTGGCGAGGGTTGCGTCCAGCTGCCTGTGCCACCGGAGCCGTGCCTTGCGATTTGGGTCTTGCCTGCAATGACGCCAGCACTACAGGTCAGCGCCCACCTGGTGACAGCATGCCCCGTAGTAAGTGCCGTGTCATCTGCCAATTGGGCTAACGCGCTCAGGGAGTACCGTCTAGACAACCCACCTCCGGTCCAGAAGTGGGCTGATGTGTGGATCAGCCTCCAGGCGCGCCGCAACATCCCAAGCGGTGAACTGCACGCATGCATGCAGGTGTAGCCATATGGATACAGCAGGGTCAGATGTATAAATGTACTCCTTGCAAGGCAGGCATGGCCAAGAAGCGTGCCGGGTATAAAGTAGCAAGTGCATGGCTCCCGCCTTGAGCACACATGCAGAAACCAAGAGCACCGGTGATGAAGGTTTCAAGAGCTCCGGATGCCGTGCACACACACGCACATCAGATAAATCTCTGCCGCACGCAGCGGACACCACCACCCACCTCCTTGTTGCCCATCTGCGCCACCGCTGCCCTGATCCACGCCTGCAAGTAGTGCAGAGACAAAGCACATGGCAGCATGGCGTCGGTCGGCGTGCCGCCGAGCCTGTATGCACATGCTCCTGGTGGTGTTGGCCGAACAACGTGTACGGTATGCTTCTGGGGCTGTGGAAAGGGAGCAGCAAGGCAGGCCAGGGGCACACACACGCAAAAAGGTGTACCAACGGAGCCGAGCGACCATCTAACGGCATATGTGGGTGCAGCGAGGGCTGCAGGCTGTGCCCCGTGGAGAGGGGCGAACCGCGTACATAGGCACTGGTGCAGGTTGCCGGGCAGCGGCGGTGTTGCCTCTGCCCTTGCCCGGTCTGTTCGCTTGGCACACGCACCCACCGCCCATGTCATAGCCATGTTCTTCCGCCGCGTAGCCCGCTCAGCTGGTACCGGCACGTGGTGGGAGAAGCGGCAGCCAAGCAACAAGGGAACGCTTATTAGGAGGAAGCGGCACTTGCCTGAAGCAGGCTGGCTGATGCAGCACTGTACTTGTTGCCCAGGCAGGTGGTTGGCCAGCCATGCACCACGTCTTACATACAAGTGGTAACTCAGTAGTGCAATTGCCCAGCCAGCAAAAGGTGATCTACGGTTCGGCCCAGTGGTGAAAGTGTCGCCCTGCACAAGGGCACGCAGTGACCACGTGGGCACGTGCTTGTCGCAACCCGTCCCGACCCAAAAAGGGGCCCCCGCGCCCCCCGCCCGCCCCTTACCCACCCTCGCCTCATGCACACGAACCCCGCCCTCCAAACCCCCACCCCCTCCGGCGCCCAACCCCCAACCCCCAACCACCCACCTACACCACTGGACTCAACCCCACGACCCACCCGCCACCGGCTCCTCCCCGTGCTGCACACGGCACCTCAGCACCCGCAGCTCGGACTTGACACGTGTGTACACTGAGCGGTTGGGGTCGGGCAGGGAGGCCCAGCCTGCAGCGGGGGAAAGCCGTACCGTTGTGCGTTGCGTCTCTTTACATCAGAGTGGTGCATATTGGTTTGAGGACATGCCGCGAATGCGGCCTTGGCAGGGAATGCGGCAGATGCAGCGCTTCCTGTGTCCAATGGCAATTGGGGGTTATGTTGGTGCGAGCCGGTTGCAGCAGACCCGCAGAGGGCTTGCAATTCCAACTGACGCACGGACGAAGAGGGGGGTACCTGCCGGCCGCACCCCTTTCGACGCACCCTGTGCATGCGGGCTAACACAACCAGCACCGCATTCGCACTGCCCTCCTCCCACTCATGCATACCTAGAGCTTCCAGGCCCCTGTGTACGGGAAGCCTCATGGTGGGGTCGGCCGACTCGACGATGGTCATGAGGGTCTGTGGACATGGGGCGACCAGTGGTGAGCAATGTTGTACAGCCGTCCTCGCACGCCACACCCGCACACGTGCTTGCCTCCGCCTCCTCGCCGCATGCACACCACCGCTCTTACTAACCTCAAGCTCGCCGGGCGTCCAGTGGTGGGCTGGGGCCCGGTGATGGGCGGTGGAGGGAAGGGAGCTAGGTCCGGCGAAGGCCCGCCCGGCGCTTGCGGCAGCCGCGATGTTATCCGCGGATACGGCACAGTCATGTGTCACACTGCTTGCAAATGGTGTATGCAGCCTTGCGTTGCTTAAAACGTTTCGGGCAGCCACGCTGAGGAGCACTTCAACCGGAGAGCTGGTCGTCGCCATAACGATCGAGTCTTTCGATACAAGGTGTATTCAGCAAACCTAAAAGTGTAAAGGGGCAGAACCTGGGCCACTAGCAGCTAGCGAGGCACTCTCGGCGACGCTGGAACGCTTTTCCCTTCCCCTGCTTTTCCGGAACGGTGGGGTCCCGCCTAACCGCTGGGAATCAGGTCTCCGCTTAGACCCAATATGCAGGCTGAAGTAAAACTATTTTGACTGTTTCTAGGACTGCCTGGGGCCGTGCTCCAGCGCTTCAGCGTAACCTCCCTCTCCCGTCGTACAAGTTGAGCTTCCCGCGCCGACCTGCCACTGGGTCTATTATTAATAAGGAAAAGGTTGGTGCTTGCACCAATCCTGTGGGCTCCGTTTGGGGCAACTAAAAAGCCCTTTGATTTCCTGAAGCTGCACGGCGTACGATGGTCCGAGACCGCTGCGCCTCGCCACACCAGCAGCACGGCGCGGCCTCTTTTCCTAGCCCATGTGTCGCAGTTCCGTGTCATTGCCGGCGCTGGGTGCGGAGGGCCGGGGGCCCTAACCTCTGCCTCTGCGCTTGCCTTTGGGCCGTACTGACAGCCGCAGCTGGTGTCCCGGTCCGCATCACACCATGTGGCTCCGGGCCCCGGGCCGGGGGCCTGCAGCAGCTCTTACGGCTGGGGACTGAGGCCGCAACGTGTTCGGTGCCCTCGGCTGGTGTGTTGGATACAGGAGACGATACGATATTACTGCCGGCCACTGAGGCAAAATCAACATCGTACCTGCGTGTGCGTGTGCCAGTCTGTACCTCTTTATTGCAGGCTGCTGGAGCTGGACAGGCGCTGGAGCTGAGGACGGGATGCCGTGGAACCGGTGCCGCTGCTGCTGCTGCCCCTGCTCGCTGGACCTAGCAACGAGGCCAGAGCGCCAGACACGCTGGAGATGCTAGGCTAGAAGCGTTGTACGCGGCACGGCACCACCTACAGTACGTGCACCTTACAACAGTGTGCAAGACTCGGTCTTTGGACGATCATGGACGCACCTTCCCGTCATGGTGGACACAAGGGTGGCCAAAGGAGGCAAGAAACCGCCTTCACTGCAACACAGGGCTTCAAACGCGCTGCTACCGATCCTACCTCCTCTACCGCACACCAGCCACCTCACGGCCAAGAAGCCTGAGTCATGTCAGCAACAACCTGCTGCACCCCGCCCCCAGCCTTACTCGTCTGCAATTCACATTGGCGAGATCCACGTGCCACTGCTCATTCACTCAGCGGTCTGATGGCAAGAGCGACCCACATGTCGGAAGGTGCATGGCAAGGCCGCACTCGAGAGCCAGACGACAGCTCCTCCGTCTTCTGCTCACAAGACAGCTCGAGGCGGACTGAGAATTGCACCATTGTGACTGCCCGTAATCGACATGCAGCAAAGCTGCTGCACCAGCATATCAGTGCCCATGAAAGTCAAGCCACTGAACCGGTAGCCGAGACGGTGTCGCACAACAGCCAAGGCAGCATGCAGCAACAGCTGCTGGCTTTGCGGCGTCGCTTAACGTGTAGAGCAGGCAAGGCGTACATTACCCCAAAAGATGCACTTTACTTTCGCAGGCCACACCGTCAGCCGGTCTGTCAACCGGGAGCAATGCCAAGCAATCTAATCGCGTTCACATCCTCAGGGCTACACCGGCGAGGAAGACCGCCACTCGTTTGAGTATGCCTTTGTCGTAAGCACCAGATGACGCGTTTCGAGCGCGCCCTTGCATGCACGCCCCATTGCCCATACATGGCCATTCAAGTCACCATCACTCCACGCCAGACAGCCGCCCCGTCGCTGTACATGTACAGGTATGTTGCCCCACTCCAACACGCCGCCGCCTCATAAATCTCATGCCCCCTGCCCCTCCGCGCCCGCAGCTGCCCCGCCGGCCGCCAACCCCCGCAGCCATGCCGCAGCCTCAGCGCTGAGGTCCCTTACCTTCTCCGCAAACGCCACCGCCTCCTCCATCTCCTCCGCCCCGCCCACTGGCATGCCCTGCCCCGCCAGCCAGCGCAGGGCTGGCTCGCAGCAACGCCACTCAATTGCGTCTACCAGCTCATCGTCGCTACCCCACGGCACGCCCAGCCGCCGCAGGGCGGCCAGCGTGCCCAGGTCACCGTTCGCAGCTGCAGCGACGTAGGGGCGGTCCCCAGGGCCCTCAAGGCACCCCGGCAGGTCCACCAGCCACTCCAGCAATGCCTCGCACCCAGCCTGCGCTGCAGTCTCCACGTCATCAGGCCCCGGCAGCAGAGGCACTAGCTGCTGCTGCTCCTGCAGGTACTGCACCAGGGCCAGGTCGCCCCTCTGCAATGCCCCAGACAAGGCCATGTGAGCTGCAATCTCCTCGCCCCAGCCGCCCAGATCCTCATCCTCAGCATCATCCGCGTCCACACCTGCAACCGCCACCCCATCAACACCTGCGCCCACCAGCAACTGCACCGCCTCCAGCAGGTCCCGGCTGTCGGCCGGCGTCGTGCAAGGCCACGCACCCAGGAACTGCTGCAGCAGGTTCTGCGCCTGTCGCAGGTTTGCCCCTGTTGGCACCTTTGCGTCGTGCGCAAGCCACCGGACCATGGCCAAACTGCCTGCCTCTGCCGCACCCGTGTAAGCCTGCCGGGTGAACACCAGGCCCGCCCCACGCAGGCACTCCGCCATGGGGATGCTACCCGACTTTGCCGCGAGCTTGGTGCATAGCTCTGCGTTCCCCAGGGGCAGCTCCCTAGGCCCTAACGTTGACAGCAGGTACTGCATCGTCTCCACCCGCCCCGACTCAATGGCGCTGCAGGCCCAGTCGCGCACAGCCGGCTTGCCGTTCAGATCGGCAGTCAGCGGCGGCGCACCGCGCTGCTGCAGCCACCGCACCTTGGCCAGGCCGTCCGAGCTTGAGAAGCAGGCCTTCAAAAAGGAGTCCCACCCCTCTACCCCGCTCCCCGCCGCCGGCAGCTCGACCCCTGCCTCGTTCACCAGCCACTGCACCACGGCCAGATCGGCGTGCTGTAGCGCGCTGAGCAGCACGATTGAGCCCTCCCCGCCCATGGGGCAGCCCTGCTCCCGCAGCCACCCCAGCCGGCCAACGTCTCCTGACTGCGCTGCGGCTGCAGCGGTGCGGTCTTGCAGCCGGCAGAAGCTGCTAGCTGGAACAGCTATAAGCCACGCCATCTTGGCCACAGCATCTGGGGCCGTGGACGCTGCAGCCGCGTTCAACACCTTCCTGCCCAGGATGGGACGATCGTGGGCGTTGCCCCACTTGACGTTCGAGACGCTCGTGCTGCTGCGGTGGTGACTCGAGAATTGCTCCCATACCGCCTGCAGCCCCGCCAGGTCGCAGCGCCGCGCTGCTGCGGCGAGCACACCGTCCGGGCACACAAGCCCCGGGCAGCGGCACAGTAGCCAGCCCAGCAGCTGCAGGTGGCCCGCCTCGACAGCTGCCACGCCAGGATCTTGACCGCGGACGCTGTCAGCATATTGACTGATGCGTCTTTGCAGCAGCTCCGGGAAGATGCTGGGCTGCAGCAGCGCCAGCGCCACCTCCAGGTTCACCTCGCTGCCGCTGGTGGCGGCCGTGTACAGCAGCTGCAGCTTGTGCCGGAAGGGCAGCTGCCGCACGCGCTGCTGCGCTGCCTCCACGGCCCAGGGCGCGGCGTGGGGCGGCAGCGGCTGGAACAGAGAGGCGGTGGAGTACTGCGGCCCGCTGAGGCCCTGAGCTGCGTCGCGACACGCCAGGCGGCCGCTGAGGGCGCAGTCGTTGGGGGGCAGGAACGACAGGACGTGCAGCTGCAGGTCTGATTGCAACTGCCGCATTGGCCTGGGGCTGCCGGGGTCGATCCCTTCCATGGCCATGGCTGGCAGCTGCTGTAGGGCCCTGCGGGTGTCGAGGGAAAGGCAGCGGGGCGTGAGGGAGCGGGCCAGGTAGGACGGGGCGACCGACAGACCAGATAGGACCGGCAGCTGGCGTCCTTCATCAGCCGTTTATCGCAAATAATAAGAAACTTTGCATACGGCTCCCTGCCAAGCGCAGGTTGGACTCTATAGCAGCTATAAAAGTCCTCCTGAACTGGGTTCACACCGCACCCTTGCTATTACTGACTGCTCTCGAGCTTTAAGCATTGTATCTTCATATAATGATCAGGAGTTACCTTTACGATAGCGGCCTGTGAACGCCCAGCGAGTTCCCTGGTCGGATCGGCCTGCAAGTAGCTGGCTAGTATGATGGTTTGCAGTTGCTTAGGGCCAGGCAAAAATAAAAGAAATGAACAGTAAGGTTGCATAATTTAAGACCTGCCGTGTATCGCCTCAATTTGAGACTCCCGCGGTTTGGTTGACACTCGCATGAAGCGCCAACTCGCTGCGCAACCGCAGATGCTGAGTCAAGGAAACCGCGCTCGTGCCGGAAGACTCCAGGAGTAAAATTGTTTATGGTCGAGCTGTGGGACGGCTTGCAACGGGGGCTCCCGGTCTGTCCCGGTCTGTGTAGATGCCAAGGCCCTCCTTGCGCAGCCAACAGTCTGTTGCGTGGACTCGCCGCCCAACTGCTCCGCCTCCCCGCTGGCCCAACCACCAGCTCCCTCTGTCTTGGAGCCGCAGCAGTGCGCATACGGGGCTAGGTAGGGCGAGGCACGCGCACCCGGCGAAACGCCAGCGGCTGCGCCTGCGCAACCGACACGGAGCTCTCGTCCGGGGGGAAGCCGCTGCCCGCTGAGCGCGTCCGCCACCACGTGGCCATGGCCCCTGTCGCGGCTGCCTTCGCCACGCCCCTCACCAGCACTCAGCTGTAGGTGCGACAGCTCCCACCTGCGCCTGCAGCCTT